>RCUF01000518.1_pt1 | contig 10977 bp, 10 predicted proteins | sample 2166311 | NCBI WGS metagenome assembly RCUF01 (sample SAMN09932608, study PRJNA488358) | compost metagenome | feature: garden; material: soil; isolation source: compost soil in 4-hydroxybenzonitrile-enriched culture | place: Germany: Experimental Botanical Garden Goettingen | collected 2016-01-27
ACATATGGGAAGGTCTGAATCCTGGAGACATTGACGCAGCCAAAAAGAGATAGATTAGGAATGAATAAGTTCATTAAGTGAACGGAGACTGATGACCAGCCAGAGATTCATGGTAAATTAAAAGAAGAAATATACGAGGGAGATCTGGCGACAGCACGCGAAGCGCTAATCCGTTTAGACAGCAGCACTGTCCATCCTTATATAGAAGCACATAATCCTAACACTGAGCTTCTATCCAGTGTCTATATGTTCCCTCAAGGCGAAGCATCGCGCTATTTTACAGTAGGTGGGGGTGTGCTGAATCTGGTTGAAGTGAAGAACGGTTTTCCAGTTGTCACCTATCAAGGGTATGTGGGTGCTCCCTTTGATAAAACATTTACAATGGAATACGATCCGCTGGAGCGTTTTATGGTGAATAAAGCCAAAAATCAGTGGGGAACTTATCCGAAGCTAAATAAGCCGCTGATCTACGAGTTTACTACAGGATGGGGAGACAGCAGCACTACTTATTATGGACGGATTACCACGCTAAATAAAGAAGAACTGCTGGGTACTACGGGTGATCCCGTAACTGGACTCCCGGCTAATACCAAACAAATTATGAAAACCTTCAAGCTGCCGTGGGAATCGCGTACAGATGCCCCAGCAGGCGATGGAATAAGTTAAGAGCAGCAATAGTAAGGAAAATTTAAAAAGCGCGTATCGTTGAAGTAAAGATACTTCCCGGTACGCGCTTTTTTAGATGGAATTTGTACTTTTGTTGCTTCATGCTTGCTTAAGTATCTATTAGGCCTAGTCACAGGGTTGCTGTCATAGACCGCAAAGTAGCAGATAAGTGGAGAGATGATATGAGAAAACAGGAGCAAAGTGTATGCTCCTTATGTTGTTTCTAGGGTCCGCTTCTGAATAGCTCTGTATAAAGAACCTTGTGAAATACCAGTGCCTTCTATAATTTCTTTTACAGAGTATTCCTTACTGTCATACATTCGTAGGGCCAAGGCTATTTTATCCTTGTCGACTTTCGGTCTTCCAAGCTTTTTCCCACGCTTCTTACTTGCTTCCAATCCTTCTTTTACTCGTTCAGCGATGAGATTCCGTTCCAATTCAGCAATCACACACATCATTTGAAACATAGCCTTTCCTGTTGATGTTCGTGTGTCCATATTCTCTTTTAAGGAGACAAATTGTACTCCTATATCTTCAAATTCTTGAATGATACTTAAAATATCGAGCGTTTTACGACCCAGACGTGAAATACTCTCTACTACAACAATATCATTTGCCCTAATCACATTCATTAAATTCTGCAGACCTTGACGGTCTTTCACTGTACCAGTGAATTTTTCATCAATTATCTTTTCGCAGCCATATTCCTTTAGCATGCTAAGTTGTCTGTCTAGGTTCTGATCAATCGTGGAAACGCGGGCATGGTTTTTGGTAATGTAGTTGTAAAAAAAGAGATGTCGTATGTGCTTGAAGGTGATTAAATGACCTCTCAAACACGTTAGTTATTCAAGAAAAGGGCCAGATAATTGAATAACACTTGGTGGTTAAATTGGATATTTTACACATAGGTTGTTTTCTTTTGGATACCCATTTAGGTACCTAACATTCAGTAGTAGAAATTTGACTGTTTGCACTTCACTTTGGTAAAATTATATGTTAAAGAATTATTATGTAACATGGTTTAGATATCGTACCAGTTTGTGCATATATTCTGATTAGAACGCAATAATATAATGTAGAATAGGTGGAATATCATGAATACTAATCATGATTTTATGGATCATTGGTTAACCATAGACTCTATACAAAATAAAATAAAGAAAGAATTGGAGAATGTCCTGCAAGCGGAGTACAGCTTATCTTTAAAAGAATTCTACGTACTCTACTACCTTTCCAAAGCACCAGACAAAAAGCTCAGATTACAGCAATTGCAAGAGATGATCGGTTTAAGTCAGAGTGCGCTTTCTAGGCTAGTAGGTAATATGGAAGCGAACAGCTGTGGTGCATTAGAAAAGCATGTTTGTACAGATGACCGTAGAGGTTCCTATACTCGCCTAACTGACTTAGGTGAGAAGAAACTACAAAGAAGTTTAGTTTCTTTCCGAGAAATACTAAAATCATATCTCTCTACGGTTAATGTTGAAGGATTAATGAAACAGTTAATAGAAGAGTTATAAAAATTCCTAATCAGTCAAAGTACTCATTTTTCAGATGGAGTACTTTGACTTGACATGGAGAAAATTTAGCGTTAAATTATATGCATGTGTCATGCATATAATTTAAATAAAAAGGAGTTTTTTATCATGGAACATTTATTTAGTCCTTATAAGATAAAAGGATTGGAGTTAAAAAACCGTATTGTGATGTCTCCAATGTGTCAATATTCGGTTGAAAATAAAGATGGGATCGCTACGGATTGGCATTACCTGCACTATGTAAATAGAGCGATCGGTGGAGCTGGATTTATTATGATTGAAATGACAGATGTTGAGCCTGATGGCCGTATTTCAGACTTTGACTTAGGATTATGGTCAGACGAGCAAATCCCTGCTTTAGCAAGAATTGTAGAAGCTTGCCACCGTTATGGAGCAAAAGTTGGTATTCAAATCGCTCACGCTGGACGTAAAGCAGAAGATGCTGCTGTGCCAGTTGCACCTTCTGCTATTCCATTTGATGAAAATTCAAAAACACCTAGAGCTCTTTCAACAGATGAAGTGAAAGAAATGGTAGAAAAGTTTCGCAAGGCCGTACAGCGCGCAGTAAAAGCAGGATTTGACACAATTGAAATCCATGGTGCTCATGGATATTTAATTCATCAATTCCACTCTCCTTTAACAAATAAAAGAAATGATGAGTATGGAAAGGATCTAACTAAGTTTGGCCGAGAAATTATTGAAGCAGCCAAAGCTGAGATACCAGAAGATATGCCGTTAATGATGCGTATATCTGCTAAAGAATATGTAGAAGGTGGATATGGAATTAACCAAAGTATAGAGTTTACAAAAGAATATCAAAAAGCAGGAGTAGATATCTTTGACATCTCTTCAGGTGGTGAAGGTCCTATTGCTGCTTGGGGAAAACCTGGTACGCATGCTGCTTATCAAGTACCACTAGCTCGAGAAATTAAAAAAGCTCTCAATGTTCCGGTCATTGCAGTTGGAAGATTGGATGCCCCTGCATTGGCAAACGCTGTTATCGGAAATGAGGAGGCAGACCTTGTAGCTGTTGGACGAGGAATGTTACGAAATCCTCATTGGGCATTAGAAGCTGCAGCTACATTAAAAAAAGAAACGACTGTGCCTACACAGTACGCAGATGGTTTTAGAAGATAAGTTGAAATGACAAAAGATAAAAACCTAAAGGAGGAGTATAAAAGATGTCATATATTCAAGACAAAGTAGTCATTATTACAGGATCTTCAAGTGGGATTGGAGAAGCAACAGCGATTCATCTTGCGAAGAATGGAGCTTCTGTCGTTCTAGCTGCCAGAAATGAAGAGAAACTAAAAAATCTAGCAGAGCGAATCAATAAAGAAGGGGGGAAGGCTTCTTACAAGGTGACAGATGTTACCGTCAAAGAAGACGTTCAATCTCTCGTAGACTTTACAGTAGATAAATTCGGAAGAGTTGATACGTTAATTAACAGTGCAGGGATGATGTTGTTCTCCATGTGGGATAACGCTCATGTAGACGAATGGGAAACGATGATTGACCTTAACGTAAAAGGTGTGCTGTATGGAGTAGCTGCGGTCCTACCTCATATGAAGAAACAAGGAAGTGGACAAATCATTAATGTAGGTTCTATTGCCGGTCATGCGATTGGTGAAGGTCATGGTGTGTATAGTTCTACGAAGTATGCAGTAAGAGCAATTACCGAAAGTCTACGTAAAGAGGTATCGGTCAAACATAATATTCAAGCTGTTTTAGTCTCACCAGGTGTCATTGCAACTAATTGGCAGGATACAGTGACAGATGAAGATGTAAAATCTGTACTGGGAGAATTAAATAAGGTAGCTATTGACGTAGACTATGTAGCTGAAACAATTGGATTTGTGGTTAATAAGCCTGCGAACGTCATGATTAATGATGTGATTGTCACACCTACAGCACAGGAATGGTAATGAGGTAATTTGAAAGAAAGACTTCTGATTACGAAAGAAAAGAGAGGTAATTTACCCCACTTGATTTTGTCTATAAGAATTAGATAATAAGTTTTTACACTTATAGTTTGTTTTAAATTGAATAGAGTAAAATAATATCAATATGGTCAGACCATGTTAATATCATTTTTATCACTATAAGATAAATACTCATTTAAATTCATTTTTGGGGAGGTTTTTTCATGAAGGTATTAGTAGTAGGAGCTAATGGTCGAGTAGGTTCACATCTTGTTGATAAACTAGTTGAGAACGGACATTTTGTTTACGCAGGAACTAGAAGGGATAACCTCACAAGCAGTTCGAACAATGTTCGCTATGTTCATATAGATTTATTAGCGAGCCCTGAAGCAATAGCTGAGAATATGTATGATGCAGAAGCTATTTTCTTTGTAGCTGGTTCTAAAGGAAAAGATTTATTGAAGATTGACTTAAATGGTGCTGTTAAAGTGATGCGCGCTGCTGAGCACAAGAAAATAAAAAGATTTATCATGCTTAGTTCAGTTTTTGCCCTAAATCAAGACAAGTGGAATCAGTCTTTTCTAAAAGATTTAACAAATTATAATATTGCTAAACATTTTGCTGATCATTGGCTAATTAATAATACCAAGCTAGACTATACAATATTACAGCCTGGTGTTTTAAAAGAGGAGCCTGGATCTGGAAAAATAGATGTCAATATTGATTATCCTGGTGAAAATTCTATAGAAAATGTAGTGGATACGTTAGTTCAGAGTTTGCAAGACCCTAATACCATCGAAAAAGTCATCACAATGAGCGATGGTAAAACTCCTATATCAGATGCTTTGCGGAATTTATAAGAATAGCTTTTATATGTGCTAATTAAATAAAACGAGCCTGGGTTAGAAAACTTTATTATCGTTAAACGGACTATTTATAACTTAAGGGGGATTTAGGAAAAATGAGCAAAACAGCAATAAAAGATTACGATGAGATTATTAAAGTGGTGAATAAGTATATAGAAGGTCTTATTTCAGGGAACAAAGAAGTAGCAAAGCAAGCTTTTCATAAAGATGCAACTATGTACGGTTACAATACAACTGATGGCTTTCTAGGAGGACCTATTCAAAACTTATGGGACTTTATGGATAAAGCTGGTCCTGCAATGAATCTTAAATCAAGGGTTGATATTCTAGATGTTGAAGGAACGATTGCTTCTGTTCGTATAAGTTTAGAGAATGATGCATATGGCGAATCATACACTGATTTTCAGCAATTACTTAAACTAGACGGTGAATGGATCATTATTTCGAAGTTATTCCATCTGCATTCGTAAAAAGTAATTTCCAAATAGAATCATAAGCCTGTCTCAAAAATAGAGGACTGTCCACTGTTTTTGAGACAGGAATTAAAACCTTTTAAACAGTCAGATCGGTGATAATTATGGGTAAAAAAGCAGGACAAAACCAATGTAATGCGAATCCTAGACAAGAAGAAGATTACGTATAACTACTATTCCTACGACAGTACAAAGCTTAATTTTATTGATGTCACCATTTAGATGATTATTGGCTTGTCTAGTTAGTGTTAGCTAAAAATTACGGGTAACTTTAAACGTGGTAACATTCGGAACTTTCGGTCTATTAGCCTTTATAAATGTAAGAGTTTTCATAAAGGGTCCAGAAATAAAAAAGCCTGATATACAAGAGGGGATGGTGAGATAATCCTCTTTTTTCTTTTTATTGAACTAAAAGAAGGAAATTTACGGTATTCAAAGGTTTTAGAATATCTTATAATTTAAAAAACAGGTGTAGATTTGAAACAAAGTACCGTTTATAAAAAAGATGTACCGTTTTAATGAAAGTTATACCGTTTGCAAAAAAGTTACGATGCTTTACCCCTTTGGATAAGATTATCTAAGGGGTGTTTTTTAGTGAATTGAAAAGTACATCTGAATTAAAAGGTGAATTAAGGAACTGTTGAGTGACAACATAGTTGTTCCGTTAAAGGGCCAGATTGTGGAGCAAAACTTTTAAAGGGAATTGGATATTTAAATTAAAGTGTAGAAGCAAATAATTGTATAAAGAAATCCAATTAACTTCCTTAAATAACCATTTGTTTTATTTTCGAATTAATATATAATAATGCTAATTAATCTAATTTTATTTAAATTCTATGAAGAGAAAGAGTACGTTATTGTTTCTGTTCCAAAGAGAGCTGGTGTTTTGCTGAAAACCAGTGTTCAGATAATAACCGAAAATCATCTCTGAGAAGTAAAGCCGAATGTTTAGTAAGCTTTATCGGTATCCACCGTTACAAGGGACAACGTATGATTGTACGTTTGTAAAGGGTAATAAAGTGTTATTCAAACATTTTATTAAACAAGAGTGGTACCGCGAGTTTCAATCTCGTCTCTTACTGAGACGGGATTTTTTTTTAGGATGTTTTTTTACAATAAGAATTTAAGAAAAGCAGGTGAAGGCGTAATGAAGACGCTACTATTTGTAACAGATTTATATTATGAAGCAAAAGGAAGAAACTATTATGAAGAGGATTTATTTCTTACTTCTAAACTTAGAGAAGCCTTTAATTTGGTCATCTGTCATCCTGAAGATATCGAAGCATTTGAAGATCATGCTGATTTAATTGTTTTCCGAAATGCAGGTCCAGTCGCAAATTTTAAAGACAAATATGAAGCGTTCCGCAACCGAATTGTTTCTAAACATTTAAACACATATAATTCGTTTGATGGGAAGGCTGATATGAACGGAAAAGAATATTTAATAGAACTAACAAATGCTCATTTTCCTGTTATTCCAACGATTGATACGCTTGATTCCCTAAATAAACTCCCTAATGTAGACACGTATATCGTAAAGCCGAAAGATGGAGCAGATTCTATCGGGATGGAATTTGTTACGAAAGATGAATTGAGTGAAAAAGTTAATTCAGAATCGAAAAATACATTGGTACAACCATTTATCAATTTTGAATATGAAGTCTCATTTTATTTTATCAACAAAGAATTTCAGTATGCTCTTTATGCACCGGATAAAGATAAAAGATGGGAATTGAAAGAGTATGTACCTACGGAAGAAGATTTAGCTTTTGCTAAACGTTTCATCGACTGGAATAATCTTGACTGGGGGATTCAACGAGTTGATGCCTGTCGAAGCGAACAAGGGGAGCTTTTATTAGTCGAATTAGAAGATTTAAATCCCTATCTTTCCTTATTAGAATTATCTGAAGAGACACGTCAGAATTTTGTAGAAGCAATGAAAAAATCATTACAAAAAGCTCTTCAGGTTTAAATTTTTACTGTTCTTATAGAACTATACCAGCTAATATAAGCATCTTAGTTATTCCATTATAGGGCGCGATTGTGGAGTATCAAAGGTAGAAAATGATCAAACTTTTTTATAAAACCGAAACTTAAATCTGTAGAATAAGAATCCATTTTGATCAATCTTTTTTTCAAAGTGGATTCTTATTATTTACCGTAAAAAATACGAGTTTGTGAGGTGTTTTTGATCAAACTTTATTTCAAAGCAACACTTTTATGAAATTTTTAGATTGATTGGAATTCTCTTATTCATATTTAATTTAAATGTCCCATATGGATTCACATGGTTATAAAATAAAGGTGTTAATCCTCTAAAGTCTTCGGGAGTCATCCTCTTTAACCAATACTGATTGTTATTATAGAGAATCTCTTGAACCATTAAAGTATTGATATAAACTAAGCAGTTTTGAAGCAATTGGAGCGATAATGCAGATACTTCTTGGTCTTCTAGAGAATTGAACCGAATTTCGCTATTCTTTCCATAAAAAATGTAATTGTTAACAGAATTCCAATGTTCAACGGTATTTAGTCCTTCATGGATTTCTCTACGAACTTCCTCAAAATGCAGATAATCACATAAGAAAATGGTTTTTATCGCTTTCCCTAACTCACATAAAGCTTGGTAAGTCGGGTGCTTCGTATCTCTCGTAAATCGCTTTAAAATAGCTTCTGCTGATGCAGTTCCTAACCGTAAAACAGTCGCAAACTTAATGATTTGCTCATACTGTTGACGGATGAGATCCCAGTTAATGGGCCTACTTAATACAGGTTGTAAGTGAGGATATTCCTCATTCATTCCGGCTTCAGGACGATATAATTTTTGAGAGCCAATATTTTTGAAGCGTGGCATCAGCTTAAAATCAAGCAAATGACAAAAGGCAAAAGCAACGACACTTTGTCCATGCGTGTCTACATAATTTCGGTCTATTTCCATGTCTGTACAATGACGAAGAACACCCTCCATCATGGCTGCAACTTCGGAGGAAAGACAAGTTTTAAGCTGAGAATAGATACATGCTGACTTGCGATCTGTATGCCAATATATCATGACTCCATGTCTTTTATAACGAGGATGCCATTCAGTAAGAAGGTTTTGATCCCACGATCCAAAATGTTTTGAATCGGAAGCGCAGGCGGTAGTAGCTTCCCCCCACACCTCTTTTATTCGATGGTAAATGATTTGCTTGGTAACCTCTGCATTGGCTTTTCGCAAGTGATCTTTATGAATAAATTTATTACGGATATACTGAAGTTCACGATAGCTATCTTGGTTATTTCCAGCAGAGACAGCTTTTAAACCTGTATTTGTTCCCAATCCAAATAGACTGAGAAGTAGCCGACGTTGAATCGTTTCCTCATCTAAAATAGACCGGTCCGCTGTAGTTTTAAAGTGCTTGGTGAATCCAGTATGAAAGTCTGTTTCTTTTAATAAATCTAAGAGGTTGATATTGGACCAACGGTTTCTGATCTCCTGTTTAATCATAGACAAATGTGGAGGTTCGGGCTGCTTTTCTAGCGGGGTAACACGAATCCATCCCTTGTTATTTCTGCTGGTAATCGCAACTTTATCGTTGCTCTTATCTTCAAAGCCTTGGTTCAGTAAATAGAGCTTATCTTTCATCAGTTGTATAATGTCCGAAATAAAAGGCTCTACATCGAGTGGCGCTTTTAGCGCTTGGAAATATTCTTCTTTGTGTTCTTCAAAATCTTGGGGCAGGTCTTCATCAGGATTTCGATATCGGTCAGCGCCCTCAATCCAGATTTCCTTACACCGAAATCGCGTGCGAAGGGATTGTAAAACAGCAATCTCATAATTAATTCGGTTAACTCTCTCTATCCCCTTGCTATCTTCCTCAATAATGATATCCTTCCACTTAGGCTGAATGACTCCTTCAATAGGAACTTCGTCCCCAACTGCAAAAAAACGCTGACCACTTTCACTGTATTCTTGAATAAGTTGAAGAGCTTCAATGATAGGTTGATGGGATAGATTATTAGACTTAAACGTAAGGTTTTTTAGGATATCACAGAGAGCTCTCCTATAGTGCCCTCGATAGGAAGAGTGCATCTTTATATAAATTTTTTCTTTGTATTCTCGGTTGTTTCTTGTCATGTCTTTAATAATATCCCGAATGGTGGAAGAGCTTACGATTGGATATAAAGTATCTTGAATGATTCCATCTGGATGATCAACTGTTGCTTTTAATAAGTTGAGAATGTGTTTATTTTTCCCCTGTACTTTTTCTAACTCTGCCACTGTTTCATTACGGGTTGTATTCTTTGCTTTATTTCCAAACTTAAGCGTGATTTCATCTAACAAATCAGCTAAATAATCGATGATTTCAGCTTGGCGATGCCAAAATAAAATAGCAAGTAAGGTGTAGCGAATAGGCATTGGGTGTGCACGCAATTCTGTTACTGTCTCAGTAGCTGCACGAAGCCGATATTTCTTTATTAATTTTGGAGTCAAATGATGAAATAAACCATCTGGAATTTGAAGGTGTCGAATAGCCAATAATTTCTTAACTTCCATCTCCATTGTATTGACACTTGGTTTACGAGGGGAAGAAAGTAGGTGCCGAAAAGCTAAAATGTCCCTTTCCTCTTCATCAGATTCCCCCTTATCATGGGAGTCTAATAAAGAATCTAATCGAGCGCATGTCTTAGAAGATAATTGCTGATAGGTTTCTTCGTAGAAACCCTTTTCAAAGGTATCAATAGCAGAATCAATTATTCGGTTCAATCCCCGGCAGAAGGTGGTTCAACTTTCCACTTGCGAAAAAGACTATATGCTTGGTTTTTTAAATAGTCTGTATCATGTGTAAATGGAACCTGTTCTACTAACCATTGTTCTAAACGTTCATTATCTTTACGGGTAAGTTCCTGAAAACCGAAGAAGTCTCGAATTTGCTTTCTATGGTAGGTGTAATTCCTTTCTTCAGCTCCCCAACGATATTGGTCGAATAGATCAGGAGACAGCTCGAGTTGCTTTGCAATATACTCAACAACAGGCCTTGGTATGTCACTTCTTTTGGTTGGGAATCTAGCCTCATGCTGAAAATACTTTAATAACACCGTAAAACCAAGACGGCTCGCACCAGTTTTGTTACCGATTAATTTACGCTCGATGTTAACCAAAATAAAATGTTCTAACAGCTCGTCTTCTGTCCAACTCCTCTTCATGTCTGTATCTCCCTATATATGTAATATTTTTACCTATACTGTTAGTTTAGGTAAAAATAAACATTAAAAAGCCTTATTCGGCCTATATATTTTACATATTAATATCTACTTTGCGGTCTATGACAAGAACCCTGTGATCAAGCCTATTAGGCGTCATTTTCTGCTTCGAGAAATACGGAAATCAGGATACGGGCGTTGTTTTCACCCACGTTTTTGGCATAATGGGGGATAGCTGCCCTCCAGCTAAAGGAATCTCCTGCTTCCAAAGTAGCTGAATCCTCGCCTTGCTCCACGTATACCGTGCCCTCCAAGATAAAATGAATCTCAT
>RCUF01000519.1_pt1 | contig 10933 bp, 5 predicted proteins | sample 2166311 | NCBI WGS metagenome assembly RCUF01 (sample SAMN09932608, study PRJNA488358) | compost metagenome | feature: garden; material: soil; isolation source: compost soil in 4-hydroxybenzonitrile-enriched culture | place: Germany: Experimental Botanical Garden Goettingen | collected 2016-01-27
CATTATATATTTTAGTAATATAAACCCCTAATACACCTAATGAGAATAAAATAACCCCGCCTAGAAACCACACTGATACCATCACACTGGTCCAACCACTTATTATTGAAGAACTTAGAAGTTTATGTAAAACCAAATAAAATGCAAATAAAAACGAGACCGATGATATTGTTACTCCTGTAAGCATTATCATGGTTAATGGTTTACTGCTAAACGATGTTATGGCTTCCGTCATTAATGCAATCTTTCTAATAAAATTATAAGATGAACTTCCCTTATAAGGCTTATTAATTGTAACAGGTAGTTGTTTATAGCCGATCATTTCAAACATTGCAGCTAAAAATACATTTTTATCTTTATATTCCAACAAACTGTTAACGTATCTTCTTGTCATTAACCTAACCGTACAGATGCTTTCAGAAATTTGCACACTAGAAAAATAGTTAAATATTTTATAAAAAAGCGCTCCTGCAAAGCGTTTGTATAATGGCCCACTTCTATTCTCCTGCATACCATAAATAACATCATATTTACATTCGTATTCTTCCCATAATGAATAGAAGTGGCTCAACAATTCAGGCTCCTCTTCCATATCACAATCTATTAAAAATACTAAGTCACCACGAGCAACTGACAAGCCAGTAAGTATCGCTTTATGATGTCCAAAATTCCTTGATAAATCAATCACTTTAACTTGAGGATCTTGCTGCTGAATATTTAAAGCAACTTCCAATGAATTGTCCGGTGATCCGTCATTCACCATTATTAATTCATATGGAAGTTTTAAATTTAAAAGCGAATTTGTAATTCGTGAATGAAACTCTTGCAAGAAGGAGGCAGAACGGTACATTGTAGTAACAACAGAGATTTTCATTTCTTTACTTCCACCCTAAATTTAATTTTGAATAATATCCTTTTATTGGTGCTATTCCACCTTGTAAAAACTATTCGAAAATCTAATATTAATTCCATCACTATTGACTAGAAGGTACTTCATACTTCACTGGAGTAACAATTAGCATGTGAAAAGAATTGAGAATAAAGTTATTCATCTTTGATATTCAACACACATCATTATACCTTACTTTGAAATTAACTTCGCTTACTTGAATTACTACAAAATATCGAATATAACATAAATATGAAGGAACTATATAATCCAATACATAGAATAATAGTTGTACTTAATTTGACAGGAAATTTCTTGAATATAATCATCAATTTTTCAAAACTATTCACTTTAGATAGTGTTTGAAACTTTAAATCACTATTTATTCTAATATTATTTATAAACAACTCACCATTATCATATGCTGAGCTTCGGGTAGACCAAATTGTAACACTATTTCCTGGTTTTCCATCAGACTTAATAATCAAGCTATATTTTTTACCCTTCGAATCAGTAATCCTTGTGAAATCAAACTTGTGAAAACTATTATCTTTAATATTTTCTACTGATATTTTTTCACTTAAATAAGTTTGAGATCCATTCGTAAGAATGACCTCAATATTTGAAGTATTCAATCTATTATACGTCCCAAAATATATCTGAATAGAAGATAAATTATCTGCCTGTGCAATAAAAGTCTGCTCAACAATCACCTCTTCAGTTATCTCCCCGATTGGAACTTCTGAATCTATTTGTGAAGCATCAATAACATAATAACTTCTTGTTAAATAAAACCCTAACAATAAAGTAATAACTGTAATAATTGCAAAGTAATATGAGCTTCTTATCATAGCTATGCTCCAATGTAGTAATTTGGTATTAAAACTTTCAATAGACAATATAAATTCAAACACAGCATTAAAGATACGCTTAAGATATATACAAAGCTTCTGTATCTTACACTAATAATTTCTTTTAAACCAAGGCAGAAAAAAAATACTATAGGGAATAAAGCTGGGTAAATATATCTTCCTTGAGGTTGAAAATCGGAAAAATATGAATAATATAAGCTAAGAGCAATAGATAATAATATTAATAAAAACAAAAGAAAATGTACTGTGTGTCCTCGAATAAAATCAACAGCTTTAATTTTTCCTTTTAATATTTTTTTAATAATTCGACTGATTATGAGCATAATACCAATAATTGATAAGAAATGAACTACACTAATTATTATATAGTATTTTACATCCATCCATTTATCCATATATCCAAATGCTCCCCAGAAACTTTTATAGGTATAACGCATCCATTTGTAATCAAATATCATTTTAATCAAAGGGACTCCCTGTTTATACATAGTTTGCCTATTTGACGGTTTTAATTCTTCTACAGCCAGTTTTTCTGATAGTATGTTACTTTGTTTCAATCCTATAATATCACCATCATATAGAATATAGCTTCTAATGAACCACCATCCACTTATAATGATAATAGGTATAACTAGCAGTGTAAGTTTCTTAATAAATTCCTTTTTAGGGAGATGAAAATATGCCTGCAATAATAGAAGCATAGTTAGTGGTATGATTACATATCCATTCAAATAAGTAAGGAGACATAATGCTAAACCGACTCCTAAAAGGAGGACATATTTTGAACTCCAGTTGTTTTTTATGCATTTTAACCAAAAATAAATTATAAACAAATTAACACAAATAGAGAATGCGTCTTGATTCACATAACTATTCACAAAAGCATACCCTGGAACAAAGGCAAACAAGCAACTCACAAAGTAATTGAATTTTTTTTCAAAATTCATTTCCTCACATATTTTATACACTAAACAAACAGATATAGTACCAGACAATATTGATACTAATCTATGCACCATGTATAGATTAGTAATGTCAAATACACTATCAAATAAAATCATGAACACTGCACCTATTATGTAGGTTAGAAAAGGTGATGCGGCGTATGTTACACCATAAGCTCCATAAATAAGCCGATCGTCTCCCGCTACAGGGAGCATATGATAATTAAATATAAAGTTTGCAACATCATATCTTTGTAATTCATCTGGAGCCTGATTAAAGGGTATTACTATAGCCCAAATAGAGTATAGAAACATTGAAAACATTGCCAAACTAAACATAAAGAAGTTACTCTTTATTAACTTCATAATTACTCCTTCTAATACCTGATTATATTGATTCTTTACTAAAGAAAATTTCAACCAAAATAAAGGATAGACTGCTCAACCCGCTCAAAACTATCCTTTATCCAAAAGCGACTAATAATTAGATACAACAAGAGCACTCTTCTCAGTAACAATTTCTTTTGCTTCTTTTCCTGTATTTAGTGTCACATGATCATTAAGTACTTTGGAATTTGCAGCACGGCCAATCCTATCTCGGAGATCCTTACTCTCTATTAATGAAGTCAAAGCAGCCTCCCAATCTTGATCACTCGCACAAAGGAATCCAGTCACACCGTTTTCTATTCTAAGAACTAGTTCACTGTTTAGACTTGCTATTGTGGGTACATTCACTAAAGCAGCTTCCATCCACTTATTCTCAGATTTACAAGCATGAAAAAAGGTGTCTTCTAGCGGCATTAAATTAATATCAATAGAGGCGATTAGTTCTGGGAGTTTTCTCCAATCAACAAAATCAAACGTTATCACTCTATTAGTAAACTTATTAAACTCCGGATTTAAATTCAAACAACCTCCAATCATTAAATTTAAATTTTCATATTTTTCCATAACCCGCAGCAATACATTGTTTATTATCTCAAAATCACCATCATGTGTTTTCGAACCACTAAAATACCCTAAAGAAACACCCTTACCTTTTTTAACATTAACACTTCTTTTAGCTATATTGGAAAGTGAAACCATCTCCATACTTGCAACATTTCGATTTACCCAAACTGGTTTATCAGGAAACACCTCTTTTATTGCGTTTTCCATATTTTTTGTAGATGTAAAGAAACCATCAGATAGTGTCATACATTTCAAAATTTTATTCGAGTAATCTTCAAATCCTAAATATTCATCACCTTGAAGAAAAGTTAGGTTTTTAATGGCTTGATAATTGAAAATATAATCATCAATGTCGTAATAAACCATTAATCCAGCCTTCTTCGCACTTTCGATAAATTCTGCCAACTTCTTATTGTAGGCACAGCGATAAATTACTACAGAATTGAATTCACGAATATCATATTTATCCAATTCTTTGACTTCAGTAAATTCCGATTTGACCCCTTGTATCAGAAGTTGCTCCTGAAAATGTTCCACGCGATAACGTGATGAAAATGAAATATATTCTGCAATAAACAAAACTTTCTTTATCGAAGAAGTTATTTCTTTCTCCTTAGAAAATCCCGTCGAGAAAGCAATAATTTCATCTAACGCTACATCTGCATTTATTTTACTGATAATCAAGCCTTTTTCATATTCCTTAACCCTTTCAGCTGGTGCACCAAGGTCAAAAACGGCTACAGGCAGACCCATTTTCATCGCTTCTTCTGTAGTATAAGAGAATGTTTCAGGCACGATTGATGATATAAAGAATAAATCTATCTCGTTTTCTATTGCTAGACGTGGTAAAGATTCGGGCGAATATCTTCCCGTTTCAACGAAATTAGAATCAATGAGATTTCCCTCGGATGACCCAAGTAGAATAATGCGAACATTCAGTTTTCTACTACTTATTAAGTGTAACATTTGACGGACTATCTCTAGTCCCTTATGGAAATTCAAAATACCTAAAAGACCGATATTTAATCCGATATGAGAATGTCTTCTGTTATTCAATTTCGGAATATAATCTACTTGGTGTGGGACAACTTTCAAATTTTCAACTTTTCCATAAACTTTTTCTAAAAGTTCAGCAGAACTACCTGAAAACGCTATGATTTCATCGCATGAGTTAATAACACTCTTCCATTCCTTCCTCCATCTTTGAATGCTCTCGTATTGCCAATAATTATTAAATGAGTTGTTTTTTGCGCAGCTCTCACATGTTTCTAACTCAGGGAGATTACAGAAACTTTGTTTATCGTTCAATAAATTTGTCATAGGGCAAATAGAAAAATAATCATGCAAGAGCATTATCAACCTTGCCGCAGATATTTTTTTCAAATTACGAATAACTTCAAAAGTCTCATATAACTTCGGATAGGTAACCAACTCATTAATATAAATTTCACGACAACCTAAAATCTGTATTACTTTCTCTAAATCAGAAAAGTTAAGTAAGCGATACGAAATACTAAACTCGCCATAATAAAAATTAAAATGATAATAATGCTTTTCTATATCATATCGGACAACTATCACCTTTTCTCCATTGCCTATCTGTCTCATTCGCAGGCTATCCAAATATGCATTTGCCCCTCCACCTATATGGTGATCGATCGCAAGGATAGGCTTCTTACCATAAGAATTGGAGGATAATTTCATAACAATGAAATCGCGTATATTTTTAAGCGGGTCACGTTCAAAAAACTTAGCAACGTCCGAGTTATAATTGGGGTGCAATTTTGAAAGTATCTTTCCGTTTCTCTCGATTAGTTGTTTCTTCTCCTCACTTAAAAAACTCCCCCCATGCTTATGATAAACAAATAAATTTTCTACTATAACGTTCTTATATCCGCTTTTGATAGCTCTTTGGCACCAATCATTCTCTTCTCCATATCCTTTCGAAAATGTTTCAGCGTCTAGTATTCCAATTTCTTTTACAACGTCTTTGTTCATACCCATGCAAAACCCAACACCTGTTGGCAATTCTTTATAAGAGGGCAAAATACATTGGAAAGCACTATCAACTTCGTTACATGATAAATTCCCAAAAATCGCATTATCAATACCTATTTGAGGAAAACTACACAGGGTCCCCGAATTAGTAAATGGGGTAGTTGAAGCAATTCCCTTCTCAACTATTATTGGGAGCATTAAACGTTCCAACCAGAAATCTGGAAGTTCTACATCGGTGTTTAATAAAACTATATGATTACTTGCTTCCTTGAGTCCTTTATTGACAGTTTGAACAAATCCGACATTTTCTCTATTTTCTAATAACATGATCCGCAAATCATTAGCTGCTAATTCTTGGAGATAAGGATATACTCTCTCATCCGAACTCTTATCATTAATAATTATCAATCTGTACTTCATACTCGTATGGGATATACTCTGAAACAAACTATCAAAGTATTCATATCCATTAAAAACTGGAACAACAATGTCAATTGTGTGATTATATAATTCTTCAGGGTAATTTATTTTGTCAACAATATGTTCCTTCATCCACTTATTTAGACTTATCATTGGAACTGAAGAAGACGTAGTTGCACTGACTCTAGGTCGTTTGAGAGCAGAGATAATTAAATCTAACCTTCTATGGCGCAAATAGCTTACGGCCTTTCGTACATTATGCTTGGTTATCTTCTTTCTAATGAAATTTAATCTTGATAAAATTGGCGATCTGAACTTACCTACATATTGCGTTCTCTTTTCTCCATCCAGATTAAACTCTAAATAAACTTCAAATCGATTACAGTTCTCAATCAAAGTTGTTGATTGAAATCCAGAATAACGAGCTTGTTTTGATGAGTAAGCTTCCTCAACATCTATTCTTTGCAGATGTGAGGCTAATTCAACCCGGTTATCTTTATTAGCAATTTTAATTATTAACCTCAGATCGTCTATTTTACCTCGTTCAGAAAAAATCCAGCCATTAACAGTTAGAATATTATTTTTATAATCATAACAATCAATGTTAGAATGCAGATCTTCTTTTTTAGTTACCTTTTTGAAAGATACTTTTTTTTTTATAAGTACCAATACTGAACGGATGGGCTTAGTTATTCTCCAAAATTTCGAATAGATGATTGAATTAAACAAAGTCTGTAGATAATTATGCTCATTTTCTAAATTTTGTAATTTCGTTTGTAGTTGAGATATTTCAGAGTCGTTCTTTTCAATTTGACTAGTTAGTTTTCCTATTTCATTTTGCTGTTTTCCAATTAATTCTTGTTGTTTCAATGCACTTTCTTTATGTTCTCTTATCTTCATATCTAGTTCTTCTGTATTATTATTTAACTTTGCGATTATTTCTTTTTGAGCTTCATTTTCTTTTTCTTTTTGTGTTATAAGCTCCCTTAATTCCCCGTCATTCTTCACCAATTCTTCATTTAATTGATGAATCTCCTTAAAGCGCGATAACATGTATACAGAATCCACATCCTCAAATGCAAAGATTCCAACCTTTATGTCAATCCATCTAGGCTTTTGTTTAGTAAGATCAATAAATACGTGCGGATCAAAATTATCAAAAATAATTAATTTATCAATAAAGGTTCCATTTATTGAACTCACACTCACTGGGCCAATATCTGAGACAATTTTTAGATCCTGCAAGATGCAAACTTTGTCCTCTACCGGATCAAAACGAATAGCTAACGTATTTTCAGGGATATTAATCCGCTGATGGAATTCTTGAAAATTGATAGCACTAGATAAGTGTAAACAGTTTTCTTCGCTAAATCCGTCGCCATTATCATAATAAAAGCTACTAGAAAGCGTATTTATTTGGTTTTCTCTTTCTTGTTGATCGATTCTAATATTAAGTTCATAATCAAAAATAACATTAGAAATATCCTTGGCTTCTTTTCTGACAAAGTGCATCGCCCAAGGACATATAAAATCTAAAGGTTGTATCAACTCATGAAAAAATGAGTTTTCTGCAAATAACCTTACCCAATATTCCCCTAGTTGAACATTGACATGTGTCCGATCATCAATGTCATTTGGAGTAGAAGAAAAAATTATATTATCAGAATATTCGCACAATTTTTCCAAAGCTACTTTTCCTTCTTCAGGAAACAAATGTTCTAATACTTCTAATGTAATTACTAAATCAAATTTTTGTGGGAAGTACGAAGGAAGTGGATCAAGAATAGACTGAACTTCCAAGTATTGTCTGATTTCTTCTTTAGCATTACTAATAGCATAATCAGAAATATCAATGCCGTATGCCTCTACACCTCTAGCCCGAAAGGCCTCTACTAAATAACCTGTTGCACACCCGGCATCTAGAACAGTTTTAGGATTAAACCGCTCAATGATATTATCAGCAATACTATAAAAAAAGGGTTCCCACTGTTCTCGATTCGTATAGTTGCCCCCACCATTTTTCTCATAAAATTCATTAAAAAAATAACTGTTATATGTTAAAGACATAGTATCGCCTCTTTCCTAAAGTCTATAAGCATTACAAACATCCTGCGCATTTCCGATCATCTTCACATTACCATGATCTAACCATACAACACGATCACACATTTCCCGAATTTGTTCTAAACTGTGAGAAACGAACAAAACGGTCGTTCCCCCGCTCATCAGTTCCAACATCCTGTTCTTACTTTTCTTTTGAAATTTCTCATCACCAACTGCTAATATTTCATCGACAATTAATATTTCCGGATTAACCATAGCAGCTATAGAAAATGCCAGTCTCATCAACATGCCCGACGAGTAATTTCTTATCGGTACATCGATAAATTTTCCTAACTCAGAAAAATCTACGATTTCATCGTACTTAGATTTTAAGAAATTTTCTGAATAACCCAATATAGAACCATTTAAGAAAATATTTTCACGGCCTGTTAGATCTGGATCAAAACCAGATCCTAATTCGAGCATAGGAATAATATTACCTTTAACAAGCACTTCTCCCTTTGTTGGTTTCAATATTCCGGAAATTACTTTAAGTAAAGTGCTCTTTCCAGCTCCGTTCCTGCCAATTATCCCTAACACCTCACCTTTATTCACTTCAAAACAAACATTATTTAATGCAACAAAATCTTCATATTTTAGATTTTGTTTAAATGCAGCAATAATATACTCTTTGATACTTTTTATTCGATCATGAGTTATTTTAAAGGTTACAGATACATTTTCTACTTTTATCATATAGACCCCTTATATATGAAAGATAAATTTATCTTGAGATTTTTTAAAAACAAATACGCCAATAATTAATGGAATAATTGCTGCTACGGCGCAAAATAAATAAGCTTTTGGTTCGGGAGAAACCCCTTCCATTATGGCAGTTCTACTGAAGTCAATGAAATTATACAAAGGATTCATTTTAAATATCACTAACAGCTTTTCAGGAATAATGCTAACCGGATAAAATATTGGCGTACAATACATCCAAAGCATGCTAAGAACACTCCATAAAAATTGAGTATCTCTAAAAAAGACCATTATTGATGACAAGATTAAATTAATACCTATACAAAAGACTATTGTACAAATAACACTATATGGCAACAGTAAAAAAGACCATGTAATACGTGTTTTAGTAACAATAATGATAATAAAGAGTGGTATCAAAGATATAATTAAGTTAATTGTTGAGGACAATACTCTAGAAACTGGGAATATATATTTAGGAATATAGACTTTTGTTATTAATGCCGAATTATCAACAATGGACATTATCCCCATATTTACTGCTTCTAAGAAAAAATTAAATAAAATAATGCCAATTAGAAGATACACTAAAAAATTATTAATGTCAGATTTAAATATTGTTGAAAACACGATATATTGGACAACCATGGTTAGAATAGGATTTAAAAAACTCCATAAAACTCCTAAGACTGATCGTTTATATTTTGTTTTAAAGTCTCTAAAGACTAATTGTTTTAAAAGGAATCCGTATTTAGTTAGAGAATAAATTAAATTCAAACCGAATGATTTTTTCCTTGTTCTTTCCTTAAGCAAGAGATTTACTCCGTATATAATGATCATTACCCCTATTACACTAGCTGTAATAAAATAGTATGTTGAAAAAGGGACAACCCTTTTTTCAGATATTGAAAATGATAGAACACCATTAACTAACTCATCATTTAAAATCAGTGATTGATTATCCCTTTTCTCTTGATTATTGTACCAAAGTGTAACGGCGTTCCCTTCAGTTCCAGTCTCCGAAAAAATGTTTAAACTTAATGTCTTATTAGATAAATTTTCAACTGGCTTATCTAAATGAAATGTTACTTCGGAATTATCTTTCAAATAAGAAACGTCTAATTTCTTTTCATATAATACCAGCTGATTCTCCTCATTTATGAATTGCACCGTAACCGTTCCTCTATTATGTCGATCATAAGTTGCAAATTTAAGGGAGAATTCATCGACTGCATTTTCTTGTATAACAAATATTTGTTTTACTTTTCTCCCTTTTACCAATTCTCCAACAGGAGTATTTGATTCAACCATTTGAATATTTGAACTGACATCTCTGTATCTTAGCTGCCCTCCAAATAAAGAATAAAACGAAATTATCAGCAATGAGTAAGCTAGTACCATAAGAACAACTATTTTTAATAATCTGTAATTCAGATTTTTCATTCAAATTCTCCTGACAGTCAAATATTTAATACTCTATAAAACTAGCTCCAAACCTACTAATTATGCTAAAATAATACCCGTACCCACTCGCAAAGGAGATAAAAACGTGTCGAATCCAGTATACGGGAAAAAAGCCGCTACGTCGAGAAAAGTGAATAATAATTTATCTGCGACGTTGTGGCTGTTAATTGTTAGTTTAATTATATTTTTAGTCTGGGCTCCTTTCCAGGCAGGTTTGTTTAACGGTCTTGTATTAATTTTTGAAAAACCTTTATTTCAAGCTGTATTAATTGGTAGTCTATTATTCATTGTTTGGATTGCTGCCTATTATAAGAATATCAAGCTTGACGATCAGAGAGATTGGATGGCAGTGCTTGTGCTTCTATTGCCGATTACCTACATACTTTCTCTTATATCTGCTGCAAGTATGTTTTATGCAACAAACACACTGTTGATTCAGTTTCTTTATGCGTTCATTTTCGTTATCGGACTATATTTACTGCAAAATAAGCAAGCCAATACTATAATAGAAACCTCTATCATTACCATTGCCTACCTCATTGTCTTTTTTGGACTGTTCAACTGGCTAGGACAAGGAAGAACGGTTTCTG
>RCUF01000520.1_pt1 | contig 10906 bp, 11 predicted proteins | sample 2166311 | NCBI WGS metagenome assembly RCUF01 (sample SAMN09932608, study PRJNA488358) | compost metagenome | feature: garden; material: soil; isolation source: compost soil in 4-hydroxybenzonitrile-enriched culture | place: Germany: Experimental Botanical Garden Goettingen | collected 2016-01-27
TAAAATACAAAAAAGCCAGCGTATAATCGCTGGCTTTTTCAACATATTTATTATAGTGCAGATTTGTTGTGTGTATATGGAAAACCTCGATCTTATTCCAAATGCTTTTCCAATTCTTCTTAACAATACGCTCCTCGTCTTCATTTTTTATTATCAAAACCTTCCCGCCCAAACGTATATTCTTATTATATCTGATTCCATAAAAAAAATGATACTATATAACATGAATATGACATGTGATATGTGTATTTGAGTGTTTGATGTTAAATAACTTGACATATAACTTGGATTTGAAATAAGATGAAAGAAAAAATTCCATTTAAAGGGAAGGGAGGGGGAAGTATATGCAGCCTTCGGACAGCAGTAAAAGCTGGAATTCGTATCAATCGCATTTGTTCTATGATGAGATGTTCGAAAAAAACGGAACGGTACGGCCACATTATAGTAAGGTGTTTCGTCAGTTTCAGAAATCTCCTTATCAGCAGCTAGCTGATCGGCAGCAAGCATTCGACCGTATGATTATGGAAGAAGGTATTACATTTACGGTTTACGGAGAATCGTCAACTGATTCTCTCGAAAGAACCATTCCGTTTGATCTGCTGCCTCGAATCATTCCTAAAAAGGAATGGCTGGTCATTGAGCGGGGAATGATTCAACGCGTCAAGGCATTGAATCTGTTTCTGTACGATATTTATCATGGCCAAGAGATTGTAAAAGAAGGCATCATCCCCCGACGTTTGGTCATGACGAATAAATATTTTCGCTATGAGATGATGCATCTGGACATTCCAAACAATGTATATATTACTGCTTCCGGAATCGACTTGATTCGTAATGATCAAGGCCAGTATTTGGTGTTGGAAGATAATTTGCGATCCCCCTCCGGCTTTTCCTATTTGTTTAAAAATCGATCCTTGATGAGCAGGCTGTATCCTGAGCTTATGTTCTCCCATCCAGTACAGGAAGTGGAGCAAAGTCTGGAAGCTTTTCTTAAGATGCTTCGCAGTCTGGCGCCTGAAGGAGCCTCTAAGCCGGTCATTGCTCTTATGACGCCGGGATGTATGAATTCGGCATACTACGAGCACACTTTTTTAGCCCAGCAGATGGGCATTGAATTAGTAGAAGGCAGCGATCTTGTTTGTCGCGATCAATATATATACATTCGAACCTTGAATGGATATAAAAAGGTAGATGTGCTTTATCGGCGAATTGACGACGAATATTTGGACCCGTTAGCCTTTAGACCGGATTCGCTGCTTGGCTGTCCAGGCTTGATGAATGCTTATCGGGCGGGGCATATAGCGATTGCGAATGCACCGGGAACAGGGGTAGCTGACGACAAGGCGATGTACTCCTACGTTCCGCAGATGATTCGTTACTATTTGAACGAGGAACCGATTTTATCTAATGTTCCGACCTATTTGCTGGATCGTCCAGAAGAGCGGGAATATGTACTGGATCGGCTGGATGAAATGGTTGTAAAAGAAACGTCCATGTCGGGCGGCTATGGCATGCTGATCGGACCTGCTGCAACAGAAGAAGAACGGAGCCTGTTTAGTGAAAAAATACTGCAGAGCCCTGGAAACTATATCGCTCAACCAACGATTAAGCTATCGACTTCTCCGGTATTGCAAAATGGCAGGCTGGAACCTCGTCATATCGACCTGCGCGGCTTTGTGCTCAATGGAGACAATGTACATGTTATTCCGGGAGGGTTAACGCGTGTAGCAATGCAGGAAGGTTCGCTTGTCGTGAATTCCTCGCAAGGGGGCGGCTGCAAGGACACTTGGGTGCTGACTAAATAACAGGACTAAAGAGATAAGGAGGATGACTCTATGTTGAACCGGACCGCTGAAGCACTTTTATGGATCGGACGATATACCGAGCGCGCAGAGAATCATGTCCGATTGATTGATGTCTTGTATCATTTACGGGAGAACGAAGAGGACGATGAGTGTAGCGTATGGCATCGCTTAGTCAACGCGGTTGGGAATCCGGAGGTATATGAACTAAAGTATGGCGAATATGAAGAGATATCGGCTTTGAATCACGTGATTTTTGACAGGGAGCAGCCGAATTCGTTGTTTTCTTGTATCTCTCAAGCAAGAACGAATTTGAGAAATATTCGGGAGAAAATTCCATCTGAGCTATGGGAGGTTATGAATGGTTTCTTTCTGTGGCTGAAGGATTCCACGGTCGAGCAAATGCTGCAGCAATCGCCACATTTATTTTTTCGCAGGATCAAGGAGTCACTATCTACTTATCAGGGAATGAATCAGTCCATTTTGTATCGCGATGAGTATTATCAATGGTCGGAATGCGGTCGTTACCTGGAACGATGTGAGAATACGCTCCGCTTGCTGACAGCTATTAGCGATGATCGTTCCGGCAGCCATGTAGCTGAATATTTCTCTTTGAGACTTCAGTCGGTATTGCAAGTAGCAGGCGGATATGAAGGATTTCGCCGTCAAAATAGTAATAATGTCGATCCTGAAGCAGTAGCGGCTTTTATGATTACCGACGGATATTTCCCTCGCTCGATTCATTTTTCCGTTCGTATGCTGAAGGAAAGGCTGGAAGCTATTCAGCGGGGCAGCAGCTCCCGCATTAAAGATACACGGTTGAATAAGCCACTCAAGCTTGCCGGAAAAATGAGCTCAGATCTTGAAATGCTGGATGACAATGATTTAGCGCCGGATCGCCTTGGTGATGCCCTTCGAGGACTGAGCCGTTCTACTGAGCAAATTGGAGTGACGATCAGCTCCCTATTTTTTCAGGAGGAACGGGAGGTCATCGCTTGAAGCTGGAAATTATGCATACGACAAGGTATACGTACGAGGGTCCGGTGACGGACAGTGTCAATGAGATTAGGCTTACTCCTCGCACCAATTATCGTCAAGCCTGTTATCACCAAAGCATTGCTATTGAGCCAAACGCCGCGCTGTATACTTACGAAGACTATTTCGGAAATCGCGTGCATGCTTTCACGGTAAATCAGGAGCATCGGGAGCTGGTTATCAGGACTCGTTCGACAGTTGTTACGAGGGATCAGGAGAGCTGGCTGCGTGAAAGGCTGGACTCCGAAAGTGAACAAATGATGCTGGATGATGAGTCCTTTCAGAATCGATACATGGAATTTCTGCTGAACACTCCGTATACACTTGCGGATCACGCTGTCGTAGATTATATGAACAGCATTGAACCGAAGGAGAAAGGGATGCTGGAATGGGTGATCGAGCTGTCTCACCGTATTCGCAAGGATTTTAGGTATAGTCCTAATTCCACGCAGGTGAATACGACTGTGCTTGAATTTTTGGGGATAGGAGAAGGAGTCTGCCAGGATTTTGCTCATTTGATGATCGCTGTATGTCGCGCCAGAGGAATTCCGGCCAGGTATGTGAGCGGCTACCATTTCGTAGGTGATTTACAGTCACCAACAGCTGACTTTGAACAAGCGTCTCATGCATGGGTAGAAGCGCACATCCCGGGAATCGGATGGATCGGCTTTGACCCGACCAATAACGGAATGGTGAATTGGCGGTATGTTAAGCTGGGACACGGGCGAGACTATCACGATATCGTTCCTGTAAAGGGTGTCTATTTTGGCAATGCAGCGCATCAGCTTCAGGTTACTGTGGATGTCAAGAAGCTGTAATTGAACGACAAAAAGCTCCGGGTAACCGGAGTTTTTTTAAAAATATCAGAAAGCATAACTTTCGATGGAGTGCAGAGTGTCTTTAGCAGTGGATCGGCACGAAATCAGGAAAAGCCTGCAAAAATACAGTTTTATTTAAAGTAGACATGAAAGAATGAGCAAAAGCCTGCGAATGTGCAGGAATATTTTCGGAATGGTCTAGATTGAAGAGGAATGATAGAAAAAGCCTGCACATTTGCAGGAATGCAGCGTATTTAGAGACTTTACATAAACAAAGCCTGCACATTTGCAGGAATTCTGCATCATGACTCAAAAGTATGTTGAATAAATGGGATTGCTATCGCTATTTTGAAATTTCCATACGCTTGCTGAACGTGCACCATAGGTATAGAATTTAAGGCAGATGTTACGATCGAGGAGGATTACATAGATGAAGAGTGGAATGGAAAGCAAGTTAATAGAGACTATTACTGCAAAAATTACAGAGGTTCGTCGACATCTTCATCGTCATCCCGAGCTGTCAAATGAAGAATTTGCGACTACAGAGTACATTAAGGATTTGTTAGAAGAGGCGGGAGTACGCATTGCGAATTATCACCTCAAGACCGGGGTTGTTGCCGAAATAGGCGGACTGAAGGGTGGACCAATCATCGCACTGCGTGCTGATATCGACGCACTTCCCATTCACGAAGAGACGGGGTTGCCGTTTGAATCACAAATCGCTGGTAAAATGCATGCGTGCGGACATGATTTTCATACTGCTGCTCTAATAGGTACAACTCTGCTGCTCAAAGAATGGGAGCATGAGCTGCAAGGAACGGTTCGTCTGTTGTTCCAACCCGCAGAGGAAAATGCGACAGGAGCCAAACAGGTAGTAAAGAGCGGGGCGCTTGAAGGTGTGAAAGCTGTGTTCGGTATGCATAACAAACCGGATCTGCCAGTGGGTACGATTGGAATTAAATCGGGACCTCTCATGGCTGCTGCCGATGGCTTCGTGATAGAGATAGAAGGGAAGGGTTCGCATGCGGCTGTTCCTGATGCTGGCATAGATCCGATTGTCACGGCTTCGCATATCGTTACTGCGCTTCAATCTATTGTTAGCCGCAACGTTAGCCCTCTACAAAGCGCGGTAATAAGTGTTACTCAAATTCATAGCGGAAATGTCTGGAATGTCATTCCTAAGCAAGCATTCATGGAAGGAACGATACGTACCTTTGATAACGAAGTACGGTTGTATGTTATGGAGCGTTTTGTTCATGTTGTTGAAGGTGTAGCTACTGTATTTGGTGCGACTGCTTCCGTAAGGTGGATTGAGGGTCCGCCTCCAATCGCCAATGATGTCATTTTGGCAGAGCTCGCTGACTTTACAGCGATAGAGCTGGGATATGAGTCTATTGTTCCAATCCTTTCTTCCGCTGGCGAAGACTTCGCGGTGTATCAACAGACAACTCCTGGTCTATTTGTGTTCATGGGGACCTCGGGTACTCAGGAATGGCATCACCCAGCATTCACATTGGATGAAGAAGCATTGCCAGTTAGCGTTAACTTCTTCGCTAATTTAGCGAAACGCGCGCTTAGCCAGTTGTCCTCTTAACATAATGATGCAACTAAAAAAAAGGCTGCCTCTAGTAGTAAAACTACTTCAAGGCAGCCCTTTTTTATGCGCGTTATTTTATAAATTCAACCGTATAGCCTTTTTTCTTCAGTTGGTCGAGCACCATATCTTTAGTAACAAAATGAGCGGCGCCGATAACTACAAAGTGAGTTGACTTGCCTTCAGCCTCGAGCAGCTCAGCTAATTTATTCGCATGTTCTTGTCGCGATCTCCCAATAAACGTTGATCCTCAGGGCTATCGTCAGCAGAGTCACTAATCAGGAATGATTTGCTGAATGCATTCAAATCCCCTTTTGCCCATTGCAGCTGAGTTTTCTTAAATTCTTCATGGAGGTTTGGAACTGACCAATAGCTGATTTGTGGAACAGCTACGGGTGCGTCCAAGTTTGTTCCAAGTATATGTAATATTATTCAACAATTAGATCCTGCGAAAAAATCCTCGCTCTAAACCAAGAACCTCCTCGACATCGTCCATTTCAATGATCAGCAAACCTGCTTCAGTTCCATGTCGTTGAGCAATTTGGGGTAGATTAATTCCCATTACGTTGGCATCAGTGGATCGAATGAGATCTTCCATCAGCACTGAGACGGCAAGCAGGTCTCCAAAATCCTCTGTCTCAAATGGCTCGAACGGCGATGCAATAGGCACATATAAGGTCTGTGACCAGTCAAGCTCATTGGAGCTAGCTAGAATAATAAGTTTTAAGGGTCGAAACGCATCATTATAAAAGTCACAAAAAGCGGCTAATCGCATGTTACATGCCTTTCTTTTTTACCTAATTGTCGATCCAGTTGATCTAAAATTCGTTTTGTTTCGCTCGACCATCCTGTCTCCTGATTGCGTTTCTGACGGTCCGCTTCCCTGGCGGCCGCCACAAGACTGCCATGCAGCATGCGACGCTGTATTTGATCCAATCGCTGCTCTGCTAAATCGAGTGGAACACGAAATATGTCTGACAGGTAACTAATTGCCTCATGTCTATGGTCGGGAACCGGAAGCTTGGCAAACATAAAAAAAGGAATTGCGGCGTATAGTACAAATTGTTCGGCTTCCTGCTCCTGAGCACGCTTGAACTGCTGGGACATAAATCTTTGATCTCCTGCATGCCGAAGCACATGACATAATTCATGAAAAAAGATAATTCTGGCGGTCAGCTCATCAGCATCCTTATTCAAAAAAATGACTCGGTCTTCATTGTCAGAGAAAGAAGGACAGCGTTCATACAGCAGATCCACTCCAAAAGAGTCCGCTATACGCTCAATATCGTTATGATGAGGATCAATAATCCCGTGATCCAAGTATTTTGTAGTAATCCATTGCTCAAGCGGAGTCTCCTTATAATAAGAAACTAACATAATTTCACCCCAAAAAAGAGAATATATGTTCGATTATGTACTGAAAATAAGAGCCCTTAGCAAAGGGCTTAATAATAATAATTCGCCATATAGAGTTCAAATCCTTTTTTATTTATCCCTCGTCCAGCAGTTTTTTCTTCTGCTCTCGATATGCTTTGAGGGCGGCTTCCATCATAGCAATCTCATCGTCTGTATAAGATTCAGGCCCACCGTAAAAAGATAGATTAGTCGCTTTATCCAGTGATGGTGAAGAATCCTGTGTACGACCAAGCAAATAATCTCCATTCGTATCCAGAGCATCTACAATCCGTCTCAGGGATTCAGGGTCTGGCTTACGGTCATTGGTCTCATATCTCGACAGCTGTACAACCGTGAGACTTGCCATTGCAGCTAAATCCTTTTGATTTAAATCCTTCTGCTCCCTAAGGGTTTTAATACGATCACCCAGCGTTCCCATAGCTACTCCTCATTTTTTTACTGTTTAATTAAAGTATATCATGATATTACCGAATTGGTAAAGTTACGAGAGGGTTTTTAATTACCAAAAAGGTAATTTTTGAGATTGACATTGCCAAATTGGTAAATTATAATCGAGATACTCACGAAAATATATTAAATATTGGAAAAATTAGAGTTTGGGACAGAAACTCATAAATCAGAAAATTACCAATTTGGTAATCAGAAAATTATCAAGCTTCATTTTATTAGTATGGGAGGAATCCTGATGGGAAGAAGACGTACGAATATATTATTGAAGACATATAACACATTGCCTATTAATCAATCCGCAACCCGAGCAGCCGTTGAAGAAAGATTGGAAGAAGTACGCCAGTATCGGCATCTTGGATTTTTCCGGCAAGAGGCCAGCATAACAGCAAGCTACGAGCCAAGATACCACGGCAGTACCTTTGTAATTAATAAACCTTCAGAGAATCTCGCTATTCGGAATGTAGATAAGGAAACGGAATTAATTAGAAAGTCAGAGCTGCTGGATAAAGCCATGAAGCTATTGACAGCAGATCAACGAGAGGTCATTGAGCGAAGCTATCTGGATGATGAAGGGGAGTACGATTTTATCAGCTGCGGCGAGATGGGTATCAGCGACAGAACCTATAGACGAATTAAAGCTAGCGCCATCATTAATCTAGCGATCGCCATGAGGTTAGAAATATATGAAGAGCAGAATAGTGTGGGACAAGCTAATAGGTAAAGCTAATCGTTGAAGGTCTTCAACCGATTCGTTTTGTTGTCCTTATCCAAATATTGCTTGTCCAGCGGATATAGGAATGCGGCGATTAAACCTGCGACAATGAACAGCTCGGGTGCCAATGTCATCGTGGTTCGGATGGTCATTTGTGCGGGGCCGCTCTGGATTTGATTAGGCACATACCCGGCGGCTTCCAGTAAGATTCCGATCAGAAAAATGGCCAGTGAATTGGATGTTTTCATAAAAAACGTCATGGTCCCGGAATACAGTCCTTCGAGCCTTACGCCTGTTCGTAGCTCATCCCCATCCAGTACGTCAGGAAGCATGGACCAGGGGACCACATGGGCGACGCCATAACCGATACCAACGACTGCGCCTATCAGATAGACAAGATAGGATGGCGAATCCGGTGTAAGCAGCATCCAGGCCATTTGGCTCACCGCCCAGAGGAGAAGCCCCCAAATGATAGTTTTTCTTTTGCCTATAGCATGGGAGACCTTCGTCCACAGAGGTAGTGTTACTACTCCTGCGACAATGACAGTAACCAGCAGGTACGACATTTCCTCTTCACGGTTAAGCCAGTATTTCATGTAATAAATTACGAAGCCTTCAATAACGTTGGATGCCGCATAGCAGCCGACATAGAGCAGCAGGAGGAGGCGGAATGGCCGGCTTGCCAAGGCAAACCGGATTTCAGTCCCGAAGCGGGAAGTCCGCGGCTGGACTGGAATGTCCTCGCGCTCCCTTGTCCGAAAGAACAGCAGCAGCGGAATTAGAACGATAAACAGCCCGACAGCAAGCCCCATGATCCGATATCCCTGGAAAGCATCAGTATAGCTATCTGCAATCATTTTGGGAATTACCGCGGCAACAAGCCCCATGATTAATTGAACGGCAATCCTGTAGTTGTTGACACTGGTCCGCTCGTTATAATCTTCCGTCAGCTCCGCAACAAGACTAAGATACGGCACATAATAGAGCGTTAATGTAGTCATGAACAGCATGTAGGTAGCAGTGAAATAAATGGCATTTAAAGTTTCAGTGTCAGCTCCAGGGTAACTCCACATGAGGAAAAACAACAGGCCTACCGGAATTGCGGAAAGGAACAAAAATGGTCTTCTCCGTCCCCACTTCGTGCGCGTGCGATCCGTTACAATCCCCATAATAGGGTCGATAAACGCATCCCAGATTCGACCAATCATGAAGATACCTCCGGCAAGTGTAGGTGATAGTCCGATATAATCCGTCAGAAAAAACAGATAATACATGCCGATCACCGTAATCGTAATGACATTTACGATTTCACCTGAACCGTATAACAGCTTGGTATTCCAGCGCAGTTTTCCGACCGGAGCGGGGCGCGTCTGTCCCGAAGAACGGACTTCGTGTGAGGAAAAAGGTTCTTGACCGTCAGATAAAGTAGGCATCGTACATGGACACTCCCTTGAGATATTGGTTAATGCTTACGGGTCATGGAGCTAAGGTAATCCCGCATGAATCCATGAGCCAGGCTTTTGTCCGGCAGGCTGCCAACCATGCCATACATCGCTGTGGAACCTTCCGAATAAGCTTCTGGATGACCCGTTACCGCTTCTATTGCTTTCTGCATATCGTGAATGAATGCATCCACGCTCTCCCTGTGTGCTTGCGTTACCATAAAGTGCAGGCTCGGCGGCAGATGCTGGCGGTCCATATGCCACCCTTTGCTCTCCAACTCATCGGCAACAGCGTAAAGGTTCAACTCTTCGGAACCGACAGCAAAAACGCTCATTCGGGGATTCCCCAGGATATGCAGGCCGGGTATTGCGACTAGAGCCTCTTTGAGCCTGCGTGTGATTTGCAGGGTAGAATCCGCAAGACGGCTGTAGCCGTCTTGTCCAAGATAATTCAGCACCGCCCAAGCGGCGGCGATCGCACCTCCCGGTCGTGTACCTGCCATGGTAGGGGAAGCAAACAAGCCGCCCGGCCAGTCGCTGCGGACATAGAATTGGTGCTGGCGGTACGCGTCTTCACGGTACAGAACAACAGATGCACCTTTTGAAGCATATCCGTATTTGTGGAGATCGGCGGATATCGAGGTTACGCCAGGAACACGGAAATCGAAGTCCGGCAACGGCTCACCGATTTTTTTGAGAAATGGCAGCATAAACCCTCCGAGACAAGCGTCCACATGAAAAGGGATATGATGGTCAATAGCGATACTTGCCATTTCTTCGATAGGATCCATGACACCATGTGGATAGGCGGGAGCAGAACCAACAAGCAGAATCGTATTGGCGTTAATCAGCTCTTTTGTCATGGATATATCTGCGAGATACTCCTCCGTTAACGGAATGTATACGGCCTTGATATCGAAATAAGCCGCGGCTTTGGAGAATGCCGGATGAGCCGTGACCGGAAGAACCATCTCCGGCTGGCGGATTTCCGGACGTACAGCCCGGGCATAGTCCCTTGCTGTTTTGACAGCCATCAGAATACTTTCCGTGCCCCCTGAGGTCATATTTCCGACCGTTTCGCTTCCTCCGCCGAGTAAATCTGCTGTCATAGAAACCACTTCCGTCTCCATTTGCCGCAGGGAAGGAAAGGCCCCAGGGTTGAGTCCGTTCTCGTGAGAGAATAGCTGGTATGCCTGTCTGGTCAAATCAGAAATATCTTCGCCCCCGTAATAAACCAGACTCCAGGTTCTGCCATCACGCCAATTGGCATCCTGCCCACGCAAATCTTGCAGCTGGTCCAGAATCTCTTTCTTCGCCTTGCCGGTTGTGGGAAACTGAAGTTGTACCATAGTGAACACTGCCTTTCCTAATAAATTGCTACTGCGTTACACACCTGACGTTGTAATGTTGAAATCGATTCCCTGCTGACGGTTAATATCATCCACGCTGTGCTCTTTTTGATTAATTTCATTCTTGAATCCTCCTTGTATTTAGTACACATTGGAATACTGGGTATTTAGGTGCGTCTGAATGATTCGATCCTTGCTGTCACTCCAAGCTGCTGGTGGAATACAGCTTCTGCTTGTGAATCAGATCAAGAATTTTCTCCCGCATCTCCACAAAGTTCTGAGAATAAC
>RCUF01000521.1_pt1 | contig 10890 bp, 15 predicted proteins | sample 2166311 | NCBI WGS metagenome assembly RCUF01 (sample SAMN09932608, study PRJNA488358) | compost metagenome | feature: garden; material: soil; isolation source: compost soil in 4-hydroxybenzonitrile-enriched culture | place: Germany: Experimental Botanical Garden Goettingen | collected 2016-01-27
CTGGAGAGGAGGTGAAACCATTGTTGACAACAGTAAATAGAAGGAAAGGCAGAGGTGGCCCATACGATGAGTAGCTCGAACGAACCGACAAGCGTCGATGACTCCTGGCTTGCTGCAGTCGGAGCATGGACGCAAGGAATTTTAGGCAATGAATGGTCAGTATACCTCAGTGAATGGCCGGGCAATTATTCGACTCCTGCAATCATGTGGCGAGTATCAGGGATGGATTTGCGGCAGCTTGGATTATCCTCTTATGAGCTGGAAAAGCAGCTGTCAGCAACTGCTGTTGGTAGTACCCGCAATCAGGAAACTGCTGCGGTACTTAAGCTTGCTGAAGCCTTGGGAGCAGCGGTCAAGATCCCGCTTAGCATTGAAGATCGGCGGTATCTGAGTATCAGTAATCCGAAGGTTAGCTTAAAATCGAATGCCGCTACTACTGAAACAACGGACGGTCAGTTAACCGTCACTCTAACTCGACGAACGGGAAGTTTTCCCGCTCAAGAGGTTTCTTTAATGCAATCTGTTCATTACAAATCAAATATGAGGTGAGAAATTTGGCAGAACGAAAAGGAGTTTTCAAAGGATCGGTCACTTCGTCTCCAACCTATTCGGTTGCAGAGATACTTAATAACTCAGAAGCTGTAGCAGGTGTGAAGCCTGAAGTGATGGCTGGCGCTTTTTATAGCACGGATAAAGAAGTGCTAACAGTAAAGGAAGCACAGGATTTAGTACAACAATTTATGAAGAAGAAGGTGAAGTAGCATGGCAGGAGGAAATTGGAGCTTAACGAATCAACCGGTACTTCCGGGTCTGTACATGAACTTTGTAGGTGCGGCTGAAAAGGCGATAGAATCAGGGGCGCGTGGCGTAGTCATTGCTCCGGTAAAAGCTCATTGGGGTCCTATTGGGAAATTTGTAGAAGTATCAAGTGAATCGGCTATTCATGAGCTTTTCTCCAGTAGTGAAGCAGACGGCGCGACAGCATTTACAACGCTGTACCTTTCTCTGCTGGGCGGGCCTAAGAAGCTGCTCGCATATCGTTTGGCGGATAGCTCGGCTGCAGAAGCGAAAGTAACACTGAAAAACAGCTTATCTGTACCTGAAGATGCTGTAGTACTCAAAGCAAAATATACTGGTCAACGCGGTAATGATTTCAAGGTTACGATTCAATCTAGCCTTGCTCTGGCGGGCCAAAAGGAATTGAAATTGTATGAGGCCAACAAGCTGCTGCGTACTATTTCAATAGGAGCCGGAACCGCTGAAGAGGCTGTTGCAGCTATTAATGAGGACTCCGCTAATAAGTGGATTGTTGCAGAAAAAGTCGGTGATGGTGCATTGGCAGATGTTGCGGGTGCAGCTTTTACTGGAGGCAATAGTGGTATTTCAGGTATCACCAATGCGGATTATATTGCGGCTACGGAAGTTTTTGAAACTCAGGATTTCCATGTTCTTACGCTTGATGGTATTAGCGATGCTGCTCTTCGTACCAGTGTGGTAGCTTGGGTGAAGCGAGTGCGTGAAGAAGGCAGAGGGATTATGGCTGTGTTTGGTGGTGCCAAAGCTGATGACACAAGCAGCGACGCAGTAAGCAAAAGCATTACCCGCAGTGTTGCTGCTGATTTTGAAGGCATCGTCAATGTGGGTACAGGCGCGAAAATGAATGATAAAGAGTATTCTTCCGCTCAAGTAGCTGCTTGGGTTGCAGGTCTGATTGCTGGGCAAGCCCTTAAGGAATCAACTACCTATGCACCAGCGCCATTTGATGACGTTACACGTCGTTGGACGCGTTCAGAACAAGAAGAAGGGGTTCGAAATGGTGTGTTTTTGCTCGTTCATGATGGGCGTAAAGTGAAGGTGCTTCGTGGCGTAAATACTTTGATTACTGTTCGGGATGGTCTGAATAAGGGCTGGAAGAAAATTCGCAAAATTCGGGTAATCGATCAAATTAATTCGGATCTTCAAAAGCTGGCTGAGGATCATTACATCGGCAAAGTGAACAACACTGCGGAAGGTCGTCTTGCGCTTATTGCTGCAGGAAAGCAATATTTGCAGACACTGGCTTCTGAAAGTGTCATTGAAGGAACAGGCTTTGATGTGGTATTGGATCCGCGATTCTATGGTGGTACTGCGCAGTTTACACCTGAAGATGACCAGGTATTCCTGTCGTGGACGGCGGATTCGAGCGATGTTATGGAACAAATTTTCGGCACATTTTATGTGCAATAAATAGGGGGAATAGTCAATGGCACAATACTTAGATCCAGGTCGCGTAATTATGGGAACGTTCGGTCAGATTTTTATTGATGGAGTCTGGCAATCGAACTTGAATCATTTGGAGGCAAACGTAGAAGCCGATAAACGTGAGCTTAATCTTGTCGGCACGGAATATACAGTATTTAAGCTTGGTCGTAAAAAGGGCACAGGCACAATGAGTGGTTACAAAGTGACTTCGGAAATGATTCTACGAGGTTTTGGGAAATTCAACATTATTCACAAGCTGGATGATCCTGAAGCTTACGGCTTTGAACGGGTCGAATTAGTTAACTGCATGGTAGATAAGATTCAACTGGCTAACTGGACAGCAGGAGAAGAGGTGCAAGAGGAAACGGCGTTTACTTTTGAGTCCTACAATCTGCTTGATCCTATTGTGGCATCTTAATTAAGAGGAGGATTTTTGAGTATGAATCAGCATGAACCATTGAATGAGCAAGATATTTTGGACGGTCTCTTCGAGACGGCAGCCAACCTGCCGGAAGAGACCGTTTTTATTGGACGCTTAAGCCTGCGCATTACATTGCGGGGCTTAACCTCTAGTAAGGTTGATTCGATTCGTGAACGTTGTACGGTTCGCAAGACGCTGAAAGGTCAGGTCAGCGAAAAAATCGACAGTGAGCTGTTTAATGCGGCGTTGATTAAAGAAGCGACTGCGGCTCTGGAGGTTGTTAAAAAGCTGGGGGATGGCAGCGAGCAAAGTGTGAAGCTAAGCGGCTGGGGAGATGATCGACTTGTTAGCAGACTGAAGCTGTCCGGTGGTGAAGAGGCCGTTCGTCGTATGCTTCTTGCTGGAGAACTGGATGCCGTAGGTGACAAAGTGCTCGAAATTTCCGGCTTTGGCGTAGATATTGATGACGTAAAAAACTAATTAACTCCGGTGGCATGACAACGCTGTTGTTTCATTTATGGACAAGGCATAGTCTTCGCCCCGGGGTGTTCTGGTCTCTTCCCAAAGGGGAGCGCCTGCTGCTAAGAGCTTTTGCGGAGAAGGAGCTGGAGATGAATGCATCTTCCGCTTCTTCTAGCTCTAGTAGAGTACCTCGTGGAGAAAGGAGGTAAATATATTGTCAGGTCAAGAAAATTACGAACTGGATATTGAGATTAATAGCCGGGATATCGATGAAACTGAGAAAAAGCTAAGTCGTCTCGATAAATTGCTACAGCAGACACAGAAACGTTTTGATGCATTAGGTAAAACCAGAATAAATCCAAAAATTACTTTGGATGATCGGCTAACTCCGGCTGTAACTAGGATACGAGATAATCTGTTCAGATTAGATCGAACGATTGTTAAACCAATAGCTTCGCTAATCGATCATGTTTCGGCAGATGTTGGAGTGATACGTTCGTCCCTGGCATCCTTGACTCAAACTCCTTGGCGAATTTCGGTGGAGGGTGTGGATTGGAATACAGTAGTCGGCCAATCCTTTGATGATTGGATGGGAGCGGAAGGACAAAGTACTTTGCAGCGGATTTCTTCTTCACTTGAAAATGCTTTGGGTGAAGGATTAAAGGATTTTATTATGAAGACATTCAGAACATCTGAGAGCTTAGAAGGTAGTTCAAGCTCACGTGGTTTGTTTAATCAGAATCCTCTTATTACCGAACCAACTTCTGAAATTAGAAGCTATCCCCATTCCAGTTCACGTGGTTCCTTTGCTCAAAATCCTTCAAAAGATGAAGAAGAACCATTTGATTTTACTAGAGATATCATAGATCAAACGAAAAATGACTTGCAAAAAGAAATGTTTAAGCTTTTGATTCAAGGTGTAGTAAACGAAAGTGAAGATTACTGGAAAAATAATGATTTTTCATTAAAAAGATGGTTTGAAAGTAATGAAGTCAAAGATATTTTAGACAAACCGGCTGTAAAGAAAATTACTGAATTTACTACTGAAAATGCAGATTTGATCAAGGGTTTATCTTATCTAGATTTTGGGATTTCATCATATCAATATATTACTGCAGAAACAGGTAGAGAAAGAGCTGGGATAGCTGGTTCTTATATTTTAAGTACAGCTGCTGGTGCAGTTGGTACGTATATTGCTGGTCCTGTCGGAGGTTTTGTAGTAAGTATTCCAGCAAGTATAGCAGGTGAAAATGGAGGTACTTTAGCATATGATTTGGTTTACGATAAAGATGTATTAGAAAAGAGAAAGTACGACTTGATTGCTTGGGGCGGAGCACTTGGAAATCTAGTACCTGGAATTGGTCAGGTTTCAACACTTATTTCTACAGGCTATTTGTGGAATCGCAGTAAAGAATTAAATAACGTTACCCCAAAGGACGTATACTCTAAACCAGATATGACCTCCGATATGCAGCCTATTTATTTTAATGGAAAAGAAATTCCTCAGAGTAATTTTCCAATCGTAGAGTGGGGAGCAATCACTAATGGAACGGTCAGACCCAACATTTATGTAACCCTTCCTGAAGGTGCTGTAAACATGACTGTTAATAAAGAAGAAAACATCGATTATGAAGAACTTGTCAGTCTCGTTGGTTGGCATGTTGCAAATGCGGTTCGGTATGCAGAACAAAACTTAAAGTAAATGAGGGGTGAAGAATGTTTGAAATTAAATTACGCGACTCCTTAGGTAAAGATTTTATTTTCCCCGTCAGTCCCGAAGAAATTAACATTTCCCGTGGAAAAGGATTTGAAACAGTGAACATACTGTCTCTAGGAGAATTTGATTTCTCCAATGGAGAGAAGGTGAAGGAGATCACCTTCTCTTCTTTTTTTCCTTCGGTATATAACGATTCGTATTGTAAGAAAAATGAAAATAATGAAATCCCAGATCCCAGAGACGCGATGTTTCGTTTAACGGAAATGATGAATAGTAAAATACCGTATCAACTGATTATTGCCGGTTCTACTGGAAAAGTGATTAACGCCTATGTCCTGATTTCAGCACATAACAGCACGTTTCGTGGCGGAGAACCCGGGGACATCTATTTTGATTTTACGGCACGTACTTGGCGAAAACCGAAAATACACACACAGGCGGGAAAAAATGCGGGCAGCTCCTCTACCAGTCGCGCTGATATGAAAAGTAAATCCAAAACTTATACGGTCAAGTCGGGTGATACTTTATCCAAAATTGCCAAGCTGGAGCTGGGAAGCAGCACCAAATGGAAGGACATTTACAATCTGAACAAAGCCGCAATCGGCTCTGATCCTAATCTGATAAGAGCAGGACAAAGGCTGGTGCTTCCGTCATGAGCTATGAGGTGGTACTGCAGGACAAATATTATTTGCGTGAGTTGATTGAAAGTATCTCTTTAACGGATTCGCTGGATCAAATTTCCTATAACGCAAACATTCAGCTAAAGGTTCCTGAAGAGGGAATTTCGTTTGCTCCCGGTCAGGTTATTCGAATTAGCGGAACCCCTTTTTCGGCAGGGAATAACAAAGTTTATTTACTGAACCCCGGTGTCATTTGGGAATGCAACAGCAGCAATAACAGCACGAAGCATCTGCAGCTTAACGTGTATGATCGTACCATTTACTTGGCTAAATCGGAAGACGAATATCTTTTTGCAGCAGGAGGTACAGCAAGCCAACGATTAAAAAAATATGCAAAGGATTGGGGCATTCAACTGGCTAATGTTCCCGATACGAAGCAAAAGCTGAGCAAAGCCATCTATCGTACACAGCCGCTGTACAAGATGATCACTGCCGATTTACAGGAAACGGTGAAATCCGGCGGGGACATGTACATTCCCCGAATGACTCCGGCAGGGCTGGAGCTGTTCAAAATCGGCAGCAACGCAACGGTTTGGAAGCTTCATGCTGTTGAAGGGGTCAGTCAGAGTCGAACGCTGGAGGGTGCGGTTACGCAGGTCAAGGTCCTTGGCAGCAGGGAAACAGCAGGGAACGAAGCGCCCTCTCCTGTCTTAGCTGTTGTTTCCTCTGACCTGATTCCTAAGCTAGGAACCCTTCAGCGAATGGTTCAGGATGAGGATGTCAAAACAGAGGCTGCTGCAAAAAAATTAGGAAACGCCATGCTGACCGGCATACAGGAGACTTTCTCGGTAAGCGGATTGGATATCAATACACTTCGGGCCGGGGATAAGGTTGAGCTGGGTGGGCTGGAGTTAATCGTCATGTCCGTGACTCACCAACTCGGCGATCCTGGTCACATGTCATTAGAGCTGGGCTCTATTGAGCTTGTGAAGAGGAGGTATTTTCTGAATTATGGATGATCCTTATAAAGAACTGGCTGGCTCACTCAGAGAGCAGATTGCCGGATATACCCGAAATGCGGTAAGCGGGATTACAAGCGAGCTTGGAACGATAACTGCGACTGGAGTAAAGCTTGATCAGTTTAAGCATGAAATTCAGGATTATTTGGTTGCAGATTTTCCTGTGACGCTGAAATTTCCTGCGTTTCATCTTTTAGGAACAACGACCTCTTCAATTGACGTGGAAGGTAATCCTTTGGGGGAATCCTCGCAACGAATGCGATTTGATTTTGAGGAGTCGGAGATAGAGGACGTAAATATCAATCTGGCTGCGGGGCTTAAGCCCGGCGATCGAGTGGTAGTTTTAAATTGTAACGGTGGCAAGGATGTCATCGTGATGTGCAGGGTGGTGAGCAGTGGTGGCTAGTTTATTTCCTGAAGATACCGTATGGATGCCGGAGAACGGCGTTGATTCGGATAGCGCGGATATAACCTTTGGCAGGAGCTGGCTGTTTGATTTTGAAGCTGGAGATTTTATTTTTAGCCCTACTCGGAAAATATCAACGGCAGCAGATACGGCAGCATGGGTAATGTGGTGCGAAAAAGCGGTACGAACACCCCGATATCGTCACTTGATCTATTCTCGGGATTATGGTCAAGAATATGATGATTTGATTGGCAGGGGCTATAGTCGTGCTGTGCTGGAATCGGAGATTGAACGAATGACGACCGAAGCGCTAATGGTAGATCCAAGAACGGCTGGCGTAGACAGCTTTACCTTCGAATGGTCTTCAGATGCCTGCCAGTTTACGTGCAACGTAAAAAATGTACGGGATGAAACGATTACTTTAGAAGGAGGTGTATCGGTATAATGTCGGAATTGCCGATCTTTTTGGAAGAGCAGACGGAAGAACTTATTATGCAGCGATTGCTGAACCGAGTGCCCGCGGATATCGATAAAGCCGAGGGCTCTTTTATTTGGGATTCCCAGGCTCCGGCGGCTTTTATGCTATCCGAAGCGGCGACATGGGCGCAGCAGGTTTTGGAGCGTGGGTTTGCGAGTACAACGTTTGGAGCGTATTTGGACCTTCGGACAGCCGAGCACGGGGTTGTGCGCCGGGCGGCGGTCGCTGCGACAGGACAAGCTGCGTTCAGAGGAACACCGGGAAAAACAGTACCAGCAGGCTCTATTGTTGCAACTCCCGCAGATGAAGTGACAGGGGAAGCGTCAATGGAATATGAGACCTTGGATTCTGTAACGCTGAATGATAACGGTGAGTGTTCTACTGCGATTCGTGCGGTTATACCGGGAAAGAATGGAAACGTGCCAGCAGGGGTTGCTACGATTATGTCGACTCCGATATCGGGGATTTCGGCGGTAACCAATGAACACGAAATACTTGGCGGAGCGGACATCGAATCGGATGAATCTTTACTTGAACGCTATTATTTGCAGGTACGAAACCAAGGGACTAGCGGCAATAAAGCGCAGTACTTGAAATGGGGCGGAGAGGTCGCTGGTGTAGGCGGAGTGCAGGTTATTCCGCTCTGGAATGGGCCGGGAACGGTAGGGATTTATTTATTGGATACTGAAAAGCGCGCTGCAAGCTCGGAAATTGTACAAGCGGTCCAGCAATACATCGACCCGACTAAGGATGGTCAAGGTGAGGGCATGGCCCCGGCTGGAGCCGTTGTTTCGGTAATGCCTGCGCAGGAAGTACCCGTTAATATCAGCGTCAAGCTGACGCTCGCTAGCGGAGCTTCACTGGCTGATGTTCAGAATCTGATTTCTACTGGGGTAAAGGGGTATCTCAAGCAGCTTGCTTTTGAGGACCCTCTAGTCAGGTACACCCGTATTGCGGCGATTCTATTGGATATTCCGCCGATTATTGATTACTCCGAATTAACCGTAAACAGCAATCAGGATACAAATCTGGAAATTGGGACGGGGCAGGTCGCCATATTAGGGACGGTGAGTGTGAATGAATGAGTCGCTGATGACCAGCAAGCGAGGGCGTGAAATGCTCTCTTTTCTTCCGGCATATTATGAGAATTCCCGTATTATGAATGCGGATATGAATGCCAAGGGGAGTGAGCTGGACTCGTTGTTTGACACACTGGATGAGCTATTGAAGCAATTTTTTGTTCAGACGGCAACCTGGGGGCTAGAGCGTTGGGAGCAGGAGCTGGGAATAAAAAGCGACTATCTGAAGCCCATTGAGCAACGCCGCGCGGTCGTTGAATCGAAGCTGCGCGGCAGCGGGAAATTTTCCGGACGACTCGTTAAAAATGTAGCGGAGGCCTATGATGGCGGAACTGTAAATGTCACCTTTGAACCGCAAGCGTGGAGCTTTACGATTCATTTTGTGGATACGGTAGGTATTCCTCCAAATCTCGATGATTTGAAAGAAGTTATTGAGGAAATTAAGCCTGCGCATATGAAAGTGGAGTACGAATTCAGTTATTTATTGATTCGAGATATTGATGGAGTGATGACGCTTGATCAGCTTGAACAAGAACCTTTATTAAAATTTGCAGGAGGTGATCCAGTTGGCCAGTAACACACCTAATCTTGATCTATTAAAGAAGGACCCGGCAACTGATGGAAATGATACGTTTAACATTCAGACGATGCTGAATGACAACTGGGATAAAATCGATGAGGCCGTAGGTCAGGTTCGGGAGGAAATACAGGATATAGATATCCCGCTCTCCAATGCGACGAATGGAACTAGAAGCGATGTAGCGGCTTCGGAGAAGGCGGTCAAAGCCGCATATGACAGAGGTACTGAGGGGGTCAATGCAGCAGTGACAGTACAAACTAATTTGACCAACTTTTCAAACACTGTTACTACACAATTGGTGGATAAAGCTTCCAAGACTTATGTTAATGAAAAGCCTTGGCAGAAACATAGACTTACACAAGATAGCGGTGTGGGTATTGATATAAGTGGCGCGGACCTAGATACAGTTTTTAATAGTGGACAGTATCTCGGAGCATCGCTACTCAATACTCCAAATTCAGTGGCCCATTGGTGGTACATTGAAGTATTCCAATTCGCAAATACTGACTTTTGTATGCAAAGGGCTACAATGCTTGAAAATACAGTCCCCACTATGTATATGAGAATGAGATATGCTGGACAGTGGTATTCCTGGTCCCTAGATCTTTTTCAATCTGGCGTTAATGCTAAAAACAGCATTGCGGATGCGATTAACGCCAAGGGAGTTTTAGCATCCGCAAACGATACTTGGTCTTTATTAGCGTCAAAAATCGGACAAATAGCAAGCGTTGGGCTTGGGCATTCGGCCCAGGGAACTATAATTAGTTCCGCTGGTACTATTTCGGTTCAACGGCCAAATTCAACTCAAAGCACTGTGAGTGTTGTAACCTATACAAATCTAACGTTCAAGCCTAAATTTATTCTTTTGACCAGTGGAACCACGCTCGTCATTTACTCAGTGGATTTAAATTATGGGGGAAACGCCGCAGCGGATATTTTGATTTTTTTAGGTGGGTCATTGGGCGATTATAAACTGGATGGGCCACTGGCTGTTACAGCTACAGGGTTCGGGTTACCAGTACCCAGTAATATGACAAGTACGAGTTTTACGTGGTGGGCTTATGATTAAGTTAGGAGGCAGGATACATGTTTTTGGGTAGAAAAATTTATTATCAAAAAGCAAATGGCGCTGTGATTGTCGCTAGAAACGAGTCTAGGGGAGACGTCAGGGAAACAACGATAGACGAGGACTTTGCCATGTTAATTGATTTGCGGAATTATGATCGAGAATCATTAGGTGTATTAACACTAGAATCCGGCCAGTACGCTCAGGACTTTGCAGAATGTAACGGATACCGTGTAAATCCGGACACGTTAGAATTAGAGTTTAGCTACCTCGATCCTAGCGATCCGGAGCCACAGGAGCCAGTATATCAGAAGTCGCTAAGTTTAGAGGTGGACGAGCTTAAGCGAGAAAACACTTTGCTCAAAGCGCAGAATACCGCCCTATCTGACCGAGCGGATTTTATTGAGGATTGTATAGCTGAAATGGCCGTACAGGTTTACAGTTGATCACTCGCATATTTTATTGGTTTATGTCTCGCGTGGGAGGGGGGGGAGCTTATGATGGCGATGTTTTTTGCACAGCGGGTTATTCTAAGTAAGACCAAATTTGCTGAAGTACCTACATCTCTTCAAGCAGGAGTAAGAGAGATCTTGACGGACAGCGGTATGGAGTTTTTGACAGAAGCATAAGAATCAAGAACGCGCCGCAAGGCGTATTTTTTATGCCCTCGGAGCTAGTCCGAGGGCTATTAAATTTAGGGGATGATAAGCGTGGATAGTGTACCAAAGGTATTTATAGCCGTGATTGGCACATCTGCATCTTTTCTATTCGGGGGGTGGTCTTCCTTGCTGAACATTTTGC
>RCUF01000522.1_pt1 | contig 10864 bp, 6 predicted proteins | sample 2166311 | NCBI WGS metagenome assembly RCUF01 (sample SAMN09932608, study PRJNA488358) | compost metagenome | feature: garden; material: soil; isolation source: compost soil in 4-hydroxybenzonitrile-enriched culture | place: Germany: Experimental Botanical Garden Goettingen | collected 2016-01-27
GCAGAGTGGATGAGTTAATTTCTCTTATTTTCACATACACAGTCATTTAGAAAGGAGCATTTCTATGCAACCTGTTAACATACAAGAGGCCGTTGCACGCCTCAATCCGCAGCAGCGTCAGGCTGTTGAAGCGACTGAAGGGCCGCTGCTTATTATGGCGGGAGCGGGAAGTGGGAAGACGCGCGTGCTCACGCACCGCATCGCTTACCTTATTGCTACACGCAAAGCACCGCCATGGGCAATTCTGGCCATTACATTTACGAATAAAGCAGCAAGGGAGATGCAGGACAGGGTATCCCGGCTCGTTGGTGGAGCAGAAGGAAGAGATATTTGGGTATCCACATTTCACTCCATGTGCGTGCGCATTCTACGGCGGGAAATTGAGCGGATCGGCTTTTCCTCTAATTTCTCGATTTTGGATTCCACGGATCAGCTCTCCGTTATTCGGAATTGTATGAAGGAACTGAACATCGATACCAAGAAATTTGAGCCTAAAGCAGTCCAGGCTATGATTAGCACAGCAAAAAATGAACTGATTACTCCAAAGCAGTATGAGCAGAAGATTGGGGACTATTTTGAAGGAATTGTTGCAAAGGTATATCCAATGTATCAAAAACGCCTGCGCAGCAACAATTCTCTGGATTTCGACGATCTCATTATGAAGACGATAGAATTGTTCAAAGAAGTCCCTGAAGTGCTCGATTTCTACCAAAAGAAGTTCCAATACATTCATGTGGATGAATATCAGGATACGAACCGTGCGCAGTATATGCTCTGCCGCATGCTAGCGGACAAGCATCATCGAATATGTGTCGTTGGTGACAGCGACCAGTCGATTTACCGTTGGCGCGGAGCTGATATCAGCAACATTCTTAACTTTGAGAAGGACTATCCTGAGGCAAGAACGATTTTGCTTGAGCAGAACTACCGTTCTACATCGACGATTTTGGACGCAGCAAATGAAGTGATTGGTCTTAATACAGGCCGAAAGCCGAAAAAGCTGTGGACGGACAAGGGTGACGGGGATAAGATCAAGGTTTATTACGCTGACTCCGAGCATGATGAGGGGTATTTTGTTACTACTGAAATTCATAAGGATATCAAGCAGGGGAGATCATACCATGATCACGCTATATTGTATCGTACGAATGCTCAGTCGCGGGTCATCGAGGAAATCCTTATTAAATCGGATATCCCATACCAGATCGTAGGGGGCATCAAGTTCTATGATCGTAAAGAAATCAAGGATATGCTTGCGTATTTGCGTCTGCTATCCAATCCTGATGATGATATCAGCTTAAGGCGTGTCATTAACGTTCCGAAACGCGGGGTCGGCGATACTACCGTGGCTAAACTTGCGGATGCTGCTGGTCAGCGAGGAACTTCTATTTATCGGGTGCTTGAAACCGTAGATGACTTGGCGCTGTCGGGTCGTACGAGAAATGCGCTTGTCGAGTTTTTCGATATGATCGCTGCGCTGCATCAAATGGTTGATTATTTGTCTGTTACTGAGCTTACAGAGCAAATATTGGAGAAGAGCGAGTACCGTCTTGAGCTGCAAAATGAAAACACATTAGAATCCCGTTCCCGCCTTGAAAATATTGATGAGTTTCTGTCCGTAACGATGGAATTTGAGAATAATAATGAAGATAAATCATTAGTTTCTTTTCTTACGGATCTGGCGTTGATCGCAGACATTGATTCGATGAACGATGATGCATCTGACGCACAGGCCGGGGATGCAGTCGTACTAATGACTATGCATAGCGCAAAAGGATTGGAGTTCCCGGTTGTTTTCATTGTCGGAATGGAAGAGGGAGTGTTCCCGCACAGTCGTGCTTTTCTGGATAATGAAGAGCTGGAGGAAGAGAGACGTCTTGCTTACGTCGGAATTACGCGAGCTGAGGAGAAGCTGTTCCTCTCCTGTGCACAGATGCGTACCTTGTTTGGGCGAACTACAGCGAATCCACCGTCTCGTTTCCTGAATGAAATTCCGGATAACCTAAAAGAAGAAACGAATGTTCCGCAGGATCGTTACCGCCGGGGAGCAGGAAACGGCGGAGCATATAGCGGTCGGGGCTTTGGCAGCACTGGTGGAAGCAATTTCGGCCATCGCGGAACGCCTGAAGCTGGAGCTGGCCGCCCGAGCGGCGGAGTAGCTGGTGCACGCGGCCCTGCGAGCACGGCTGGAAGCCGCAATAGCGGAGTTACCATGACAGTAGGCGCACCTGGAGCGTCAGCTGCTAAACCCGAAGGTGGTAACTCAGATGGATTCAATGCCGGGGATAAAGTATCACACGGTAAGTGGGGTATAGGAACGATTGTTGCAATCAAAGGGACGGGCAACGATACGGAGCTGCAGATTGCTTTTCCAGCCCCGGTCGGTGTAAAGCGTCTCCTTTCCAGCTTTGCTCCAATTACGAAGGTAACTGAATAATTAATCAAGTGAACTGAGCACGAAAACAATAAGGAGGGTCGTCCCTGCATGGATGCTATGCAAAGACTGGAAGGGCTCGTTGAGCAACTGAATCAATATAGCTATCACTACTATACTTTGGATCAGCCGCTGGTTAGTGACAAAGAGTACGATCTGCTTTACGATGAGCTGGTAGCACTGGAGGCGGAGACAGGGATAACACTCCCGGCTTCACCTACTGGGAGAGTTGGTGGAGAATTGCTGAAGGGCTTTACTCCACATCGTCATCTCTCTCCTCTATGGAGTCTGGACAAAGCGCAGAATGAGGATCAGCTTCAAAGCTGGAACAATCGTGCGATTAAATTGATCGCAGACTATAACAGTAAAAATCCGGATACACCCCTTCCTTCACCAAGCTATGTGGTCGAGCTCAAATTTGATGGACTGACTCTCAATCTGACTTATACCGATGGTAAGCTCGTGCAGGCATCTACACGCGGAAATGGTGCTGTGGGGGAGGGTATACTTGCCCAGGTAAAGACGATTAAATCGGTACCTTTAACAATCCCGTATCACAACGGAACGATAGAAGTGCAAGGCGAAGGGATCATGAATTTGTCGGTCCTCGCTAAATATAACGAGACTGCGCTTGAACCGCTTAAAAATGCACGAAACGCAGCTGCCGGAGCATTGCGCAATTTGAATCCACGTACGACAGCGGAAAGAAAGCTGAGCGCTTTTTTCTACAATGTAGGTTATTCCGACGGCATTCAGTATAGTGATCATCGTGAAATGATGACCTTCCTTAAAGATAATCGTTTCAAGGTAAATCCATATATCTCTTACCACGACAGCTTTGATCATGTGGTGCAAGAGCTGAGGTTGATTGAGGAGCGCAGACCGTCTCTGGATTATTTGATTGATGGAGCTGTTGTTAAAATTACTGATATGCGCACTCGCGAGGTGTTGGGATATACCGATAAATTTCCGCGTTGGGCGGTTGCTTTTAAATTTGAGGCAGAGGAAACGACTACGATTCTCGAATCGGTCTCATGGAATGTAGGACGTACCGGTAAAATCACACCTCTTGCCAAGGTTGAAGCAGTTGAGCTGGCGGGCGTTACGGTCCAGAATTGTACGCTTAACAATGTCGGCGACATTGAACGCAAAAACTTAAAGTTTGCTTTAGGCACTCGTGTGTTCATTCGTCGTTCCAACGATGTGATTCCTGAAATTCTCGGCAAAGTGACAGAGGAGCAGGATGGCGAAGAAATTGTATATCCTGTAGTTTGTCCTGCTTGTGGTTCGCAGCTTGAACAGCGTGGAGCACATTTATTCTGCAACAATCGACTGGATTGCAAGCCGCAAATTGTTGCAAGAATTACACACTTTGCCTCACGTGATGCAATGGATATCGAGACATTCAGTGAGAAGACAGCTGAGCAATTACATGATGAGCTGCATATTCATGAACCTGCTGATTTATATACATTGAACTTCGATGATCTGATCAAGCTGGATCGCTTCGGTGAGAAAAAAGCGAACAATTTACTTCAAGCTATCGAGGACAGTAAGAGTCGTGATCTGGCTTCCTTCCTGTTTGCTTTAGGCATACCGAATACGGGGAAATCGACTACCAAAGTGCTTGCTGATCATTTTTGCGATTTGTCCGCAGTGATGTCAGCGACGATTGAGGAATTAACTGTCCTGCCGGATATCGGCGGTATTGTAGCAGAGAGCATCGTATCTTATTTTGCTGATCCTGATATGCAGGCTGGAATTCAGAAGATGCTGGCGCTGGGTGTTGAGGCCAAAGCACCTGAGAAATCAGCAGGACCGATTGCAGATTCTTTCTTTACAGGCAAAACTGTTGTCCTAACAGGTACTCTTCATCAGCTTGGACGGGACGAGGCTGCTAAACGTCTGGAAGCGCTAGGAGCAAAGGTAACAGGAAGCGTATCGAAAAAGACGGATCTTGTTATAGCAGGAGAAAAAGCAGGCAGCAAGCTAACGAAGGCAGTAGAGCTAGGCATTCCTGTCATTGAAGATGAGGATGAATTTATCCGGTTGTTGAACGGAGAGAAAGAATAGACTGCACAACAGAGATCCATCCCCGGGATAAGCTCGAATTGAGCTGTAACTCCCGGGGATTATTTATGTCTGATGAAAACCAGGTAATGACCCGATCCCCGCTGATAAGTGCCCTTTCTAACTCCACAATATCCATTTCAATAAATGATTATTTAGTAAAATATGAAACTATTTTCTATACCGATACGTTCTACTCAATGAGAGATTATTAAAAAAGTTTAATTTGGAGGTTGCGATGAGAAGAAAAGGACTACATAAGCTGGCGTTACTAACGTTATGCAGTGGCTTGCTACTGGCTGGTTGTACTGGCGGGCCTGCTAAAAAAGTGGAGCAACAATCTAGTATTAAGGTAATGTATCATGATGAAAGCTATTTTTTCCAACAGTATGGCGATTTGTTTACGATGAAGCATCCGAATATTAACATTGAGGTAGTAAGCACACAAGGCCTCTATAGATCTGGTAACGGGGAAACGGATTACGAGAAGGCATTTAAGGAATTGGTAGAAAAGGAGCAGCCTGATGTCTTGATGCTCAATACAGGTAATTTTGAGACATTTGCGTCGGAAGGAAAATTACAGGAAATAGACACATTGATTGGGCGGGATAAGTACGACACAGAGACAATTTATCCTGGTCTGCTTGATTTGTTAAAGGAGAAGGGGGAGGGTAAGCTCTATGGTTTATCGCCTTCATTTTACGGCACTGTCATTTATTACAACGCGGATTTGTTTGAAAAATACGGTGTTGAAATTCCGCATGATGGTATGACTTGGCAGGAAATTATGGATACGGCGCGTCGTTTCCCGACAGAGGGGGATGAGAAGACCCGTGTTTATGGGTATGGGAATCAATATGGTGGGATGACTCTTGACAATCTGGCCTCCCAGATATCAAGAACACAAGGGCTACAATTAATTAATGCGGATACTATGAAATTGACGCTTAATACGGATTCATGGAAACAGGTCTACAAGCTCGCTTTGGACGGTATTGAATCAAATGCGATATACAATCCGAAGAGCGGCTTCACAGGTGGCACAATGGAAGAGTATTATCAAAGCCAGCCATTCTTAATGGGGCGGATGGCTATGACGGTGGAAAGCTCATACTTGCTTCAAAACATGAAAGAAGCTAAAAATTCTATTAAAGATTATAAGCCGTTCAAAATCGGTATGGCTGCAGGTCCGGTTGACCCGGCATTACCTGATAAGACTCGTGATCTTTATTTTAACGAGGTTTTCTCGATACGCGCAAATTCACCAAATGTAGATGCGGCATGGGAGTTTATTAAGTTCATTAACGGTGAAGAATATGCCAAGGTTAAATCAAGAACGATGAACAACGGCCTATTGTCCCGTATGGGTTTCTCCAAGGAGTTTGACGGACAAAGCCTGGACGTATTCTATAAGCTGAAACCTGTTGCGGATGATAGTAATCGCAATATGGATAAGATTCCATCTGATTTTTACGCCCAATATCAGCCAATCGTTGATCGGGAGCTTGGACTTGTTAAGGATAAGAGCAAATCATTGGATGAGGCATTGAAGACCATTCAGGACGAGGCTCAAGTGGCTTTGGATAAAGCAGTGAAGGATCAGGCTGAGAAGAAACAAAAAGGGGATAGCGGCGAAGAAAGTGCTGGCAGTTCTAATCAGGACGGAGCAAGTGCCGAGGTGATAACAATCACGAAATAAGTCAAGGGTTAATCTGCGTATGAACACGCGTAGGTTAACCCTTTTTTTATGTAAATTTTATAATATAGATCCTTCAATTTTAGTGTATTTACATTACATGGAATAAAAGTTTTAAATATCAATATAATCCTGCAACATTTATGTTAACGTAATCGTTATAGTAGATGGAAATTAAAAATATTAATTTGGAGGGTCAGGATGAAAAGTAGAATGTTACATAAGGTGCTCATGTTAGTCGTGTGTTGCCTGTTGGTAGCAGGCTGTACTACATCTAAGTCCAAGACAGAAGAGCAGGCAAACATCAAGTCCAGCATCAAGGTGATGTTTTTTGATCAGGGGTATTTCTTTCAACAATACGGTGACTTATTTACAGTGAATTTTCCGAATATCGACATTCAGGTAGTGAGCACCCAGTCGCTTTATAATCAAGGCGGCGGCACAGATTACAATAAGGCGATGCAAGAATTGATTGATAAGGAACAGCCTGACGTTCTGATGCTTAACACAGATACTTACGAGAAATATGCTGCAGATGGTAAAGTCCAAGAATTAGATTCATTAATTAACCGGGATAAATACAATATCGAAAATATCTATCCCGCTTTAATTGAGCTTCTGAAGGAAAAAGGTGCTGGGAAGCTGTATGGCTTGAGCCCTTCCTTTAGCAGCAATGCGGTCTATTATAATGCAGATTTGTTCAAGAAATATGGTGTTGAAATTCCTCATGACGGCATTACATGGCAGGAAATATTCGATTTGGCGAAGAGATTCCCTACGGAAGGGGATGAGGACACTAGAATTTACGGATATGCAGCGCAATACAATATGTCGCTTAATAGCATGGTGCAAACCATTGCTAACACTCAAGGCTTAACTGACATAAATCTTGAGACGTTGAAAGTAACAGTAAATACTGAATCGTGGAAAAAGGTATACCAGCTTGCTTTAGATGCTATGGATTCAAAAATCATCTATAATCCTAAACCAAGTGACGGCGCGATTATGATGGAGGATTATTTTAAGCAGCAGTTATTCATTATGGGAAGAGCTGCTATAACGACGAGTGGGTCGTATATGCTGCAAAGCATGCAGCAAGCCAAGACGGCTATTCCGGAATACAAGCCTTTTGAACTTGGAATCGTTGCAGGCCCTGTTGATTCAGCTGAACCGGATGCTACCCGGGATATTTACTTTAACGAGATATTCGCGATTAATGCAAAATCTCCGAACGTAGATGCAGCATGGGAATTCATTAAATTTATCAACGGGGAAGATTATGCAAAAGTTAAGTCCAAAACGATGAACAACGGACTACTGTCGCGTATGGGCTACTCCACTGAATTTGATGGCATTAGTCTGGATGTGTTCTATAAGCTGAAACCAAAATTGGATCAGAAATACTATACGCGTGCAGAGAAAATACCAACCAATTTCTATGAGCAATACAATCCGATCGTTGAACGTGAAATAGGTCTGGTTCAAGAGAAGAAGAAGTCTCTGGATGACGCTTTGAAGACGATAGAAGAGGAAGGGCAGGTAGTATTGGATAAGGCGATTAAGGAGAAAGAAGAGAATAAGACCAAGGATGCTACCGAAACTACTGCTGAATAAGCCTTATAGATAAACGAAAGTGTCCGCTGGCGTTTATGTGCAATTATAATATGAGGTTAATCCCGCGATATTATCGTCGGATTAACCTCTTTTATTGGAGAAGAATGGAGGTAACGTATGTTGCGAGAATTTGGGATGATGATGTCCAGGTTGGTTTTAGTAAGCTCGTTATTATCGTTAACATGGACTTTGACGGGGTGTACAAATCAAGAGAATAGTGTGAATAAATCTAAAACCACCTTAAAAGTCATGTACTATTGGGACAAGGAGTCTCTGTATCGCCAATATGGGAATTTATTTGTAATGGAGCACCCTGATATTGAACTTGAAGTTGTCAGTACAGCATTACTATACAAAAATGGGGTAACAGATAAAATAATCGAGGATTTTATAGCGAAAGAAAAGCCGGATGTTATTTTTTTGGGTACTGAGAAGTATGGATCAATGGCAAAGAATGGGGACCTTGTCGATCTGACTCCTCTAGCCGAACGGGACAATTATGACTTGGATACGATTTTTCCCGGGATGATAAGGTATTTGAAGAATGAGGGAGGCGGCAAGCTGTTTGGATTGGCTCCAAGCTTTCAAAGCGATGCGATTATATATAATGCAGATTTGTTCGAAAAGTATGGTGTTGAATTACCGCATGACGGAATGACATGGAAAGAGCTGATTGAGCTTGCGGGACGTTTTCCTACCCATGGTGAAGGGGATGCACGGATATTTGGATATAGTCAGGAAACCCCGTTAGATTTTGAATTTATGCGATTTATGATCGGAGGAACATACGGGCTGCAGCTATTGAACTCGGATACAAGGGAATTGACTGTTAATACGGATGCATGGAGAAATGTGTTCCAGCTTGCACTTGATGCTACTGGATCTAATATATACTCGGATACGGATAAGAGTGACTTTATCAGCACTGGCGGAAATATGTATGAGAAAAAACCCTTTATAATGGGAAAAGCGGCTATGACGACTAGTGGACCTTATATTTTTTCACAATTAAAAGATGCACAGGAAACTATAAAAGACTATAAACCCTTTAAAGTTGGTGTTGTCGCAGGACCGGTAGACCCGGCAGAACCGGATAAGATCCGGGGTTTCTCGATGGTTAATGTCTCATCTATTTACTCTAAGGCTCAAAATAAAGAAGCTGCTTGGGAATTCGTAAAGTTTATTAACGGTGAGAAATATGCGAAAATCAAATCAAGAACATTGAACGCTGGTTTATTGTCACGAATGAACGTATCCTTGCAATTTGATGGACATAGCCTGGAGGCTTTTTATAAGCTTGAGCCCAAAATGTCTAATAGTACTATAATGACAAATGTGCCAGGATTCAATTATACGCAGTACTTAGAACTCCAGAATCGGGAAATCGGGCTCGTTATGGAGAAGAAAAAATCTCTAGAGGAAGCCTTGAGAACGATGCAGGAAGAAGGACAAGCTTCGATTGATCTTGCTAAAAGAAATGAAGAGCAGAAGTAGACAAGAGATCATAATGAACAAAAAAATGCAAGCCTCTGCATAACAGATTAGTTTTTGGATGTCTGATATACTCTTGGCAGCTGGTTGTTTAGAAAATGGAACTGAATGGCTTTCTTGAATGGAGGATATATCATGACAAAAATGAAGCTTATGTTATATGGACTTGTATTTATATGCTTTATGGACCTGTTTGTACAGCTCCCCGTGATGGGACCGTTAGCTAAAAGCTTGGGGGCAGGCTCATTCGTAACAGGACTTGCAGTCGGACTATATTCTTTGACTAATATGTTTGGGAATCTGGCTGCAGGTATATGGATTGATCGTGTCGGTGGCAAAATCGTGCTGATTACCGGCTTTATTTGCACTGCATGCGTTCTGTTAATGTATCTGCTGGTAAACGATCCGATTTATCTTCTAATTGTACGTTTTGTGCATGGGTTGGCTGGAGGGCTGTTAGTTCCTAGCGCGTTTACGTTGATTTCCAAGTTTGCCTCCAAAGGAAGTGGTGAAGGAAAAGCGATGGCCCTGTCAGGTGCGGCTGTCGGTTTGGCTGCTATTGTTGGCCCTGCAGCTGCGGGTATTCTAAAAGCTCGCGTTGGGCTGGATTTGTTATTCCTTTATACCGCTGTATTGCTCTTTATTGGTGCGCTTATTGCTTTGATCTGGGCTCCTAGAGATGATCGATCGGTTATGAAGCAAATACAACATATAAACTCTAATAAGTTAAAACAACCTGCCGAACAACAGCAGGCGAGCTTTACATCTATTTTCAATAATAAACCTGTGATTCAAAGTTATATTGGTGCTTTTTCGCTAATGTTCGCTATGGGAGCATTAACTTATGCGCTTCCGCTTAAGGCGGATCAGCTCTCCTTTCCTGATCAGACGGCGGGACTTCTACTTAGCACATTTGGGATTGTAGCCATTCTCGTATTTGTTTTACCTGTCAATAAACTGTTTGATCGTGTGCCTCCTCTTAAACTTATCTTTATAGGTGGTCTGTTCGTTGTGATTTCTTTGTTATTATTGTCCCTGCTTCGTGATAAGCTGAGTATGTATATCGTAATGGGATTCTATGGACTGGGCTTCGCGTTGTTGTTTCCTTCTTTAAATGCCTTGCTTATTCGTAATGTTACTCCGGAGAATAAAGGAAAAGCCTTTGGCTTGTTTTACGCATTCTTTTCTATAGGTGTTGTGGCGGGATCGTCGGGACTCAGTGCGCTAAGCGGCTATTATGACGATGTATTGAGATTGGCGGGGGCAATAATATTCATTGCGGGAATTGGTGTGTGTATGTGGCATAAGCTCGAAAAACAGAAGAAACGTGATTATGACTATGAGAGACAAGAAACCCAATTGTAAAAATCTACATGTTGCAAAAGGTATTCATACATGGTAAATTACTTCTTGTCGCTTCGAACGATAACTTGTCGATAGCTGAAGGTAATCGAAAAAAAGAAGTTGACACAAGCGAAATTATTCGCTAAAATATATAACTGTTCGACAAAAACAAGTTCCTTGAAAACTGAACAAATGGATCACGTCAAAATGATTTA
>RCUF01000524.1_pt1 | contig 10734 bp, 7 predicted proteins | sample 2166311 | NCBI WGS metagenome assembly RCUF01 (sample SAMN09932608, study PRJNA488358) | compost metagenome | feature: garden; material: soil; isolation source: compost soil in 4-hydroxybenzonitrile-enriched culture | place: Germany: Experimental Botanical Garden Goettingen | collected 2016-01-27
GCACCACCGGCGACATGGCCGACCACGTGTTCGCGGCCTGGCAAAAAGACACCAACGAACACCGCAGCTCCCTGATGCTGGCCGGCACCAACGAGCAAGTCGCTGCTCTGAATCAGAAGGCCCAAGCCTACCGACTGGGCAACAATGAACTCGATCCAACCCAGATGATCACCGGCCGGAACGACACTGAGATCTATGTTGGCGATGTCATCCTGACCAAGAACAACGACCGCCGCCTCAGCGTCCACCAGGGCAAGGACTTCGTGAAGAACAACGATTCCTGGGTGGTCGAAGGCATCGAATCCGGGCACCTGCTCGCCCGGCACCAGCAACACCACGGACTGGCCGCCATCCCCGCCGACTACGTCGCTGAAAGCGTGATCCTCGGTTATGCAGATACCGTGCATAGTGCCCAGGGCGCCACCGTGGACACAGCCCACGCACTGCTGACCAGCAGCACTGATCGTGCCGGCGCGTATGTGGCGACCAGTCGCGGCAAATATGACAACCGCATCTATGTGGGCCTGGCCGACGGGGACCGAGCCGACACGGTCCTGAACGGTATTGCCGAGCGGACGGACCTGAACCTCACCGCCCACGAAACCGTGACTCGCGAATTCGAGCAGGCCCGAGACATCAACAGCCTCGGAATGATCTATCGGGACCTGGTAGTCCAAGCCCAGACTGCCAAATACGAGCAGATCCTGCGCACCACCCTCAGCAACCCGATCGCCCAGCCAATCCTTGAAGACCCGGCCTGGGGAGCTGTGGCCCGGCATCTGGAGCGGGCCGAAGAGTCCGGGGTAAAGCTCGAAACCCTCATCGAGGACGCCTACTCCCAGCACGACTTCGCCGAAGCAGACAGCATCGCCGCGATCCTGGCCTGGCGTATGGGCACCCTGCTCGACAACCGCGAAGCCACCCTCGCCACCGCCGAACGCCCACTGCGCGAGGTCGACCAGGACCACCTTGTCGCATTGAAGGAACGCGCTATGGACCGGGCTGAAGACGCCGGCACCTCGTACCGCAAGAGCGCGGTCGAGCTTGCCGAAGCTGAAAAGATCTCACCGCTGCCCCGCCGGCTGTATGGCCACCTGTCCGAGGAGGAACTAGCAGCCCGGATCAAGTGCACCGATAACGAACTGATCCGCCAGATCCCCTCCGACATGGACAACAACGAAGAGTACCTATCCTGGTCACTGGGCCGACTGCGCGCAGAACAGCAGCTGCGCCAGGACATGCCAGAACCACTGGCCCAAGCAGAGATCCGCGACCGCGACCACAAGAACCTGGCCGCCACCAGCGGCACCGTCCTGCGCCGCATCAGCACCGAGCTGAAACTGCGCGAACTGGAACAGGCCCCGTTCGATAAGCACCGTGAACCGAACAGGTTGGGCGAGTGGTTCGCACCGCGCGAGCCGTTGGCTGACCCGCGCCTGCCCGCGGCGTGGAAGGAACAGATCGAAGCATACCGTCCCGTGGTTGATGCCGAGCATCAGCGGCTCGGAGCAGAACTCGCCCAAAACCCACCAGCATGGCTGGAAGACCTGGGCCCAGTACCGGGCCGGGCTGACCGGGCTGAAGAATGGCGCCGGCTGGCCGCGGAAATCGCAGCCTACCGCCGCACCTACAACATCCCCGATGCTGAACCAGCCCTCCTGCCTGCACAGCATGTGAAGAACAGTCCGGTGGCGCAGGATCTGCGCAACCGCGCCGCGGCACTGCATAAGCACTCTGAACTGACGAACCGCGAGCCAATGCCAGCCGATGCGAAGGAACAACTAGCACAGCAGAAGACGAATGAATCTGCCGCAACGGTGGGGCAGTCAGACGCTGCGGCGAAGATCGCGGCGCTACGCCAACGAGCCCAAGCCAGAAACGAAACGACCCCACAGGAGAAGGAGAACGCCATGAGCACGAGCGAACACCATGCCGGCCAGGAAGGGTCCGGGGCTGCTGAGACCAACGAACTGCTGGTCCGCCTGCGCAAAACCCAAGAGGCACAGGAACAAGCAGCTGATCAGCAGCGTAAGCTCAAGGACGATGAAGCGCAGCGCCGAGGACCATCTGGCCCAACACTGAGATAAGGGGTTTGAACTACTTATCGTGTTGAATGCACGCTTGGGTTAATGACGTGGTCTAACATCCTGCCCCTCGCAAGACAGAAGGAAATCGGACATTGAGCAATAAGCAGCATGCTGACAATGGCAGTTGTTTGCAGAGGAGATGGGGCATGCGGATCAGCGGTGGGTGATGGTCCGTCACAGGAAGACCATGCCTATATCATCGTCTTATCAGGATGGCCTAGGTCCGTTATGGCATGCCAAGAACGATCTCTGGGTAACTCAAAAAGCCTGCGCCAGTTTGGAAAAGGCTTATGGGCTGGAGGCTGCGCCGCGACTTCGAAAACAAATGAAACAGCTGGAGCTGGTGGAGCGCGAGAACGTCTGGTTAAAAACACAGTTGGCTGCCGTGAAACGTGCGCAAAAGGAACGAGAGGCTCAGAACGTGGCAGCAAGAGCAGTGCGCCTCGCGAAATAACGTGCCTTCAGATTCCCGACCCTGCCGACTACTCGAAGCCCTGCTATGCCACCTCGGAAAATTGCGACGCCATATGTCCCGGTGCAAGCTATACGTCCAAAGGACGGTGGCTATGAAAGATAGCGGTAAGCGCTCTCTTTCATAGCCACCGGGCACTTAATTACGGTGCTTATCGTGATCTAGCCAAGGAACAAAACGACCTTTGTTGCCAGCTGCGATGAGATAGGTGAAGCACAAAATTGCGCCGAGCTGAAGAAGACCTATCCATAGTCCGTTGGTCTGGAAGGTAGCAGGAAGCTGCGAAAGGCCCAAGAGAGCGAGGACGAGATAAAAGTAGTCGCTAAGAATAGCCTTCGGCTTACGTTTATTTTGCGACGTTGGGTTAGCTTCAGTAGCCATTGGGAACTTCTTTCCGGATTAGGAGAAACAGTTTTGCTTGATGTCGTTAATGCCAATAAGCTCGGCGAACAGGCCACCAGCTACAGCTACAGCTGCATTTCGCTTTGCGGTTGCGCCCTTTTTGCTGTGGTACGCACGCCATATAATATTCACGCCTTTTTTGACGGATCCGAACCGCTTGACTAACTTATATCCAACTTTTGCAGCAGCTCCCAAGGCATTAGGTTGGCACCCACTGTAGCAACACAAACAGTCCAGAGACCAAGGCCAGCGCCCTAGCTGACCGGCTCAGGTCCTATCGGCCCACATCTGAGGACCGGCTGGTTGCCGGTACCGCGCGCGGCAGTGAAAAGACGATTGTCCACGGGGTGCAGCAGTATGCCGGTGAGCAGGTCTCCGACGGCACTCGGCCGCGGAAGAGGACCGAAGCGCTGATCGAACGGATCAAAGGATCGGCTCAAACCAGCGAACCGGCCTCGGCCGCCATCGAAGACATCATGAGCAAGCTGCAGCGGATCAAGCAACAACAAGCCAGTGAGCGGCAGCCACCGCCTGCTGAACACAATCGAGCAACGAAGCCGACACCAGAGGGCCCTCAGCTCAGCTGAGCGGCCTTTTGGTGTGAACGTAAGAAACCCACGGAATCCGTGGGTTTCTTCGACGTAGAAAGCAGGAGCCCTCGTCCCTTGCTATTTATACGAGGATGCATGCGATTCGGATAACAGCAGACATGAAATGAACCGCTTTACCGCCGATGCTTCACAGCAGTTTCCTTTTACGCGGAGCCAGAGCGTTGAGCGCAGGAAACGTACGTAGATAAAAAAGAAGCCCCACACCGCTTGGCGATACGAGGACTTCCCATCAGCACTGATTGTCAGCTCAGTTGCTTTCATTGCTTTTGCAGTCTTTTCAGCGCCCACCTGTTCGCGTAAGAGACGTCTGGCCCCGTTTTGATTGTTTTCTGACGATCTACCGACCCATGTGATGCCCTGAATGGAGACGGATAAGAAATGCTGAAGGAGAAAAGTTTAAAAGTCCCTGACAGGGGCGAGCGATACCACTCCTGCATGGAGACTTCCCCCCTCTCACCCCAGAAATGGGATTCATGGAAACGCTCGGAGCCTGTCAGTTTGTTTGTGTAAGCCCCTAGTCACGTCCGTTATTCAGGGATCGTAATACTCACGTCAAATACGGTTCAATCCGCTCCGGGTACGCCATCGCCAACTGCTGCAACGCCTGCTTCCAACCGTTCGTCCCGGCCCCTTCCACCAGATGCGACCCGGCACCAGCCCGCGGCGTGCGGCCCTTCTTCTGCGCATCCTTGAAACGCTCCCTCGCCCGCTTGTCCTCGATATTGCAGATCGCCAGCCACAGCATCTTCACCGCCGCCGCATCGGAAGGAAAATGGCCTCGGGACTTGGTGACCTTGCGCAGCTGGTAGTTCATCGACTCAATCGCATTGGTCGTGTAGATGACCTTGCGCAGCTCCGGGGGAAACGCGAGGAACGGGGTGAACCGCTCCCACGCGTTACGCCACGTCGCCACCGCTGAAAGATACTTCCGCCCCAGCTCGGACGCTTCGAAATCATCCAGGGCCTTGGCTGCGGATTCGATGCTCGGGGCGGTGTAAATGCTCTTCAACTGCGCACTGACGGCCTTGCGGTCGCCGTAGGACACGAACCGGTTCGCCGCCCTGATCAGGTGCACGACGCAGGTCTGCACGGTCGCACGAGTCCAAGTCGCCTCGATCGCCTCGGGGAAGCCGGTCAGGCCGTCGCAGCAGGCGATGAGGACGTCCTTTACGCCCCGGTTGGCCAGCTGCGCGCAGACTTGCGCCCAGAACTTCGCGCCCTCGTTCTCGGTAACCCAGAGGCCCAGCACGTGCTTGATGCCCTCCACGGTGACGCCGATGGCCATGTGGGCGGCCTTGTTGCGGACCTGATGCCCGTCGCGGACCTTGATCACGATGGCGTCCAGGTAGAGGATCGGGTAGAACTCCTCGAGTGGGCGTTCCTGCCAGGCCGAGACTTCCTCCAGCACCTCGTCGGTGATCTTGCTGATCGTGTCGTGGGACAGCTGGGTGCCGACGGTCGTTTCCAGATGGTAGGCGATATCGCGGACGGTCATGCCGCCGGCGTAGAGGGAGATGATCATTTCATCCAGGCCGCCGGTGCGCCGTGAGCCTTTGGGCACCAGGGTTGGGGTGAAGGTTCCGGCCCGGTCTCGTGGGATCTGCAGGTCGATATCGCCGGCGATGGTTGACACGGTTTTCGGGTAGGACCCGTTGCGGGAGTTCGGCAGGAACCGGCCGTGGCTTTCGCCTTGTTCGTAGCCCAGGTGACTGCTCAGCTCGGATTTCAGGCCGCGTTCCAGTCCGGCGCGGATGATCTGCTGGATGAAGCCGTCTTTGCCGTCGAGCTGGATCTCTCCGCGGTCGATGAATCCCATGAGCTCGTCGAAGGCCCCGGATTCCTTGACGGCATCCATGGAGCCGAGGGCTGCGAACTTGTCGGCGATGTCTGAGGCGTTTACCACTGGTTGTTCAGCCTGGTCTTTCTGGATGGTCATGTCGTGTTTTCCTAGTCTCTTTCTATCAATTGACTAGGGTTCTTACACAATCAGCCTGACAGGCTCAACGCTCGATTGACGCAATGGTGGTCCCTTAGGGTTCTTCGTATGCTCGATAGGCACACCAAAATCTGAGTTCGTTGTCAATGGCCCTAGAGCCCTGTCTGTCAGGGCAAATGCATCTATGCAACACACACCCGCAGCACAAGACCCACCAGAGTAGCGTCCTCAAAAGAAAACTCCGCGACCACGAGCAGGCAAACGCAAGTGTTAGAAACGTACCTAGCGACGTCACAAGAAAGTCGCACGCGCTGAACCGTTCGGAATTAAAACGGAAGCTTCCCCTCCTACTAAAGTATGATTTACAAGCAGATTCGTCTTCACTACCGTGTAATTTATCGGTTAGTAAGAGAAAAATAGTCGTCCGCTCAATTGATCTTTTCTCGAACTCTCGCAGAAAGCATCGGTTGTAGGAAGCTTCAGCCGATTATCATCACTGTTACACTCAATGAGGAGTACCCGATGTTCAAGAAAAGTACGGTTATGTTGTGCTCCGCAACTCTGGTCGGTGCCTTGCTTGCAGGAGTTCCGTCCGGTGCGTTCGCTGCCTCTCAGCAAAGCACTGGAACTATTGCTACTTCTGTAGCTGTTGACTCGTCAGGTGAAATTAGCCAGAAGGAAATGGAACAGCTGGAAAAAGACGTGGAGACTCTGTTCACGCGCTATATCCAGATGGATTCTTCGGGTCAGTTCTTTGTGAACACAAAGAATCTTGCTGAGGATGGGGTTCAGGACAGGACAGCTGAGTTACGTATGTTGAGCGACTCGTTAAACCTGATGGCTGAGAAAGAATCTGAGCAAGCAACTAACGAGATTGAGCGCCGTACTCCTGGGAAAACACTCCAGCCCTACGGATCGACAGAATTCGCAAAGTGCGTAATTTTGAACGGTTTGGGCATCCCCGCTCTAGGTGGATCTCCGGGCATCATTTCAGCTATAAAACTCGGAATCAGCTCTTGGAACTGGGGAATTGCGGCAAAAGCAGTTGCTAAGTTCCTAGGCCCTGCTGTCGTAAAGTCTTTGGGCGGTCCTGTGGGGATTGGCGTGGCGCTGGGATGGGGCGCATGGAGTTGCCGCGGCAAACTATAAAGGAGTTGAAATGGAAAATTCTGCTCGCTCAAGTAGAGCGCTAAAAACTGTCCTGACCTTTGTATGGGTTCTGCTAGTTGCCCGAATCATTACTGGTCTGACGATTTCACATGATCTTTCTTCAATGCAGGCGTGGTTCTCGGTTCAGGCTTGGATTGCACCTTTAGGGTTTGCTGTCATCGGCACTGTTATCTATTGGAAGAACTCTGCGAATAAATAATTCGCAGGATCTAGGACGCTTGATGACTGCTAGGAAAACTTTTCTAGCGGTCGTCGAGCGTCCTTTCTCGGCTACCTAAGAATTCTCTCCTAGTACGTGAATATGGTTGCTTGCGAGCAAACCTGGCTACGGACTGCGGGCAAAGTTCAGGGACCCCCGTCTAATGTGATCAAAGCGGGCCGTACTTGGCCATGAAGCGTCTGTAGATAAAAAGAAGCCCCATACCGCTTGGCGGTACGAGGACTTCCCAATGATATATGCACGGATCACAATCCCAACTTATACAAGTTAGGCGGTCCAGCTTCTGTCTAATATTCTACTTTGGTGACCCCAACGAATCAACTAGCGGATTTTGGTAGCTTCCTGGCCGGCGCTCGGTTTCAAACCTACTTGGATTGCTGCCAGGACGACCGCAAATTAGCTTTAGCTACCTACACGTGGAACTCAAAGCTCGCGGCGGAACTTTCACGAGTTCTGGGACACGTTGAAGTTGTCCTCCGCCATGCGATGGATCTGCAACTTCGTATCTGGAATTCGGCCCAACCTCTCACCCTCGGGCAGCCGAACTCTAACGATGCTCGTCAACGCAACGGCGGCAATTCCGAAGAGTGGCTCAAGCACCCGGCGCCGCTGTTGTTCAAACTCGTCAATACGAGAACGCGCAAGGGCAAAATCTTGTCAACCTACGAGGGTGCCTTGCGGCGGGCTATTGACGGAAGCAACGAAAGAGACCCAGCCCACCCCAGGCATGGAGCCCACATCACGCACGATGACATCATCGCACACACCACCTTTGGTTTTTGGCTGCATTTATTGCCCAACCCCAAGCATCGACACACTCCGCTGTCCCAGCTCAGCCAGCAGGAACGGACGAAAGAGCTGGCCGCTAGACGACTTTGGTCTGAAGCCCTGTCCAAAGCCTTCCCAGGCCTGAGCAACGTCTACGTGGTTCAGTACTACCTTCAGAGGGCGCACGCCTTGCGAAACCGCATTGCTCATCACGAACCACTGTTGAATACCGACGCGAAATCATACTTCAGAACCTCCACCCGGCTGCTACACGGAATTAGCCCGGCGGTCGGCAGCTGGGTCGGTGCTACCGCCGAAGTCGTGCAGATCCTCAGAAAACGACCAACCGGGAATTCATGAAAGCAAAACCCTGCGGATGCTATCCCGCAGGGTTCCAGCTTCCTAGCAGGGTCTCGCCCCTAACTTCTGGGATGATCGTTTTACTGCTGTGGCTCCCCGACGGGGCCAGGTTCTAGGTCGGGTTCCTTTGAATCATCTGGCTTTTCCAGGGGATACGCTTCGGCGAGCCACTGTGCGAAGTCATCCTGGAGAGCTTCGGGGACTGGATCCATTCGCTCAGGTGTGCGGTGCTCACGTCGGCAGCCGGCCATCCCTCCCTTATCTGCTGGCGCGTTCACGATATCCAGGACGTCGGGCAGGCAGCGCAGGTTCCAATACACCAGATCACTATTCGGAGTCTCGGACCCGTAGTTCGCCGCCGTCCACGACGTATATAACCCGACCACGTGCGCGACGACGTTCGGGTGGAGGAACCAGCAGGTGGGGATCATGTTCGTGCTTTGCCCGGCTCCGTAGGTTGCGTTCATCCAGGGCAGCCACTGGTTGATCTCAGTGAGCAGCTCCGAGATTTGCTTCGGGTTGGCCGTATAGAGGTTCCAAGGTGCTACCTCTTGTTCGGGTCTTATGTTGGTGAGTCGTTCCAGCTGGTTCGTGAGTTCCACAAGAACTGTTTCTTGTGCGGCGAGGCCTTGCTCGACTTTTTCTTGCCGTTCGATCAGCGGCTCAACCAGCGGAACGATCAGCTCGAGGACATCATCGGTGGGTTGCGTATCGCTCATCGCGCACCGCCAAGGGTTTCTGCCGGATCGCTACCTGCCAGGGTTTGGGTGGGTTCGTGGAAGATCTTGCCGCACCTGCGCAACGTCTGCTCCTTCATCTCATTCAGCTCCTGGTGGTCTTTGCGCTGCCACACCATCTCGGTATGCACCACATGCGGCGGCAGATTCCGATACACCGCGGTGGCCTGCCCGAAGCGCAGATGCTTGAGCTCTTCAGCGCGCACGATCGCTTTCTCCTCGGAACTAGTGGTCCTCGAGCCTCCACTCTTGCTAGAAGAATGGCTGATGCGTGCCTTATTTCGGACGCCCATGTCGTTGGCGTAGGTCTTCAGGTCTTCGCTGTTGATGCCGGGGAATATCAGCTTCAAGCTCGCGTTGGATTCGATGGTTTTCGCTTCTTCCTTGCCCCAGCGTGCTTCGTTCTGGATGAAGGATTGGCTGATGCCGATCACTTGGATGCCCCGTCCGCCGGTATCAGTGATCAGTTCGCTCATGTTGCTGAATGCGGCAACGTTTGGTGCTTCGTCCAGGACCATGCGGAAGACAGGCCAGAGCCGGCCGGAGGCGAACTGGCTGGATTTGCGGCGAGCTGCCCGATAGACCTGGTCAGCGAACATCGTGCTCAAAGTCCCCAGCGGGGATTTTTCCCCGTCAACCACGATGTGCAGGGTGTTCGGCCCTTCAAGGAACGTGTTGATGTCGAAGGCTTCCTCCTTGCGGAATCGGAATTGCGAGAGCACTTTCTCGGTGACCAAGGGTTCGGCTAGGGAGAGGAGGGTGGCTTTGATGGAGTCTTCGGTTTCGCCGGCCCGTGATTCGGTGCGCTCACGCAGGGGTTGGATGAAGGCCCTGGATTTGTGGTGGTCTTCGAGGATGGTGATGGGTTCGGGGTTGTGGGAGTCGAAGATCCACATGAGCAGGTCATCCATGGTGCAGTCTTCCAGTGCGGCGGCGTGCAGGAGCCGGCCGAGGACGGTGCCGGCTTTGGCGCTGAACCATGACCCGTTTTTGGTGCCTTCCATCGGGGCGGCGTTCGCCCAGGCTTTGCCGCGCTCGAGGGCTTCGTCTTCGTCTTCGCACCCGTAAATGGGTGTCCAGTTCACCCTGGTCGGCCAGCCGGTGATGTTTTCCCAGTCGCACACAAATACGTGCCCTTGTTTTTCCCGGGCAATGGCGGTCCAGGCGACCACATCGGGTTTCGTGGAGGTGGCTAGGACGGGGCCTGGGGCGTTGAGGATCATGGGGATGACGATGCTGGAGGTTTTGCCGCCGCGGGCTGGGGCGTAGACCCACATGCTGTCTTCCAGTTGGATATACAGCGGGGTTTTCTTCGACGCATTGGCATAGACGGCCAGGGCGATGAATGCTTCGGCGGTCTTCTTCGTGACCTGCGCCCCATAGATTTGGCGGGCTTTGCGCCAGGCGGAGGTGAAGCCCATCATTGACGTAATCGCGGCCCCTTGTGGGGTGAATTTCTCAGCCTCGTCCCGCGAGCTTCCCCAGATTTCGGTGAACAGCACATATGCCACGATCAGTAGGGCTGCGAAGCCGCCGAGGATGAACCAGGACGCGGTCGGCCAGGCGAGGTTCTTGTCGATGGCGGCTTGGATCAGGTCCATGGGGTTCCACGAGATCCCGGTGCCGGTGGGGGTGAGTCGTTCGCCCCAGTTCAACGCCACCAAGGCCAGCCCGGCGAGGGCGGCGATGATCAGCCAGGCGGGGATTTCGCGGTTACGCTGCGTGGGGTTCGAGCTCATCGGTGATCACCTCGTTCATTTTCTGGGCGGTGAGGGCCTTGTCGGTGTCGGTGAGGATTTTCTCCACGTCGCTGCGCAGGTGCTTGACCTCGAACGGAGCTTCGTTGCCGATCTTCATCAGGCACGTGCCGGTGGCCAAGTTCAGGATCGTGCCATAACTGGAAGCGGGCAGGTCGAACATTTCCACGGCCGCCCGCGCATCCGGGGCTTTCTTCTGCTGGTACACCAGGAC
>RCUF01000526.1_pt1 | contig 10722 bp, 8 predicted proteins | sample 2166311 | NCBI WGS metagenome assembly RCUF01 (sample SAMN09932608, study PRJNA488358) | compost metagenome | feature: garden; material: soil; isolation source: compost soil in 4-hydroxybenzonitrile-enriched culture | place: Germany: Experimental Botanical Garden Goettingen | collected 2016-01-27
TCCCAATGCTCTTCTCCCTGCCCATACACCTCCACAAAATCGGGGAAAAACAAGTACGGAAAACCACTGCAATGCTCGTCTATAGCAAAAAGAATATCCAGAGCTTCTTCATAATTGCTGGGCAAAAATGCCCCTAATGTAAACGAAATACGCCGTATTCGTTCTTTTAGCTCCAGCTCATCCCATTTTTCATCCATTACTTGATGGATGAATCCGTTGGTATCGAACGGCATGTACGCAGACTGTACTTTTTCACCGAATAGTTGAAGAAAATTCTCCGTGTACATATTTTTTAAGGGCTCGGCCATTATATATCTCCTTTTGAATGAGGTTGAGAGAATTGTAGCAAGGCATACTAAAAATGCCAAGTCCTATGATTAAGACCTGACATTTTTTACATTAATACAAGAAATCGATTTACTTATAATTCGTGTTGGACAAACCAATTGGTAATACGTTGCAGTCGTTCCACGCGAAGCTGCGGGTGCCCTTTTCGTGAAAGCTCGTGACTTGAAGCTGGAAAACGGACAAATTGCGTAGGTTTCCCCAAGCGACGCAATGCTGTAAACAGCTGTTCTCCCTGCTCTATAGGGCATCGCAGATCCTGCTCCCCGTGCAATATGAGCAGCGGTGTGTTGATTTGCTGCACATAAGCCAGCGGAGATTGCCTCCACAAGAGCTCGCAATCGTCCCACGGATTCCCGCCGACTTCATCTTCAGTAAACGAGTATCCTATGTCACTCACTCCATACATGGACAGCCAGTTAGATATGGATCGCTGGGTCACAGCTGCACGGAAACGATCGGTATGGCCGACAATCCAGTTTGTCATAAAGCCACCATAGCTTCCTCCTGTCACACCCAACCTTTCTGGATGAATGAATGGAAATTGACGTATAGCCTCGTCCACTGCGCTCAGCAGATCGGTGTAATCGCGTCCGCCGTAATCTCCAAGGACGACATTGGTGAAAGACTGTCCATACCCTCGGCTTCCTCCCGGATTCGTGTAGATGACTGTATACCCCTGAGCGGCCAGCAACTGAAATTCATGAAAAAAAGAATTGGAATACATGGCATGAGGACCACCGTGAATCTCCAAAATAGCAGGATAAGATACCCCCTCCTTAAACCCAGCAGGCTTCATCACCCATCCCTGCACCCGTCGTCCATCCTCAACCTCAGTCCAGAAGCTCTCAGGCACACTGATCTCAATCTCATCAAGCAGAGAATCATTCACTCGTGTCAGCCGTTCCTCAGTTCCTGAATGAATCGCAATCCGGAACAAATCACCTGGTAAAGCTACATCAGTGGAAGCGGCAATGATATGCTGCTCATCCGAAGTAAGCTCGAATTGGTAAATTTCCCGTTCTCCCTGAGTTAAAATTTTAAAAGTTCCATCAAGCGCAAACTGATATACGTGTACATTGCCTTCAAGGGTTACCAGCGTATACAGGGATTGACCGTCCGCACTAAAGCGTGGTGGTCCTACATGAAGATGTGAACGCATGTCGCTCATACCCGCGTTACCGAGGTGAGCGTCAAGCGTCTCACTAACGCATACTGCCGTCCCCCCACTGGAAGGAACCGTGTACAGTCGGGTCTGTGTAGCGTCTTTGGCATGTCGATCATGACCGTAAAAGGCAATCGTTGAACCGTCGGGAGAATAAGCAGCCCTCTCGATGTGCAGTTCAGAATGGGTCAGCTTAAGCGGTGCTGCTGCATCACCATTTGAAGTCGCAGGAGCTATCGTAAACAAATCATTTTGCTTACGTAAATCCGTATCCTCGTTCGAATGCTCTGCTATTCTGGCGACGAATAAAATACGTTGACCATCCGGTGACCACACAGGCTCCGCCACATCATAAGCGCCGGAAGTCAGTTGAACTGTGTACCCCGAAGTCACATCAGTTACATACAAGTGATCACGAGTATCATCCCACAGTCCATATCCGTCGGATTTAGCTTTCGTTCGATTAACGACTCGTCCCTTAAGTTGTGCCTCCTGAGTTCCTCCATCGGATGTAGGGCTTAACGGATTCTCGGCCGTTTTAGCTACAAACGATATGCAGGTCCCATCAGGAGACCAGGCTAATGAACGAACGTTGTTCTCTACGTGTGTAAGCTGTCGTGCCTCCCCCCCGCGTTTCGGAATAATCCATACCTGGCGCTTGCCGTCTGTCGTACGGAGAAAAGCTAGTTGTGTTCCATCTGGTGACCAGACAGGCGTTTCATCTTTGGGTCCATATGTAAAGGGTACTGCGCTAGCGCCTTCAGACGATAATAGCCAAATTCCTGAGTTATAATCTGTCCGCTCTTTATTAATATGCTGCTCTACGTAAGCAATTTCACTGCTGAAAGGATGAATAGCTGGATCGCTAACCCAGTGAAGTCGATATAAATCCTCGGCTGTTATACAGCGCTTGGTCGCACTAGATTGTGGGTCGCTCAAAAAAATTCCTCCTTTATATCATTAGATTCCACATCTTTAAATTTTAATTAATCCGATTAATTTTATGAGATTTAAATAAATATACAATTACGTTACTCTTTTTATGTATCTCTGTCAATTTGTCTAAAACTAAAAAGCCCCTCTCTCAGTCGCTATCGACCCGAAAACACCGCTACTTCGGTTGCTTTCATGAGAGAGGGTAACGTTATTCATCAATCACAACTGAAAAATAGGAGAAATGGAGGGAGCACCTTTAGGAATAGCAGCCAGTGATCCATTTTCTTTGTGTAGGTTCGGCACCTGCTACCAAATAGTGCTGGGAATCTCTCGCCGCAGCACAGGGATGATATCCTCGGCAAACCGATGCAACTGTTCAAGTTGCTCCTGCTCTTCAAGCCCATCCACGCTTATGCTAAGTACCTGATGGCCGAACGCAGTATAATAGTTTCGTATTTTTTCAAGAACGCTGTCCGCAGAACCAATCAGAACTGGACCGTTGCGGATATTGTCCTCCAAACTTGTAAACGGGGATTGATTATGCTGAGCCGCCGCCGTCGAGTGGTAAGCATCATAATACGGGCGATAGCGTCTGATCGCTTCCTCGTCTGTATCCGCCAGATACAAACTCCCGGCTCCGGCACCAATTACGGCCCGAGCAGGATCATGACCGTAATAAGCGAGCCGTTCACGGTAATGATCAATTAGCGTTTTATACTTGGCCTGAGGATGGAAAGAATTTGAGGAAAATAACGGCTCTCCATATTGTGCAGCCAGCTCCGTCGATAATGTACTGGAGGCACTTCCATGCCATATCGGAATTTGCTGTTGATACGGGCGTGGCTGTGTCGTGACCTGATACAGCGGGGACCGATAGCTGCCCTCCCACGTAACCTCTTCCTCGCTCCATAGCCGTTTGAGCAGACGATAGCGTTCTTCTAGCGACTCCCACTGCTCTTCCTCCGTAATTCCAAACAACGGATAATGGCGTGGATCATTGCCTTTTCCGATAATCAGTTCTAATCTTCCACCCGATAAATGATCCAGTGTCGCATAATCCTCAGCTACGCGTACCGGGTCAAGAATACTAAGCACCGTTACCATCGTCAGCAGACGAATCCGTTCAGTTCTCGCTGCTATAGCGGTCAGAACGAGTGGAGGTGAAGACGACAAAAAAGGCGCACCATGCCGCTCCCCCACACCATACGCATCAAAACCAAGCTCCTCTGCGACCACAGCCTGCTTTATTACATTTTGGAATTTTTGCTGCGAACTCCAGGCTTCTCCGGTAATCGCATTAGGCAGATTAGCCATTAGGCTGAATAATACAAACTTCATAAGCTGCTCCTGCCCCCCTTCTGCGAACGAATCGGCTTCTTCGTTCCCTATGATCGCGTCTAATTTCGATTAGCTGTCTCGGCTTCATTTTTTTCACGAATATAGGTGGAGAATAATTCAGGATTCACCACTTTACGCAGTAAATGCATCGTCCCGTCCCCTGTTCCATGGTCAAAAGCATGGATACGTTCATATCCCCAACGCTCGTACATGGATAGCAAATAGGGATGCTTTTCCGCAGTCGCCAGTGTCACAGCAGGAGCACCGACCTTGTCACGAATAATCGTTTGCTCTACCCAATTCAGCAGTTTTTTTCCATATCCTTTGCCCTGGGCAGCCGGGTCTACAGCAAACCACATCACAAACGGTAGATCGGTTATAAAATTAAGGGCTCTATTTTTGAGATGGCTAACGGTAGCCTGAATAACACCGTCTACTTCCAGCACATAGCAATCATTATTTTTAATGTTTTCTTGAATGAGAGCAACGTCTGCCTGAGCGGCAGGCCATCGAAGCTCCAACTGCCGAATTGTTTCATACGCCTCATACGTCACATACTGCAATCTTTCTGCGTCCTCCTGGAGTGCCAGACGATAGATTTCACTCATACTAACCCGCCTCCTTCTAATGTTTTTATAAATCGAGTGAACCACTATATAACTATTCCTATCTATTTAATAAGATATAAAAGTTAACATAACTGTAGCATGCTCACCATTCAGCGACAAATTAATTTTTTCTATAACTCCATTTAAAATAACAATAGCCCCTCGAAAGATGGGAATTCGTTCATTAAAGTCAACGCAAAAAAGCCCGAAAATCGGGCTCCTCTACTTTCTAGACGAATAAAATGCTGGTCTTAGCTCCGGCATTCAAAACAAACCATGTATGCTGTATTACTCCGCAGGGGCAGTAAAGCTGCGTTTGGCAAACTCGCTGTCCAGCATATAAAAGGCGTTGCTGTCTCTTTCAATGCGCTTAAGCTTCTGGATAACACTGTCGAACAGAGCTTCCTCTTCGACTTGCTCATCAATAAACCATTTCAGGAAATGGATCGTTGCATGCTCGCGTCCATCGAGGGCCAGGTCAGCTAAATGATAAAATTTTTGCGTGTTTTGCTGCTCATGCTTGTAGCCATGCTCAAATACGTCCAGCATGGAATCGTAGCTATTTTTCGGCTCCGGCAATGCAGCCAATGTGGCGCGTCCTCTACGGTCATTAATGTATTTATACAGTTTCATGGCATGAAACCGTTCCTCCTCAGCTTGTACCAGGAAGAAGTTTGCAAACCCATCCAGACTTTCACTGGAGCAATAAGCAGCCATCGCCAGATATACGTGAGCGGAGTAAAATTCAAAGTTCATTTGCTCATTCAGAGCCTGTGCCAAATTGTCATTCATGTCTCAGGTCACCTCGGTCATGTATGTAGTGATGTAACGATCATAGTGTACCACGAATCCGATCACAAAAAAATGGACGGAAGTGAATTCAGTGCTCTCACGTTCCGCCCGCATTTTCCACAATCAGTTCACAATCAAGGCTCCAGACCCCAGACACGTTTGTCGTTTATATACAAAGGTGCTTTGTCCCAATCCGTATAAGATGTCTTGGTTGGATCATAGGAAAAATCATCACTTTCGTTATAGTTGCTCCAATCCGTCTTGTTCATGCGAATTTGAATATCTCCTGTATTTTCCCCTGCTGCCAGACTTCCCGCACCAGCTCCAAAGGAGATTTCCAGATAATAATCTGCGCCTGTAACGGCCTTATCCAGTTTCACAAAACGTCCCTGAACGTTACTACTGCCCAACTGTGCATAGTCACAATGGAATTCCTGTGACTTGTCGCCATCTACGGTGTAGTAGTATCGCAGCTTGACATTTTTCAGATCAACTGCATCTTTACCCTTGTTTACTACACGGAACAGTGGCCGAATCTGGTTATCTCCCGGGTTGGTGTCGCCCACGCGATATTGTGCAATCACATCTCCCGTTGCTGGAATGGGTGCTGCCGTAGGCTTGGCACTGACCTCAGCAGAATCCGGGCTGGTTCCTAAAGAATTTGTTGCATTTGCCACATAATAATAAGTGGTTTCATTCACCACTCCTGTATCCTTGTAAGTGCTGTCTGTTACCGTTGCTACTGTGGTATAAGGGCCACCACTGGTTGTCGAGCGCTTGACTGTATAGCTATCGGCACCCGTCGCTTTGCTCCAGGTCAGTGTAACCTGAGCGTCCCCTGCATTTGCCTTCACATTTGCCGGAGCTTTGGGAGCTGTCGGCTCGGTTGGTCCACTACCGTTAATGAGACGGTCATACTCGGCATAAGCCGTTGCCATATCAACTTGGGACCAGAAACGGTGATACGTAAATTCTGGAGCACCTTTATCCCATTTTTTGGTCTGATTGTTCCAAGAAGTCGTGTATTTATCTTTGAGATAAGACCATTGCGGATCTTTAGTGATATTAGGCCGGATGTCACTATAGCTGGAATACGTACCATTACCGCCTTTGGACGGATCAGACGGTGTAGCGCCTGTGCCAGGGATTGTGTTGCCTTGTCCAGTCTTACCGCTCCAGCCGCTCGGAATATACACTTCTTTAGTGAAATAGCGATAATAATCCTCGCGCGCTTCCTTCGTTGTAATGCCTATACCATCGTTATAACCCCATGCAGCATCAAGCAAAGCTTTAGACAGATCCTTAGCTTCCTTGCCTAACTCGGAATAGTCTCCTTTTTCAGCTTTCGTTCCAGCAGCAAAGAAAGTAAGTGCTTTAACATAGCTGCCCAGCACTCCAGCATCCTGCCCTGGATTCTTTGTTACCACATGGAGATTGGTATTCCCTTTATGATTGGCAAATCCGCTCCAGGTTTCAGGCTTTCCGCTCCATTCCAGATTGCTCGGCAGCCAGAATTCCCCTTTAGCTGCTGTAGTAGCCACTTTCGGATTCTTGCCACCCAGAATACGCTTACCTTGAACGTCCAAATAGTATCCCTGTGCATCAGTCACAGGCCGTTCGTTGGCAAATACATAGTTCTTGGACCACGCTATCCAGTTTTCCGTCACTTGTTTAGCCATTTTAAACTGCTCGGACGAAGTATCCCCTTTCTTGGCTAAAATGTAGTACAGCTCGGCAACCCGCTCGACAGGCCAAGCCTGCATCCCGAACCAGTTGTTCGACGGTGGATCGTTATATACAGGAGCCCCTGTATAAGCCATGCCATAAAAGGTACTTGTGCCAGATGGATAAGCCTTGTAGGCACCATCCCAGCTATTCGTCGCTCCGCCTGCAATGGCCCCCTCATCGGATTGCAGCCAAGTATAAAACTCCAGTTGGCGCTTCAGCGAGGTCGCCCAGTCCTGTCCCGCCGTTGGTGAATTCGGTATTAATCCACCATCTTGATCGGACAACGCATACGCTGCGACGACATTTTGGTAGCCCTGATGCGCATGGCTGGCACCAATTCGCCAAGCCCAGTTGCCGCTTTGGCCAAGTCCGCCGCCCCAAGCCGTATACCATGCCATCAGGTAAAGACTGGCATCCTTGCCTGTACCAGCAATAGGACTTCCATTGGAAGCGCTTCCGGTTTTCTGGAAGTATTTATCGTACATGCCATACCGCAAAAAGTCTCCCATCTTTTTGGCTTTATCCAAATATACGGAGTTGTCATATCCCAATTCCTTAGCCCAGTACATCGCTTGAACTGCCCGTGCATCTGCATCGGTGGCATTCGTGTAGCGCCATTGCTGTGCCGGGGCATTATTTTCCTTAGTGAACAGGCTCATAAATCCTTCATTAGGCTTGCCAAACTTATGATTATCTTGTGATGGATGCGGTACAGCCTCCCAGACTGATTCCTGTTCCCCACGCTGGAAGGTGTTTACATAGGCAGCTGTATGCGACGGATTCAGAAGATTGCCGAAGCCGTACCAATTATCCACATCCAACAACCAGTGCATCAGATAAGTCTGGTTGTTGCCATAGGTTGCCTTCAGCTCAGAGTCCAGTGGATCCTTGCCAGCACCATACTGACCACTCAGGCGGCTTGGGTACTGATCCGGCTGCGAATATTCTGCGGCATAAGTGGCGGGGCTGGTCGGATTATAGTTACTCATTGTCGGTTGTTCTTCCTTACCGTCGCCTTCATTAACAGGAATGATATATTTCTCCATGTTGTCCCATGCGGATTCCAAATGCCCCCAATCCCCGGTATAATGACCATACAGCACTTCCAGCCACATCCAGTAGCTGTACGCTTCCGAAGTCGTTAAGTGTCCGTAATCCGGAGCCTCGCTCATGAGCGTTTCAACGGAATGATAAGGGATGCCTTCTTTTGAAAAGTATCCGCTAGCCGGATCCTTTAGCTGTTTATATAGTTGTAGAAAACGTGTCGATTCCGGTGTTGCGGCTGATGCACGGTCGGGTCCTGCCTGAAATAAGCCCAAGGTTAACGGAAGTACCAAAATGGCTGACATGACCATAGAGACAGATTTCCTGAACACGGATTTTCTGCTGATCACTTTTGCATTCATCCTCTCCATTATCAATTTTGGCTTTACACAAGATTTTATTCCGAAAAACGACAGCACAAAAAGACAGCATCATCACCTCACTTTCCCGTAAAAAAGGTGGAGGACACGCTGTCTATTGCTCCAAATGCTTCGCATTGGCCCTGGAAAAAATATATCATACTAGGCGCCAAATGAGAGTCGAAAAATTCTATAAGTTTAGAGATTCACAAGGAAAATTGACGAAATCGATTGGAATCGGTACTATTTCACAGGGAGGCGTTAAAACATGAAAATTTTGCTATTGCTTGGTTGTATCGTGATGTTTTTAGCCGTAGCTCTGGGAGCGTTCGGCGCGCATGCATTGAAAAAAAGACTTTCCGCAGACATGCTCAGCATATTCCAGACAGGAATTCAATATCAAATCGCTCATGGACTGGGTTTGCTACTGCTTGGAGTTCTTGCTGACAGCCTTGTCCATTCTTCTCTCATCGTAACCGCAGGTTGGGTTATGCTGGTGGGTATTCTCCTGTTTTCCGGCAGTCTGTATGCCCTTAGTATATCCGGTGTGAGAAAGCTTGGGGCAATCACCCCCATTGGCGGGTTGGCTTTTTTGGCAAGCTGGGTCATTGTAATCGTGGCGGTTGTGCAAGGTTAAAGAAGGATAAAGGAACGGAGACTTGGAAAAGGAGGCGCTTCCAAGTCTCTCAATTATTAACGCAGCATTCCTGATTATATGAAAGAATGCACTATCTCGTCTGCACTTGTTGCGCTTTCTGAGCGGCTATCCGATGACCTTCGATATAACGTCTGGATTCAGCCATCTCATGCTCCTGAGCAGCTTCCATAATAATATGAACCCCCGGCTTGTACTGCTCCAGTAGTTCCATGTAGAGGCCATAGTTCATGTCTCCAAAACCCGGCGGCACCGTCTCAATTTCACCTGACGATGACAACCGCCGGTCTTTGGCATGCGCTGCGATAATCCGGGGGCCCAGCAGTTGGAAAGCTTCGCGGATGATCTCATCCTGTTGCGCCAGATTTTCCGTTTTCAGCAGATTACCCGGATCAATCACAACACCGATGTGTGAAGAAGGTACTTCCTCCAGAAAGGTAGCCAACTCTACGGCGGTTCCGACCAAGTGATCGTTTGCAGCTTCCAATCCTACGAATACGCCCCACTTCTCCGCTTCATCTGCTAATTCACGCACTACTTCCCTTACAACTCTCCAGTCACGTTCCGTATAGGCGGTACCGTCCTCATTACGTCCGACTTCAGCTGCAACCATTGGTGCTCCTAACAGACCCGCATATCGGATCAGCTCTTTGAAGCGCTCTACATTTTCACGCAGCAATTCCTCATCCTGTATAAAAAAATGTAAATAGCACCCGAGCACCGATATGGATACACCATGCTTGCGAAATTCTTCTGCGATAGACAGTGCCAATCCCGGATTGAACTTACCCGGTTTATTAAAATCCACATCACTGATCGCTCTCCACGGAGCCAGCTGAACATGAGTAAAGCCCGCTGCGCCTACCTTTGCAGCCAATTCGCGATAAGGCAACTTGCCAAACAAGTGTGCCAATACACCTACTGTCACTAAAAATCACCTCTTATTTTTATTGTTGTATGCTACTTGTTACCGTACTCTGCTCCAAGGTCTCATTGATGATGTGCGTAATCCGTTCCACTTCATCATGAATAAAAAAGTGTCCTCCCTCAAAGGTAAACATACGAAATTGCTGATCCGTATGGTGTGCCCATGCCTCCGCATCTTGTAAGGTCACCGTGTTATCGGTCATTCCCGTCAAAGCGGTGATAGAACAATGTAAAGGTGCGGCTTTAGCCATGTACTTATACAACTCGACAGCTTTGAAATCCGCTCTTAACACTGGCATAAAATAGTCGTATAATTCCCGATTGTCAAAAATCGCTTCCGAAAGCTGACCGTACCGCTGCAAATGCGTCCTGAACTGATCTGCGGGCAGATCGTGTAACCACGGGGAATTTCTTGGGACATGCGGTGCCCGTCCACCTGAAACGAACAGATGAGCAGGCTTTCCATATCCACTCGCCACCAGCTTGTAGTACAGCTCGAATGAGATCATCGTCCCCATACTGTGTCCGTATATGGCATAAGGATCGCCCGGGGCTATCTCTTCGCTGATCTTGTGCAACAGATCCTCGCTCATCTCCTCAATGCTTTCCTTTAGCGGTTCCCCAGAACGAATACCTCTGCCCGCTAATTCCAGTGGAACAAGCTTGATCTGCGGAAGTAGCAACTTTTTCCATTTGAAGCTGACCGACGCCGATCCGCCTGCATACGGGATGAAAAATAATGTGATAGGTGCCATTCTTGCAACCTCCTGCCTTGCTAAGTTCTAACTTTTTCATTTTAGCATAAAAAGGTATATTTACCCATTT
>RCUF01000527.1_pt1 | contig 10702 bp, 23 predicted proteins | sample 2166311 | NCBI WGS metagenome assembly RCUF01 (sample SAMN09932608, study PRJNA488358) | compost metagenome | feature: garden; material: soil; isolation source: compost soil in 4-hydroxybenzonitrile-enriched culture | place: Germany: Experimental Botanical Garden Goettingen | collected 2016-01-27
ACGCAGTAACTAAGTATCAATTAAATGATAAGTTATAAACAAGAAAGCCTCTGATAATTCAGGGGCTTATTTTACGTTCAAAAAAAGGAGGTCATTAATTTGGCTAAAATAACATCTTCATTAGATATTCAACTTGATTTAACAAGACCTGTTGAGGAATTGGTTCAAGTAATATCTGCTGTGCTTATGTCTTCTCCAGTAGAAAACAAAAAGCAAATTCTTGAAGGATTGGATGCTGAAATTGGCGATGCGTTGGCAAGATTAGAAAAAGAGCAAGTATCAATTAATGAATCTGAATCCGCTGATAAAAAAGAAAAGTAAGGTAAGGAAAAATTTCCTTAGCGCATTTTATGGAATCTGAATTGGGGTGATGTTATGGATGAAATGCAAGTCGAAATGTTACAACGCATAACGCGAACAGAAGCTAATGTAATCAGCATGAATGAGAAGTTAGATCAGGCGTTGAACGTGAACAAGACAGCGGTTGAAGCTTTGGCATCGGCAAGGTCGGCTCACAAGCGAATTGATGCGATCTATAAGATTATCTTTTGGCTAGGCACTACGGTTATCGGGGCTATTGTTTTGGCGGTCATTAAGCTAGTTACAGAGGGGAGAGGTTAAGGTGCGATACGACACACGTAACAGAGCCAACTTGGAAAAACTGGCTCCAAACACTCGCAAGGCTGCATATGCCTGGTATGAGTATTGCATCAAGATCGGAGCTGACATTCTCATTTACGAGACGATCCGGACGATTGAGACGCAAAAGAAATACTTAGCTGACGGCAAGAGTAAAACACTGAAAAGTTACCACCTTGTGGGGCAGGCTTTGGACTTTGTTCCTGTAAATGCTTCAGGGGCCATGGATTACAACGGCTATGGATCAGCGTTAATCAAGCGGGCAATAACAGAGGCTAAACGGCTTGGCTTTGAGTGGGGCGGCGACTGGAAAACTTTTGTGGATAAACCTCATTTGCAGTTTAATTACAAAGGCTACGGCACTGACAAGGTGCTGGATGTTGTAAAAACAGAAAGTAGAGAGGATGAGGAAAAGTTGGTACTGACTACTTCGCAAAAAAACATGTTGGTTGCAGCTCTCAAGGAACTGCTGGAGCAGAAGGTTATAACGGACACATCTTGGATCGAGAAGGCTGAGAAGGGCACTCTGACCGTCTCAGAGCTTACATGGCTTAATACTATTATTCTAGCTCGTAAGGAGGCAAAATAACGATGAACAAGAAAAGATGGCGGAACTATGCGTTGTGGATTAGTATCGTATCTCAGGTTTTGTTGTTGCTGCAGTTGATCGGCAGTACCACCGGGGCATTTACACTCACCGACCTGATGCGTGAGGACATCCTTACTATCGTAAATGTGTTCCTTGGATTGTTGGCTACGCTTGGGATTGTTAGTAATCCAACTAAGCCGGATAGTGGTGGGTACAATCTGTAGACATGATAAAGCCCCTGACCTAATTGGTTGGGGGATTTTTTTGTGACCTGAATTAGATCAGTCTCATAACATAAATACAGAGTACAATCATAACACACCATAAAAATTTGGATCTGTTATAAAGAATACTTAGAATAATATGGTAAAAAAGCTTTATTTTTCGGAGTTTAAGATGTATATTTGAAATAAATGGTTTTCAAATTTTTTTGAAGGTGGGGTGTGACGATGCGTGAAGTACAAAAGCTTGACTCGTCAATAAAAAGGGTACTTCACATTATTTCAATCACCTCTTCTTATATGATAGTCCTAGGTGTGTTTTGGTTGATACAAATATATACTATAGGTATGGTTCCCGTTGTCAAAAAAATCACTATATACGGGGTACCTATTTACTTCTTTATAAGCTTATTAGTAGCGGTATTTTTAGTTAACAAGTTCATTAAAATCTCGAGTCCATATAAATAACCTTCCGAATTATTTTCTAATCCGGAAGGTTATTTAATTCTTTGGGCGTTTTTACTTCTAATTTTGTTAGGTCTTTTTGCATTTCAAGAAGTTTCATTTGCTGGGTATCTGCTTGTTTACGAAATTTTAGCCATTTTTCAAGGAGACCATCAGAACTGCTCTCAAGTGATAAATTTTGCTCTTGTTCCGTTTTAGTGTAATTTCCCTTATAACTTCCTCCAACTATATAATGCAATACCAAACCTAAACCTATTAATATAAAAGGACTTGCCATATAAATAATCTCAATTGTACCTGGTGATTGTAGTGATAATTTAATGTCTAATGATTCTTTGTCGAATTTTTCATTTGTAAAAGACTCCACAGTTGGCATCAGATTGATTGGAGTATTAAGTAAACTAATAAGATCTAGATAAGGAATGTTTTCTTTTCTTTTAACTTCTAAAACTAAATGGGATTTATTCCCCTTCATATATAATGAGTGTAAGGTTCGATCAATGAAAGTATCGTATGAAGTTGCATCAGTAATGGTATGATGTGAATTTAGAAGTTTATAAAGATAAGGGTCAATCTCGTTTTTTTTAACCGTTTTTATCCATTTTACTTTTCTTCTTTTTTGGAAAGGGCACACGCCATCCAACATGTCATCAAGATCTAAAGTTTCATTATATACATCACTTTCAACGATTCCGAATGAAAGATAGTTTGAAGAAGCACTAGGAATAAGTACAACATCATTTCTTTTTATTTCAGTGCTAAATCGCTTTAGTTGACTTAAAATCCTACCAGGTTGCTTTTCCTCAGGGTACTTTATCTTTATCAGTTCTAGTAAAGAATCATCTTGTTTAGTTTCAACTAATTCTTCATAATTAAGATCTTCCCAACCGATTCCTATAAAATTATCATGAAAAAACTCTTCGTAGTAATCGCCTGATTGTGTTCTAACTAGCCAATATTTTCTACCTTCATCAATAATAGTTATTGGAATGCCTTCTACTTGTTTCACAAAGGACTCTAATTCCATGACAAAACACACCTTTTTGTATCCTTATCGGCTAAGGTATTTACTTATTGTTTTGTGTACAAATAATATTCTACAGCAAAAGTCATATAATGGCGATATGTGGAAACAGGTTTGTGTATGTACTTACAATATTCCCTAAAAGAACTATACTTGGAAGCAACATATACGGACGCGCCGTTGTGCAATCCGAAAGAATCGGTGAAGCCCTGTCAGTTTATCTGATGGGGCTTTTTTTGTGACCTGAATTCGGCGCTTTAAAATAAATTAATTGAATTATCATATAAATAGGCCTAAAAATGATAAATTTTGGAGTTAGAACATGTGTTTGGAAGGGAATGTAGGTATTTTGTCGTAGTTATTATATTAAGAAAGTAAGTTCATAGAGCATTCGACTTAATAGGTAAAATATGGTTTAATAAAGATACAAATCTCACATAATGGGATTAGAGGGAGATCGGCATGTTAAAAGTTCCATACATATTTGTTTGTAAAGAGGCACAATCTGTCGTTGGTGGAATAGATATAAGCAACATATTTAATGTTGCATTTGTTCAAGATTCCCCGTCATTCATTGAAGGCGTAAATCTTGTTATAGGTATAGTAGGAGTGCCTGATGATGATGGACAAGAGTTCATTCTTAAGATTAGAGGAAAATCATTCGAGACTGTCACTCTTCCGCCAATTAGTTATGAATTTATAGGGTATGACATTATCAGTGTGTCTCTTGGTGAATTCGATAGAATACCAGTAATTGAAAATGAAACTATTTATTTCGAGGTATACTATAAAGAAAAACTCATTGCTCAATACCCTCTGAAAATTTTTCGAGAGGAGGTTAAGGAAAATGGATTACATACAAAAGATTGATACAAGTTCACTGAACTTTAAAAGAAAAGAAATCACGCCTTGCAAGGAAAGAAATGAAAAGGAAAAAGAAATTGCTCAAGCTTTATCTACAGCGATGCATGATGAGGAAATGTATAAAGAGTTAAATTTAATGAAAGTTAATTTTGATGTAGAAATTATTAAGCATAAAGTATATATACGGAACATATATTTGATCAAAGAAAACTGCGATGTTATTCAGGTACCTTATAATCAATTACTCACCAAGAAAAATAAGCAACCATTTACCTTTAGAAAGGTAGGCGCTTTTATGTTTCCTCTTGGAACTCCATCACTTCTTAATTCCTATGCTGGGGAAATGAAAGAATCGATTGAAAACACTTGGATAAAAATAGTTTTTGCTACGATTGTTTCTTCTGTTGTTGGTTTTTTGGGGATTAAATTGATCGGTTTAGTAATAGGACTGTTAGTTATCTCTATTCTCGATTTAATCTTGGGTTTAATTCCTGGGAATGTAAAGGAAGGTACAGAAAAAGATCATACAATACAAGCGAAATTTCTCGCTTTTACAACGAATTTTGTGGGGATTGTCGCTATTACAAAAGGAATGGAGTATCTCCTTGCATTTTCAGGAGATGCTAAAGTTGTATCGGAATATGTACTACCTTATCTACCTTATGCACTTGCATCATGGTGTTTCTCAGTTTATTTTTATAGAATAGTTAAGTATATGGCTCGAGCAAACAGAACTAGGTTGCCGAAAACAATAAAGAAAATGTTTAATGATGATGTGAGTGCATAAGATCAAAGCCCCTGACCTAATCGGTTGGGGGCTTTTTTGGCGTTTTTAATATATCAGGTAGATTATCCTCTAACCAGTAAGGATTACCTCGTTTTTCGAAGCCGTCAGGTGTAGGCAACTTTCCAGCTTTATATCTGTTGAGCATGGTTGTCCTATGTACCCCTAAAACATCCGCTATCTTAGGCAGTGTATAAGCCCCTTCAGGAGTAGCACCTTCTTGGCGCAGCTGTTTACCCCATTCCCGCTGATATCTATTTTTGTTAAGTCTAAAGCACTCATCATTACAGGTTGTACTCCCGTTAACAGGTTCAAACTCATTTCCGCACCATTCACATTTATTGCTGCGTTTACGCCGTTTGAGCTTTCTCGGCGGATTAATGCGGTCTTTGTTAACGTGATAAAAGGGTAGCGCTGTGTCACGATCATATTCCAGTGCGTGGATTGGCTGGCAGTCTGGACAAAACCGTTGCAAGCTTGCCTCTACAACATACGTCTTTCCACACCGCTCGCACTTGTCTGAGCTTCCAAGACTCCTTGACTCGCCGCGCCGCTTACGCTCTACATAGGCTTGCTTTGCAGTCTTCTTGCGCTCAATTCGACATGACGGGCAATAGTACGCCCGTGGGCCGCCTTGGAATACAACGGAGCATTCTCGGCACTTACGATCTTGTATCATTCCTCGTCATCCTCAAACCCACTCGCCAGCCATAATGGAGTTAAGTTGCCTGTCCGCCCCTTGATGACAGCATCTGGCCTTGTAAATCGCTGTTCCTTCCCACGATAGGCAGGGTTAAGCATTGCCATTGCTGTTTTTGTAACACTCTGCTGAGTGATCCCAATATGCTCGGCTACCCACGCAGCTCCAACATATTCTGGTATTGGTTTAGTGTCAGGCACGTTAGCTACCTCCTAAAATAATTGAGCAATTACAACAGCGTCCTTGATAACGATCTCGCCGTGATCTGGATCATCATGGCGACCTTGGCGATTCCCTGCAATTACATAGCAGTGGTCTGTAGTAAAGTAGCGGGAAACCTCTTTTTCAGCAGCCGTTGCGGAGTATTCAAAGGTGTTGTCGATTGACATATCCCAAGCGCTAGTTCCGTCAAGCACTTCCATTTCCTCGTACTCGTCAGTACCAAACTCAGGGAATTCTCTTTCATCCTCACGGTCGAAGTTGTGACGGCTGTACTCGCACTCTTCGCCGATTTCACGAACTTTGTTTTCAAACCGGAGTCCGATGTAGTAATGATTGTCTTCGTTAGCGGCGTAAATTTCTTTTACCTTGGCATACATTTCAGCGACTGTCATTACAATTCCTCCTAGGTTTGTTTTGTTCGTGCGTCTCTTGCTGTTGATATAAATATAACATATATAGTTGTGTTACACAACCGAACATAAATGCGAACAAGATATTAATTTTCATGAAGAAAGCCCACTAACCTATAAGGTCGGTGGGCTTATATGTGTTAATGTTCAATGTCTTCGGAGTCATACTCTATTCGTCCATCAACCCTTGGGACCTTGGTGATTAAGTATCCGTCTTGTATGTAATATCCAGCTTTAATTACCGCCTTAACAGGTATATTGCAAATCATTTCTTCTTTATCCACGTCTGGCAAATCCATTAAGTCTTGCTCTAAAATACATTGGAGCTCATGCCCACCATCCGGCGTATACACATGGTATCTACTTATATCATTTGGTATGTTCATCAATACCCCTCCTTGTAATGTGATAATTCTATTTTTTCTTTTGGAATTCCTGCTAAACTATCGGATAAACAACTCGTGACAAACAAATGTAAAATGGTGTATAATTAACCAAACCAAAACGCTTAGCGTATTGAAATTTAATCTTTAGCAAGTTGTATTACAACCGTAACATACAGGTGTATTGAAATTTAATCTTAAACAAGTTTTGTTGCAACCGTAACGTAATGACGTACAAAATCCCACTTACCTATTGGTCGGTGGGATTTTTGTTGTTTCACCACAACTGGTGGATATTAAATTCTCTTTTAGTTTCTCCATCCCATTGATCCACGATATTTTTAACACTTTCAAATAATACTTCGATGTTTTTTTCAAAGCGTACTGTATTACGTCCTTGTGAAGCCCCTGTAAGATGATTTTTAGCTCCATTCAAATTAAACATCAAATGTGGTCTGCTTAAATATCCGCTTTGCCTTAAACCAACTACATTGTAATTTTCGAAAGAATCCCCATCCTGTTCTACAAAAAGAACAGAATTTTCATTGAACGCATCATCAAATTTATCTCTTAATTTTTCTAAGTTAATGTTCATATTAGATCACTCCATTAGATTTTATTTTGGTATTTCTACACAACTATTATTTTTCCTTCTTAATCGTCTTAACCAGCGCTACAACCGATAAGGCCAGTGCAGCAAGTACAACAATCCAGATTACTATGTTCACGTTTTATTCCTCCCCACTAAAGAATCTAAACCCTGTTTTCTCAGAGTAATCCATAAAATTGTCAATTGTAACAACGATACCTTGTTTGTATAAATCTACGAAATCAGTAGCTTCTTTCATGCTGCACGCTTCCCATTCGTAACTACGAAATACTGCACTGCTTGCCCATTCCTCTTTTGTGTATACCTTAAATGTCGGCTTTTTTGTGATGTAGTCTACATCCTCTTTAATTTTGAATCCTTTATAGGTGACCACTTTATTTTTCATAATCCACATCCTCCTTAGAGGGGCAGAAGCCCCGCGTTTATTCCTGAATCAATTTAACGTAGTTTAAGTGATTTCGGCCAAAGCCGAGTGTTTCATAGTTTCCCTTGGCGTATTCTGCCTCGTTGTCAAAAAGGTTGAACGTAAAGCATTTCTCGCCTTTTCCACATACAACGCACTCGAAACCGTCCTGTCTGCCCATATATTCTCCTAAACGTTGAGCTCCGTCTATCTCCACTTTAATGATGCCGCTTGGAAAAAGAGATTTTCCCATAACCTTTTCCCTCCCCGCGTAAGGCCGCCGCCATATTTATATTTCAAACCGTTTATGTTAAGATTGGGAGGAGGGGCGGTAACCCCTCCGAAGGAACTTTTAACGAATGCGTCGGATGCGCCGTTTATGGGTTCCTTTTTTGTTGTCCTCACGCTTGGCTTTCTTAAGTAAGATTCTTGCTGTAAGTAGCTGAATGATAGCCGTGAGGAGTGTTACCCAATCTTTCATGTCCTTGTCTCACCTCCTTATACTCTATTTTACAGCATTTAAAATGCTTTGTAAATAGTTATTTTGCATATTGTAAAATATTTTTAAATGCTGTAAAATGCAAAGAAAAGGAGATGATAATATGGCAGGAAGACCACCGAAACAAGATAAGAAGATTAGAGAAGCAATTTATTTCGAGCCAGAATTATTGGATTGGCTACGTGAGCAAGCAGATAGAGAAAAATGTACAGTTAGCGTGATCGTAAATAGATTAGTGGACAAAGCAAAGACCACCGAGGAATAACGTCCTTAGTGGTCTTGTTATTTAGGGTCAGGAAAACTTTCCTTACCTCACTATCTAATCATACCCATTTCTCTCAGCCTATTTTTTATCCCCTCTAATTTCTTAAGCCGCTTAATCTCATTCTCTGTCATCAGTAACTCAGGATTACTCGACAACCGTTGCAATAACTTGAAGAGTAAATCCCTCCGCTTAGTTCCTATACGAGACACTTCCCATAAATTTTCAAATGTCATAGCTATTAATGCGCCAAGAGTATATATTCCGGCGCTATCCAAAATCATGATCAATTTACTTATCTCCGTGTTGTTATCTACATCATCAGCGACTTGACCTAAACAGATCACTCCCAAACTAAGCAAACTCCGCTCAATTGGAAATTGTGAATACAAAGTATCATGTTTATAATATCTGCATTTCAAGACGTATCGACCTCCGGAACGTGTATATTCGTGATGATAGCACGATCCAAAACAAAGGTGTATGAATAAATTCGGAGAGTGAAAACCCATAATTTACATCACGATCAGAGCCGGTGTTTTTTGCCGGCTCTGCAGCAGGTCATCGTAAACTATAAATCATCCACGTTCAATTTGCTCCAACGTTATTTTTGCCACGATTGTCTGTGCTATCTCAGCAGCATAACATTCGATCACAACAATTGCATGGCTACTTTCTACAATCACCTTAGACCCGTGTACAGTAATCTCCAACATCGTTTCCACCTCCATTTATTTGAATGGTTTTCGTGGTAAACAATAATAGAGCTTTTTCCACTTGTATGAGCAGAGACTATTGCATATAATACAAACATACGTTCTTATTATGAGGTGATTAATAATGCTCTCAGACTTGGAGAGAAAGCTACTTAGAATCCTTTACAACTTTTCCAGTCAGCGACGAAGGATGCCAACGAAACCTGAATTGGAGCGCACAACGGGCAGAAGGTATACGGATATTGAAAAAGCGCTAGATCAGTTAGTACAGCAGCAGTATATATTTTGGCCGGATCGTCCTTTACTTCAGACGATAGTGATCTTGGAGGGATGGGAAAGAGATCAGCCGATAAAAGCCAAACCTACAATAACAAGCAACATAGACTATTGGACAAAGTATTAGGAGGGCTATATGAGTAGCAGATTAGGTGATGGACTGTGGGAAGCCAAATTTATCTTGCCGGAACATATGGAAGCCATGAAAGTAAAAGCCAGAGAAAGAAAGCGTAAGACTCGGCCTATGTTGGATGATCAAGAGCAGGAACAAATTCTAAGGGCGCTATCTGAATCATTACGCGAACATAAAAGAATCAAATTACGTATATTTGGAGAATATAAGGATGTAGAAGTAAGCGGGATCGTAACAGCAGTTCAAAGATATAGGCAAGAAATTAGATTAGACACAGCTCCGGATGAGTGGGAATGGATTGAGATAATCGATGTTTTAGCAGCAGAGTAAATAAAGCAAACCCCAGAATTATCAGGGGTTTGCTTCTTTCATTGTAACATCTATTAAATGTGTTGTTTGTCAATACCTAATGCTTCCTTCAGGCCGCTTTGTAGGATTTGAGAAAAATTCAAACCTGCTGCCTCTCCTTCATCCCGTAACCATTTTGGAAGAGTGCAGTTCTTTGTCACTGCCTTATTAGCTGCTACGTCACGGTAAGGAGGCATAAATACTTCAACAAATACAATCCGGTCACTGGCATCCTCTAGCGCGATTTGATCAGGTTCAGAAGGTGAGGGGAGTTGCTGCGAGTTCTCTTCTAGTTCCATAGCTCGAGTTGCAAGCAACTCCTTAGCTCGGGAAAGTCCTTCTGTCAATTCAACAGCCGTTACAGCCGTTCCCGAAAAATCAGGAAAGTACATACTTAAATTGGTATCTGTACGCTCGACAACTAACGGATATACATAATGACTTTTCAATGTGTCCACGCTCCTTTTTATACGAGTGGTCAATGGTAGGTAAACACCGGAGTTAGAGTGTAACTCCGGATTGGCGTTCTATGCTTTTTAGTGTTCCCTTGGCGATTGTGTCGCCCATGCTGTGTACCGCAATATCAGCAAACTTACTGGGGTCGTTCTGGTTTATGTATCTTCGATGGCTTGTGCCTTTTCCGTGATTCGGGGATTCGATAAACCCTGCTTTCTTTAGAGCTTTTATAACTTCCCGTACAGTTCTTTGTTTCCCCACGCTTGACCTCCTCTCTATATTTCTATTATACACGCATAAATTACGCGCGTCAATATAAAATGCGCATAAAATATGCGTGTGGAAGTTCGAATGAAAACTATCGTGTGCTTTTATTAGGCATTGAGTTAAGGCAAACCCATCTTATGATAGAAAAAAGCCACAGATAAAAAAATATCTGTGGCTGTCCTATTTTTAATAGAAGAAAGTCGTTTATTAAAAGTATATTCTTGTTTTAAACCCCATCATAATTAATGGGGCAGAAATGGGGCAAACTATTTTTCAAATGTTATTTTTATTGATAGTTGTTGATCGAGTAGAAAAATAAATTTGCCGTATCAATAAGGAATTTGATATTATTGATTGCAGATGATGTATTAAAAAATCAGCCTTCCAAGCTGGTAGCGTGGGTTCGATTCCCATCACCCGCTCCATCATTT
>RCUF01000528.1_pt1 | contig 10676 bp, 11 predicted proteins | sample 2166311 | NCBI WGS metagenome assembly RCUF01 (sample SAMN09932608, study PRJNA488358) | compost metagenome | feature: garden; material: soil; isolation source: compost soil in 4-hydroxybenzonitrile-enriched culture | place: Germany: Experimental Botanical Garden Goettingen | collected 2016-01-27
AACCAGAAAAACCAGCTATGCCTGACATGGGTGGAATGGGCGGCATGATGTAAACAAGGGCTTGAGCCCTTGTGGGGCAAGGGTTTCCCCTCGGAGAAACCCGGATTGCCCACATTTTGCCCACATAGTGTAAAATAAGACACCTTAGAGAATATGGGATTTAGATCCTAGACCTCTCTAAGGTGTTTTTATATAAATAACAAAGTGAGGAGCTATTATGACCATTCAAGTAGATTTACCAGATAATATTTTTACTCAAGATGAAGAAGCTAAACTTAAGGGCTTGTTTGGAACTGATACAGATGAAGATTTCAAAGAGGCAATAAATGCGATTACTGCGGCTGCAATTACAGAGTACAAGGAAATGTTACTAGGTAAGGGACTACCGACAAGAGCCGATGAAATAAAGCAACATAGATTATTTCATTTGGTAAAACATTTTTTTCAAGGCAAAATGCCAACTGAAACGGAAGTTTCTTTAATGTTTCAGCTTACAGAATCAGAGAGCAGGGCATTAATAAGAAATGTAAGGACTAAGTTTAGATATCAGTTAGAAGACGAAGTGAATGCCACATTAATAGATATAATAGAATCTGCAGAGCAAAGGGCAGATGCTCACATAGTAGTAATTCAATCTGATAATGTACTTGAAGAATTGAATAGAATAATCAGCTTGAAAGCTCCTCATTTAGATCCTATTACGAAAGTAAGAGGAAGTGCCAGACAGTACCAGATATCAGAAGACACGTATGCACTACTATGCAGGTATTATCAAATCGGGGAAGAAGCAACTGCATGACCATAGTAAGGAGAATGTTATAATGCAATTGGATAGTTCTATTAATGACTCGTTTGGGGCATTAAGTGTGCTGATTGTATTTAGCACGTTGTTATTTAGCATGAGGTATCCTGAGATTATTAAAGATTTAGAGATTAAATTTTCGGTAGATAAGGCAATAGCTCTAGCTAATCAAAAAAGGGAACTAGTTCGTAATCTTGTATTTAAATGGGGACCTGTTGTTTTAATAACATTTATATGTGCTTACGTAATGATGCCCCTCGGAATCGAGGTTTTGGTCGAATCAAAATTCCATTTGTATAAATTTGATATTATGAGAACAACATATGTGCTTGTCTGGTATTTTTCTATACTTCTTTTTGTTTCGACTTTGTATCTTGGGATTAGATTAATATGTAAGATTATAAACGCAAAGTGAGTATGGGATCGAACCCAATCACTTTGCGTTTTTGCTATAGGTTTTTCATTAATTTACTAAATTTTTGTACGGCTTCTTTTTTCATGGTCTTAGTAACATGGAGGTACACCCGCCGTGTAATTTCATCGTCCTGATGTCCTAATCTTTCCATGATCTCATGAATACCGACGCCAGCTTCAGCGAGGAGTGAACAGTTAGAATGGCGTAATGAGTGAGGGGTCAGTGTCTCATTCAAGCCAGCGAGCCTTAGAAGCCTTCTCATACGGTTCTGGATCGTTTTAATGAACTCAGGATAGCCCATATCCTTCTTTGTCTTGGCAAATACAAAATCTTGATCGTAATACACATCTCGATGGAGCATCTTAAGCTCATTTTGACGAGCTTTTATCTTCTCTAGCTCCTTAAATACTAGAGGATCTAGCTCGATGGTTCGTTTTGATGTGCTTGTTTTAGGTGTCAGTAAATGATATTCTGTCGCCCGGTTTGTAGGATTGTAATAGGTTTTCGTAACGGATAGCGTGCGATCACTAAAATCCAGATCCTTCCACTTAAGCGCACAGAGTTCACCAACACGAAGTCCGCTGTAAGCAAGAGTCAGGAATATTGCATAATCGTTTGTTAAGCCCTTCTCTTTAGCTGTTTGAAGAAATTTAGACAGTTCATGCTTTTCAAGATACTTCACCTTTATTTCTTCTGCTTCAATTTCCTCGACTGTTTTCTGGGGACGAGGCAACTTTGCATATTGCGTTGGGTCGTTCTTGATGATTTCTAACTCAATTGCCTTGGTAAATAACATTCGTCCTGTAGAGTGAACGCCAGCAATGGTATTTAACGCAAAACCACGCTCATACAAGTCTATCAGAGCATTTTGATAAGATTTCCGAGTAATATTCTTCACCTGATGATTTTTAAAATAATCGAGTAATCGAGATGCCTCATGCTTTCGAACACGTACAGTACTAATTTTGACTGTGGTTTCGTAAAGCTTCAGCCATTCTTCAACTAAAGTGGAGAATAACATTTCTTTCTCCGCTATATAGGTTCCTTCCATAAGCTCCGTCTGCATTGCCGCACATGCAGCTTGAGCTTCCTTCTTAGTTTTAAACCCGCCCATTTGTTTTTGAATGCGTTTACCCGTTAGCGGATCTCGACCGATATCAAGGGTGAATGACCAGGTCGCATCACAAGTACAGCGTTTACCATCGCATTTACATCCACGTTTTCTAAAATAGCCTTTCATACATGATCATCCTTTCAATAAAGTATAGGGATGGCAAAAGCCATCCCTACTTAGAAGAATCCGTTATGCTGATATCGAATTGAAATTGCAACGTTTGGAGTCTAGCCAGTTAAAGAAGTCGTCTCGGTAAACGACTTTTCTACAGTTGATGACAAGTAACGGGAAATCAGGGGCTTTAGCTATTTCGTAAGCTGTCGAGCGTGAGACACCTAATATTTCTTGTACGTTCTTGATTTGTAGAATTAGCGGATAGTCAGATTTGTTCATTGATTGTAATCCTCCCATATCGGCGTAAATTAATCGCTTGAAGAGCGACTTTGTAAAGCTCGGAGTCCCATATTGCTAACCCTGCTGCAAGATCAAACTCGTAACCATTCCAAAGGTTTAGCCCAAGTCGAACAAGCCGGTTGTTTGCCCTGTTAACGGGGATGCATTACTGTTAATTAAGTTGCTGAGACAATTCTCTGTTAAGGATGCTAAATACTCAAAATACCAGTCAAATGGGCCGTCTAGTTGATGTTCGAGCGTAAAGCACTTAAAGATTTCAGGGTGAGACGCAATGTAACAGGCTGATGCGTACTCTTGATTAAAACAACCAAACTTCTCAATGCAGCGAATAAAGTTAATTTTGTGTTGAATGTCGGTATAGAACATCGCCTCTTCGATCTGTTTCATTTACACACCTCGATTCATTATGCTATATACATAATGTATATTTATTGGCCGAAGTATTGCGCTTAGCAGCGTTGAGGCTTGATTTGAAATAGCTTTTTCGAATTGTACTTATCAAACGCACTTACGATATCGGGGCCGAATCCATAAAGAAGATTAGCCTGAAGGGAAATTTTATATCGTATCTCCCCCAGCTTGTTTATTTTTAAGGCGCTTGAGTTCCTTATGAGCTTCAGGGTGCCCATACTCTCGAGCCTTTTTTAAGTGGTGCTCCGCCTTCGTGTCATTTTCCTTGAATATCTTACCGGATGAATAGTATATTCCCAGTGAATAATGAGCATCAACAAGTCCTCCTTCTGCAGCCAACTTCAATAGTTTTTTTCCCTTTTTTCGCGTTTCTTCTTCCTCTAAGTACACCTCGGCTAATTTGAATTGGGCGAGAGGGAAATCTTCGCATTTATCGAGCCATCTCATTGCCTTTTTAATATCGTCTTCACGATCATTCGTAATCCCCCGAATGTAACATTCAGCTAACCAGACGGCAGCCCAGGGGTTTCCTTCCTCGGCTTCATCACGTAACCGTTCGAGTGATTTACGATCATCCGAGTTGCAGTAGAGGGTATATGCAATAACGATTTGCTCGTGAATAGAAGGTGAGTTGTTCTTGTAAACTTGAACTTGATTCATATTCATTCCTCATTTCTGGTTTATTGGGGTACTTTCCCGGATATATTTGGTACGATAAAGCCTTGACGTATCAGCCTGTTAACCAACTTGCCAAGATGCCAAGGTTAATATGGAATTATCAAAATAGGAAGGAAACTATTCATCTTCCCACAATCGAAAGGCATCCAAATCCAACCGAATTACACTTACCCTCTGGCCATTCACTTTAATACGAACCGTTTTTGTGCCGTCCTTATTGTTATCAGGTTTTAATATTCCGCGCATAAATAATCGATCGATTAACGATCTTTTGGATACTGGAAATTCGATTCCTAGCCTGCCATAAAAGCTTCGAACTTCGCTGTATGCCAAATCAGGAAGAAGGTAGAGATTGCTAAAATCCCGGTAACCGATCAGTAATTTATTCTCAGGAGCATCAACTATTCTATTTTGTCTTCCTTCAACCGTAATCTCTGGAATATACGCACGATTAGAAGTTATGAGCTGCGCAAATGCATGGATAAACATATCTACTTCGTTGTTTCTCTTCAGATACAGGTTTTGATCTTGTATCCACTGCAGAAGCATGGATCTGTTCTCATCCATTCTAAGATCGAAATCGTAGAGCGTAAGAAAGCCCATCTGTAACCCATAGTTCATAAAGCCGTTAAAAGAGGCATCTAACCATGATGCCGTTGTAATAAGACGGCCGTGTGAATCAGGATGCGCAGTCGTAAAAAAATCTTTGCTTGTTAAAAATGCTTGCTTTAGGTGTTCTACGAACTTTTCGAAATCTTCCGTAATCGCTTGCAGGTAGAATTTTATTGCTGTTGGGAAGCAGGTCCGATTTTTTTGGGCGGCAGTTAGTTTTTCAAGGTTAATGTCTTCTTTTCGAACTTGGACCATAAAGCATCTAGCCAAGGAGGAGAGGCTTTTAAAAACATTATCTTCAGCTGTTATCGCCGCTAATCCGCCGGGCTTCATATGCACCGCTTTGTTTTTAGACTCCATTTTCTGACGACCTACGGAATCTCCATATGCCCTAACGATGTTTTCCAACTTTTTCTCTGTTTCATGCCTCTCAGTGGAACTGATTGATGGTGCAATATCATCGATCAGGATTACTGTATCGCGCATGGTTACCATCATTTGTTCCATTGCAGGTCCTGTCGCCTTAAAATTGATTGGAACGGCATCGGCGTATTGCTCGTACATATTGAAAAATACCTTTGATATGCTTGTTTTGCGGCTTCCGCTTTCACCAAATTGATAGTATACAAAGTCCGGCTTATAGCGCCAGTCTTTAAAAACAGAGGTCATTAAACTTAGAAGCATAAATGAAAGAGCAGTATTACTTATTTCTATGGGTGCGATTGGAAGCATGGTGTTGAGAACAAATTTAAATGCACTTTTTTCCGAAATATCGGCGGTCTTTAAATGAAATTCCTTTAGCGAATCATTGATAATAACATGGTCTGTGTAATGTTTCCCAATAATATTCGTGCCCATGACATATATGCTTTGCCCGTTTGAATCCTTAATCCAACCCAGGTTACAATACTCGTCGATATAGGGGACGAACTCGTTGATACGACAAATAATGTCCTGAATATATTGTGCTGCATTCGAAATGTTGGGTGATATCCATACTTTGAACCCCCATTTTTCACGAATCCATTTCATGGATGAAAATTCTGCTGGACTTAAAATGACCGGTTCCAACAAAACCATATTCCTAATGCCCATGATGTGGATTTTGCGATTTATCCCGCCGGATCGATGTTGACGAATTTCTCCGCAGGGCAGAAAGAGGGTATCGGTTAGTAATTGAAATTTTCTGCTGCCGCCCTCACCTACTGCGACTTCAATTCCTCGCTGGCTGAATCGGTACTCAGGATCACTGCCGCTGAGGCAATTCATAAGAAGTCCAACAGCATCCGATTCACATAGGGAGGAGGGATCAAGTCGCCAACGTGTAAACAGATCAAAAGAATTTTTACGCATCAAACTTTGCTGGTGCACTGTAACATCACGTCCTAATCTTTTCATTTTATTAAGTTGTCAAAGACCCGAAATCAAATTAGATCAGTTGTACATCATGCCGAGGATTGACGTCCTATTGCTGACATTCACGTTCCCTCCCTTTCGCATTTGGTAATTTTGATTCTACTGGTCTTACGAACTCGTTATTAATAGCTATTTAGATGCCAGTTTTTTGGTGTTCAAAATAGTAATAGCGATTTCGTTAGAAACCACAAAAAAACCAAGTTCAGTATGAAACTGGACTTGGTCATAGGTATGATTTTTACTTTTTTTTCATTGTCCTAACTTTATCAAAGGTTCGCAAAAATGAATTCGAGAATGTTTCTTTACGAAAGATGGGGTCAATCTCCGCTTCGCAATGTTTGATAAGGTTTTCGGATATTATGTAGGAGTTAAAAATCCCCTTGAGTAAGGGCTCATCACGAAACTCTTCAGTAATCGGATTGGAATAAATCTCACTTCTTATCCACGATTCAGCATGTTTCTTAGACATGGGTAAATGAGCCTTAAGCTGAAACGATTTTAATTTAGTCTTATATATGATCGGCGCCACTAAATCGAAAATTACTTGTTGATCAGACAAAAGATGATCCTCATTACTGGTAACGGGAAAGGAGATGTCATTGTAAGGTACGTCAGTATGGAAGACCTGCTTTAATAAATAGTACGTATATATTTCCATGATCGGAAATGTAAATTGCGATAGCTGGTAAAGGTTCTTAGTCATGTATTCGATAGATTCGTTCTGTTGATATTCGCTATATTTATTCACGAGACGGTCGCCCAGGATTCTGTTTACATCGTATTGATTCCGCCATGCGTTTTTGTTTTTTTCTCTGCCTGATAGAACAATTCCTTTATCCTCATATTGAGTTTGTTGAAAGTAATGGTCAGTAAACTCGAACAAATTGGGAGCAAGGGTTTCGCTATGCGTTAGAAGAACCTTTAAATATTCATTCCTAGAAAATACATTAGGAAGCAATCCCAATAAAATCATAGGCTGAATGAAATTAATATTTTGGATCTGAGAGGTGCTTTCGAGATGTGCTGCGATATGCTTTAACAGTTCAAAATTATAATTGGACTCAATTATGTATCGCGAAACCGTACCGGAAAATCCTTCTTCTACTGATTCGCTCAATATCGCAACGAGATCACGAACGTTTTTATAGTTTGCAGATATCTGTGAATATAAGGGATTGATGGTCCTATATTGGATCGTTTGGGCAAAAAGGTTCTCTTGAAATGTAGGGAGCAGATATGGATCTGCGCGTAAATCACCTGCTCTTTTGGAGGGGATGAAGTAGTTATCTCCGTAACATTTGATAATATCTTTAAATTCATCATAGAGATCGGACACATTTTCAACTTGACCTTGGTTCCTCAATAATTGATATAAACTAATACTATCGCTAGCACCTAACTTATTTTCGAAGTCCATTCTCATTCGAATGGTTAGATGTAGATGATCCGTTACGCTCTTACGAAAGAAAATCATTTTGTTTTGTTGCGCGAATGCTTCAAGCACCTGAAAGGGGACAAATGGGAGGCACTCGTTATAAACGAAATCGACGATTTGGTTAATCGTTGGATTGTTAAGCATTCCTTGTTCTTTATCCGTTGTAAAGTCAGTTAAACCCAGCAGGTCGATAAGTTCTTTAATTTGATCAAGATTGAATATCTTAAACCCGTAAATAATGATCACTCCTTCTTGTCGGCCCACAACTTTATTTCTTGAGTGACTTCAGGAGTTAATACCTTATGGGCGATTCCTAAGCGAATGGTTTCTTCTATCCAATGAGAATCTTTCGAATAAGCCTTAATATAATTCAAATCAGCGTATGCTTGGTCGAGTTCATTCCTAGTAAAGTAAAACAGTGCGCGGTATATATAACTAGATGGACCCAAACCAGAAACGTATTCGTACGATTCGAAGTAGTCCCGCGCATTTTCCGCAGCCACGACGTCCGACTTAAATCGAATAAAGAAAACGGCAGTTCGTAGATCCGGTATTTGGTGAAGAAAAGGGGATATAGTATCTTTTTGGGCAAGTTCAATGATCAGTGAATCGTAATCATCATTGTATTCATCTATGCAGTTTAATAATTGCATTAGGGAAACCAAGTCTGTATATGGCTGTGTATTAACTGCAACTTTTTTAAATGAATAAGCGGGGCATACCATTTTTATGAGGTAGTCGCTCTCCGAATAATCCCCACGTGTTAATTTTTCTCTGGCCTGAACGTACGCCCCCAAACTTTCCCGGAATAAACCCAGTCTGTTTTCGACTTGTTTCTTTATCCTATCGGCATTGTCATCGGAAATTAACTCATTCCGGTACTGCTCTTCTAATTTGAGAATCTCCCGAATAGTAACCTCGCCATCTAGCGGAGCCATTCCATTCAAACGGTCGGAGAAACCTTTGATATGATGATCTGTAAATAATCTTGGGTAATCGTTCATGTGTTTATCACATTCAATCCTCTCGGCTCTCAATCTTTTTTTTTACTTTTTCTAATAATATAGTCCGCGATAGCACTTCGCTGTATACGATGAGAATTTTTAACCTTGAATGACTCGATTTCTCCGGAATTAATCAAGTCGTAAGCGGAGTTCATACCGATTTTTAGGAGTTCCGCTAATTCCGGAACAGTTAAGATCTCATTGTAATCATCATACATTCTTTTCACCTTCCATGCAGTTGGTTTTTATTCTACTGTTGATTAAATCACATTATATATCGTTAATTTACATTATATTACTTTATTATCTCCATAACAGTTTATTAAAAATAAGCATGAAAGGACAGTAAATAGGCTGATTAGCAATGTTACTTTTATTCAAGTGGATTTAATCACAAAGCAGGTTCGCCACCATGATCTTATGGAAGTGGCTGATATATATGTATATATGATTACTATACTAACTATAATAACTTTTGACATTATTCAACACATATCTGTGTAGTATTGACCTTGTTTCAAAATATAAAAGTGTGGAAATTAAATCTTCAAAATCGAGAAAAGGAAGTGGCACTATGTTCCATACAATTTTATTATTCCAAAGCATTGATGCTTTTGATTATACTAATTTGAAGGCCTGTTTGTCACAGCTATCAAAAGAAAAGAATTCCAGACATTTTACTAATCCCAATCATACCAATGAGCGTATTTATGAGCTATATAAAGGACATGGAATTATTATAATACTGAGGTGTGCAAGGAAACCAAATAGACCACGATCTAATAATATCCAGGGGAATATTAACCAGGACAGCCAAGGGATCAATTATCATGCGATTGAAATACGGTTAAACCCAAAGGTGCTAATACAAGCCAATGAGTATGTGGAGGTGGCTAGGGAAAGCGATTTTTCTGAGATTTGTGATCAATTCAAAAAAGTCCTGAAACCTCTACAGAAGAAGTTTGAAGCGTCTCCAAGTAAAAATATTTACCGCTTTAACAAATTAGAGGAATACCAAGTCAATAGAATCGATTACTGTATCAACATACGATCGACTATGCATAAAGAACTTATTGAACTGATAAGGAGAGCAGAAATACCTGCCCGCTTTTCTCCCGTAACTAAATCAGATAAAAAATCGGGAAGGGAAGTGGCTTATAAAAATAGCTTCTATATCCAGACTCAGAATCATTCTGTCGTCGTAAATTTTTATAATAAAGAGCACCAGATGTATAACGAGTTTGAAAGTTACGAAAGGCTAAACGACGCAAGTAACATTATTCGTCTTGAAATCCAATGCCAAAAAGGAAAGACGAATAGTTTGAAACAAAAGTTTAAATGGAAATACCGAGACTTAATAAATTTTGCAAATGACGATATTGCAAGAAAACTGATCTATTATTACTATGAGAAAACAGTGGGATTTGAGGACTATTACACATTGAATGAAGCTAAGAGGCGAGTGAAATCTTGTGATAATCACCGCAAAAAGACTATAGACAAAATGATCGAGATCCTTGAGTTGGTGAATCAGAAGCGTTCAATATATCAGGCTTTGTTATCGTATAGTGATAACTTGGAAGACAGGGATGATGTAGCGGAGTTTAATTCTATAATTAAAAAAATAAGAAAAAGCGGCGTAAACCCTGTTACCATTCCTATAAATTGGGGATACAGCCATATTCCCAATTTGGTTGAAGAAATGGATAAGGAGTTTACGCAGCTATTGAGAGTTGTTATTGATTAAATGTTCTTCTGAGTAGAAGAATCAAACCACCAAAACAGGGAGGAGAGTGATTTTCAATTACTGACCGTAACCGTTTTAGCCTCAACCCATTGTTCAGTCAGCCACTTGATTCCGAACAAAGCGGCGGTTTCTTCTTCTTTGCCTTTTTCTACGATAAAGCTAGCATGATTCCAGTAAACAAGAACTTTGGTTCCGCTTATTTTCTTTACGATTCCGTCGAATGTGCCTGACCCGACAGTGTCCCCAACACGAATCATTTTTCCATAATAGTCCAAAGGATCATGGTCGTTATACTGAACATTTGCATGCTTCTGCTGATTTTCTTTAACCACATCTTCGAGCGTCTTCCGATTATCCTCTTTTTTTTGGTAAATATCGAGCATAGTGATTTTATAATCAAACGTATATAAATCGGTATTACTTTTTTGTGCGCCACCGTAATAAACTAACACAATTTGAGAATCTCCATCCCAACGTATGGTTGCACCGAGGTTCTCGGTTACAAAACGAAGGGGTATCATGGTTCTCCCATTAATGATGGTTGGTGCAACGGGTACATTTTTCTTAACTCCATTTACAAATGCTGTATTTTGGTCGATCCAAAGCTCGATTATGTTATTGCCTAGAT
>RCUF01000529.1_pt1 | contig 10655 bp, 8 predicted proteins | sample 2166311 | NCBI WGS metagenome assembly RCUF01 (sample SAMN09932608, study PRJNA488358) | compost metagenome | feature: garden; material: soil; isolation source: compost soil in 4-hydroxybenzonitrile-enriched culture | place: Germany: Experimental Botanical Garden Goettingen | collected 2016-01-27
AATGAAGAAGAATGAACAAAAAGCCTGCACTTTTGCAGGCTTTTGACGTGAACGAGATTTCAAGTAAAAAAAAGATGCACTTTTGCAATTTTCCCGCGTTGTTCTAATCATCTATCCACTTAACATCAGGCGCAAGGAGCGATACCTTCACTTATAGGCTATGCCGACACAATAAATTTACTCAGGCTTTATAATTGTTGGTTAAGTGTTTTTCGGTCAGAACCGTTAGCATTTGAATGCCGACTTCGTTGTGCCCGCCTTCGGGTATGATGAGGTCGGCGTATTTTTTGGACGGCTCAATGAACGACTCATGCATCGGCTTGACGGTGGAGAGATACTGCTGGTAGATGGAATGGATCGAACGGCCGCGTTCCTCCATATCTCGCAGGACCCGTCGGAGAATGCGGACGTCGGAATCGGTGTCCACAAACACCTTGATATCAAGAAGCTCCCGTAGCTTTTCGTCGTACAAGACAAATAACCCCTCGACGATAATAATCTGATTCGGCAGCAGTTCGATGCTCTTATCAGCGGAGCGGGTATGAATGGTAAAATCATAAACCGGAGCATAGGCGGCTTGTCCTGCTTTGAGCAGGTTAAGGTGTTCAACCAGCAGTTCGTTGTCGAAGGCAAAGGGATGGTCATAGTTGACTTTTTCGCGTTCGACCATACTAAGGTGGGTTTGATCATTGTAGTAATTATCTTGTGAAATGAATGTAACTTTATCGGTTGCCAACTGGTCAATGACGGAGCGAGCAACTGTTGTTTTACCGGAACCGGTTCCTCCAGCTATACCTATGATTAACATGATGCTTCAAATACCCTCCTAAACGAATCCCGTAACATTCTCCGTATTGTAGCATAGCTCCCGTATTTTTTCACCTGCATTAACTATTGTGAAGGGAGAAGATGTCGTATGTTGTAAAATAAAAAGTGAGCTTCCAAGCAATCACGTGACTCGTGATGACTAAGCTGATAATATAGTAGGGTAGTTTGTTATTATGAAAATTTTAGTTAAAATAAAAGAAAAAGAATTGCATCTAGTGATGTGAAGTTATATCGCATTTATTAAGTGCAATTGTTCAGGGAAGGATAGATTTATTTACAATGATTATTAAGCCAAGAACACGTGGATTTATTTGCACGACCTCTCATCCAGAAGGATGTGCAAAGCAGGTACAGCAGCAGATTGATTATGTTAAGACTCGTCAACTTGGCAAGGGGCCGAAAAACGTGCTTGTGATCGGAGCTTCTACTGGATACGGGCTGGCAGCACGAATTACGGCTGCTTTTGGAGCGGGAGCTAATACAGTTGGAGTTTATCGTCCGAGTCAAGCTGCCGGCGCGAGAACAGCTTCAGCAGGATGGTACAATTCGGCGGCTTTTGAGAAAGCAGCCCTGGAAGCGGGGCTTCAATCGTTTAGTGTAACGGGAGATGCTTTTTCTAAAGAGACAAAGGTCAGAACAGCTGAGTTGATCTCCAAAGAGCTGGGACAAGTCGATCTTGTCGTTTACAGTGTGGCAACTGCTCGTAAAACAGATGCTAGCACTGGGCAATATTATAATTCGGTGTTGAAGCCGATCGGGGAGTCCTACAGTAATAAAACGGTGAACTTTCATACCGGAGAAATTAGTATGGTGACTCTGGAGCCGGCAACTGAACAGGAGATATCGGAGACGGTTGCTGTCATGGGCGGTGACGATTGGCAGGAATGGATCGATACGCTTTGTGAGGCTGGTGTGTTGACGCAAAATGCCATTACTATTGCATACTCCTATATCGGTCCCGAATTGACCGAGCGTATATATCGTGAAGGAACGATCGGTCAAGCAAAAGATCATCTTGAAGCAACAGCCAAACAATTGGACAAGCAGCTAGAGGCACAAGGTGGCCATGCATATGTAGTAGTAAGTAAAGCGTTAGTAACACAATCCAGCTCTGCAATTCCGATCGTACCATTATATATGTCGGCATTGTATAAGGTTATGAAAGAAAAAGGCATCCATGAAGGAACGATTGAGCAGATGCATCGTCTGTTTGCTGATCGATTATATAGCGGTGGTGATGTACCTGTTGATCAAAAAGGACGGATTCGGATTGACGATTGGGAAATGCGTGAGGATGTTCAGACTGAGGTTGCGAAATTGTGGGATGCATTAACTACAGACAGTGTTTACGAGTTGACTGATCTGGAAGGCTTTCGCCGTGAGTTTTTCCAACTGTTTGGTTTTGAAACAGAAGGCATAGATTATGAAGCTGAAGTAGATACTGTTGTTGAGGTAGTAAATGTAAAATAAAGGCTTTTTCATCAATGGATGTAACAAAATAGCGATAAGGATAAGGGTCATCTTCCGAGATGGCTCTTTTTATATTTTAAGTTTACTTAAACGGTATACCTCAAAAAACAGGTCTAAAATCTTCCAAACCGTAAAAATTCAAACCATAAATCGAAATATTACCTCCTCAAAATGTTCGGATATTTTAAGTAGACTTAGATTGTAAATAAGATATCGAAAGGGGTAAAGAAATGAAAAGAGCAAAATCATGGGCTTTATTGCTGGTAGCTGTTTTGATGGTAGCTTCACTGGCAGCTTGTGGAGGCAACAAAAATTCTTCTAGTGGTAATAATTCTACTACTCCTCCAGCAACAACCACTGATAGTCAAGGTACTAACGATACGAAAGAATCGGCAGAACCAGTTGAACTTACATTCTGGTCTCTCGGAACAACAAACTATGAGGATCTCGCTAAAGAATATACTAAAGAGCATCCGAACGTTACGTTTAAGTTTCAAAATACATCTGACCAAACAGCGCATCACAACAACTTGACGACAGCATTGTCCGCAGGCTCAGGTGCTCCTGACATTTTTATGCTTGAGATCGCTTTCATGGAACGTTTCATTGGTGCTCAGGATAAATTCTACAACCTGAATGACCTTGGTGCAAAAGATATCGCAGGCAACTATCTGGACTGGAAATGGAAACAAGCAACTTCGAAAGATGGATCTTTCCAATTGGGTCTTCCAACGGACATCGGTCCTACTGTAGCTTACTTCCGCACAGATCTGGCTGAAAAAGCCGGCTTGCCTACTGATCCGGATGGATTCAGTGCAGCGATCGATACTTGGGATAAGTTCGCAGCTGTTGGTAAGGATTTCAAAGCAAAAACGGGCAAACCATTTTCCGATTTGACGGACCTCGTGTACAACGGTGTTCGCGACCAATCTCCTGACCAAATTTACTTCAACAAAGAAGATGGCTCCTTTATTGGTGATACAAATCCACAAGTTAAAAAAGCTTATGATTTTACTGTAAAAGGTATCCAGGAAGGATGGATCGGCAACTGGCAGCTGTGGTCACCTGAATGGCAAAAAGCGATTAATGATGGCGAGTTTGGCGTAATGCTCGGCCCAGCTTGGATGGCTGGAACAATTAGAAATGCTCCTGAATCAGCGGGTAAATGGGCGATCGCTCAGCTTCCTGAAGGTGCGGGTAACTGGGGTGGTTCCTTCCTGACACTGCCTAAAGAAGGCAAACATTCGAAAGAAGCTTATGAATTTATTTCCTGGCTGGTAAGCAAAGAAAACCAATTGAAATCGTTCAAAGCTAGCGGCTTGTTCCCTTCTGCTCCTGCAGTGTACTCAGAACCAGCATTTACTGAAGACAAGGACGATTTCTTTAGCGGACAAATCATCTCCGAAGCTTACGCAAAATCTGCTGAACGCGTAAAACCAGTATATTACGGACCATTGCATGACCAAGCAGATAAGCTTATAAAAGACGCTCTTAAAAACGTTCTGGAGAAAAAAGCGGATCCACAAAAAGAATGGGATAGCGCAATCAAGCAAATCAAGACTTTGGTAGACCGCAGCTAGGTTTATAGCTAATTCATTATCCGAATTCGTGGGAGGTTACAATCCTCCTGCGGATTCGGATTTATCAATTACTTCATGGAGGTGCGCTTATGGCTGACACTGCTACAGCTAGGCCGGCCCAGCCGGCACCGCCAAAACGGCGTTTTTGGACGGAGACTAAACGAAGCCGGCTTACGGCATATACTTTTATCTCACCATTTTTTATTCTTTTTGCCATATTCGGTTTGTATCCGATTCTCTTTACTATATATTTGTCTTTCTTTAAATGGGATGCACTTGGGCCTATGAAGTTTGTAGGGTTCAAAAATTATCAATTGGTTACTAGTGATCCAACGTTTTGGGTTTCCTTCAGTAATACGATAATTATGGCTTTAATGGGTACTCTTCCACAGCTTATTGTGGCATTGTTTGTAGCGATCATGCTCAACTCGGCCTTGAATAAATTCAAGAATACTTTCCGGATTTTATACTTTATGCCGAATATCACTTCAATCGTTGCTGTAACGTTAGTGTTTAGTACTATGTTCGGTAATAACGGTATGGTTAACTGGTTATTGGGCAACTTCGGATTAGATAGCGTTCCTTTCAACTCAGGCTGGTGGGGAGTAAAAATCGCTATCTCAACTATGGTAATGTGGCGTTGGATGGGGTATAACGCGATTATTTTCCTGTCGGGGCTTCAAAGTATTCCAACGGATATTTACGAAGCGGCTAAAATTGATGGTGCGAACCGCGGACAGCAAATGATTTATATTACGCTTCCAATGCTCCGCCCGTTTATCCTGTTCGTTACATTGATATCTACGATCGGGGCGCTGCAGCTCTTTACTGAGCCATATGTGTTCCTTGGACAATCTGGTTCAGGTGCTACACGGCAAGAAGGGGTTACGATGGTTAACTATTTGTATAGCGAAGCATTTATGAATGGCTTCTTCGGTACGGCGGCAGCATCAGCAGTACTGCTGTTAATTGCTACGATTTTCTTCTCCTTGCTTAATATGCTGTTATCAAGTCGAATGGGTGGAGAAGGAGGAGGAAAAGCATGAGTACTTTTGTACTAAAAAGAAAAAGACCGGATGAGCCGGGAGTTATAGCTAAAACATTATTTTATTTAGTAATGATTATCGGCGCCCTGGTATCCATCTTCCCGTTTTATTGGATGTTCGTGGTTGCTACCAATGATAAGGATGCTGCTTTTCATATCCCGCCGTTATTAACGCCTGGAACCAATTTTTTCGATAACTTTTCCCGAGTGTTGGAACGGACTGACTTTTTCAGAGCACTGTTAAATTCCGTTGTAGTTTCTTCAGCGGTTACTGTGTCTGTCGTGTTCTTGTGTACATTGGCGGGTTACGCTTTTGCAAAATATGAATTTCCGTTCAAAAAAGTGTTGTTTGTTTTCGTTATCGGAACAATGCTTGTACCAGCACAGCTAGGCGTACTTCCGCTGTATGTTATTATGGCTAAGCTGCACTGGATTGATAGCTATAAGGCGTTAATCGTACCGGCCATGGTTAATGCGTTCGGAATATTCTGGATGAGACAGTATATTTCTTCGGCCGTTCACTCTGAGCTACTCGAAGCTGGACGGATTGATGGCGGCGGACATTTCCGTATTTTCTGGAACATTGCGATTCCAGTCGTAACTCCGGCAATGGGTACACTAGCTATTTTGAATTTTATGAACGTATGGAATGATTTCTTCTGGCCACTTGTTGTTCTAAAGAATAGAGAAAACTATACGATTCAAATTGCATTGCAGCAGTTGTTCACCAACAAAGATGGTATCGATTTCGGAATGATTATGTCAGCTACCTTTACAGCAACACTGCCACTATTGATTGTATTTATTTTCTTTAGTCGCTGGATTATTGCTGGTCTGACATCCGGAGCGATAAAAAGTTAATATTTGAAGGCTTATGCAGCAAGGATATGGAGTCATAGTGAAGAATAATAGAAGTAGGAGATAAGGGGGAGGAAAGGGCATGAAACTCCGTCGAAAAATCTTGCTGGCTATTATTCTTCTTGTGTTTATCCCTGTAATTTTGATGGGTTCCATTTCGTACTATAGTTTCTCAAATACAATGGAGAAAAAGTCGAGCAATTTCTATTGGGTTTCCCTGTTGGAGACGGACCGTAAGCTGAAATTTGCTCTTAGCGAAGTGACAACGACTTCAAATTCAGCGATAACACAGCCAGCTATTCAGAAGATATTGAAGCAGCCAGATTTTGTCGTGACCTACGAACAAAGGCAAGTTATCAACAATTTAATTAATCACCCGATGATTACATCCTTCGGCATTTATTCCAAGGACCAGTTGTTATATGAATACAATGATTCTATGTCTTCTGAGGAACTGAGTCGGCAAAGCTGGTTTGAAGCGATGAAGGCCGCGGATGGACGTCCGATTTGGAGCGGTCCCGGGGAGAACGGATCATCTGATTCCGAGAAGCCTGTACTTATTCAAGCACGCATTATTAAGGACTATTATTCACTTGAGGATATAGGAGCATTAGTCATTTATGTGAAGCCGGATATTCTCGATCAGGTTTTTTGGGATGCGGTTACCTTAAAGCAAGGTGATATCTTATTAGTGAATAAGCAAGGAAATATCGTATTTGATAAATCCGGGATACATATCGGAGAAAGAACAGATTTTCCTTTTCTGAGTGATGAGGACACGAACAACGGGAAGGGTTATTATACGGATAAATATCTGGGCGAGAAATCGTTAATTACGTATTTGCCTTCACACAATAAGGATTGGTATCTGGTTGCGATTACGCCAAGCAAGATGATTGCATCTGAATCCATATCCATCCGAAATATCGCGGTCGTTCTCGTATTGATGTCTCTGATATCAGCCTTTCTTTTTGACCGTTATTTTGTACGTAGATTGGTGCTAAGTATTATCAGCGCAGTTAACGGCATGAAGCGGGTACAGCAGGGGATTTTTGTTCCTATAACTTCGTCGGTAAAAAGCGAGGATGAGACGGATCTGCTGATTGATGGTTTTAACCGAATGAGTACTCAAATCACGGAATTGATCCAACAGGTGCAGACAGAACAAGCACGGAAGAAAGAAGTAGAGCTGCAAGCATTAGTTGCACAGATTAATCCTCATTTTATATATAATTCATTGGAATCCATTAATTCTATGGCTGTTTTGCAGGGCAACAAGGACATCAGTAAGATGGTAGTGTCCTTAGGTAAGCTGCTTCGAATCAGCATTAGCGAAAATCAGGAGTTGATTCCGCTTACAATGGAGCTGGAGCATGTACGCCATTATATGGATATTCAAAAATACAGATTTGAAGATAAGTTTTCCTATGAGATTGATATTCCGGAATCCTTGAGATATTACATGACGCAAAAGCTAATCGTTCAGCCTATCGTAGAAAATGCTCTGTATCATGCCATTGAACCGATGGAAGAGAGTGGAGTTATTTCTATTACAGTTCATGATGATCATCGAGATATCATAATTGATGTGAGTGATAATGGACCAGGATTTGACGGAAATACGCTATTAGAGCTGTGGAGCAAGGATAGAAGCAACATGAAAAAATATCGTGAAAACGGTGTGGGATTAAAAAATGTCCATGAGCGGCTAAACATCCGATTCGGCGGATATTACGGCATAATGATTTGTTCTTCTCCCGGATTTGGATCAATTATTCGTATCCGAATACCAAAAATAACACCTTAGGGGGAAGAGAGCCGTGAAGTGGTTAATGAATTGGGGTTGGATCGTCCTGTACGCCTTTGTTCTTGCTATTTCGGTTTTGGTCATCGGCATCAGCGGGAGTGAACCGATTGAGGAGAAGCAGTCGGAGAAAATTACGCTTACGTTTCGGCATTTCTGGATCAAGGAGCATGACAGGCAAATGCTGAACATTTTTGAGGATGTGGTAGAGTCATTTCAGAAATCTCATCCTAACGTCAAGGTTAACTTTGAAGGTATGGATCAGACCGATCATAGGGAGCGGAAGCTCAAGAGCGAAATGGTGACAGGAACATCTCCGGATATGTTCGTTTTGTTTGGTGGAGCGGAAATAGAGCCTTATGTCAGATCCAATCGTTTGATGGATTTAACAGAATTTGTGCAAGCTAATGAACTTGAAGATCAGTTTCAGGATCTTCAGCTATGGACATTTGATCAGCATATTTACGGGTTGCCGATTGAAGGGCACGCAGAGCCTTTATATTATAACAAAACAATATTTAATAACCTTGGCATTGAGCCACCTAAGTCAATTGCTGAACTGGATTGGGTAATCAAGACTCTACAGAAAAATGGATATATTCCTTTTGCTCTAGGTAATGAGGAGCGTTGGCCAGCAGCGATTTATGCTCATTACTTAATGGATCGTTATGCAGGGCCTGAGCTTATTAAGGAGCTGACACAGGGTGAAGGAGCGGGAAATTTTAATAACTCCCCTTATTTAGAAGCGATGATTAAGTTTAAAAGCTGGTCCGACGAAAATGCATTCAGCTCTCCGGCAAATGATTTGTCCACAGAAGAGGCGATCCGACTGTTTACACAAGGGAAAGCCGGGATGTATCTTAACGGAAACTGGGACATTAATCTGTTCCATCATGGTGGTTCGACCGATTTTCAGAATGAAGTAGGTGTAATTCCATTTCCCGCCTTAGTGCCTGGGGGACAAGATTCTATTGCTGGAGGTTACACGATCGGGATCGGGCTGTCATCCAATTTGGATGAGACCAAACGTGAGGCAGCGCTAGAATTAATGCAAGCGTTTTATACCGAGGAGGTTCAGAGTAGGATTGTATATGAGGGACTTCGAATTCCTTCGATGAAGATATCCTTCGATTATGAGAAGACGGGACCAGTTTTTGCGCAAGTAGTCAAATTGATGGAGCAGAGTGATGATAGCTTTGTAGCGTATGACAATGTATTGTCTCCAGAGGTTACGAAGACATTCCTGAAAGTGATTGAAGAAATGTTAAGCGGTACCATAGCGCCTGATGATGCGCTTAATCAGATTCAGGATACTTCACAGCAATATTGGAAGCAAAGAAATAGCTCCTTGCCAAATTAATTTTTGGAGGTGTCTGTATGGAGGTTAAGGAGGAAAAGTACAGGGTGATTCTGGCTGATGATGAGCCGCTCATTCTGCGCAGCTTAAAGGTCGCAATTCCCTGGGATGAGCTGAATCTGGAAATTGTTGGTGAAGCCAAAAATGGCGAGGAAGCGCTTAAACTCGTTCGAGAGCTCTCACCGCATATGATCATAAGTGATATTCGTATGCCTGGTATTGACGGAATTACACTTATGAAGGAAGTAATGGCCGAAAACACAAAAAGATTATTTATTATTATTAGTGGCTATGGTGAGTTTGAATATGCGAGAGAAGCTCTTAGAGAAGGAGCATTTGATTATTTACTGAAGCCAATCGACCATGATGAATTAGTTGAGATGCTGCGGCGCGCCAAGAAAAATCTGGAGAAACAGATGGAGAATGACAAATTACTTCATTCCGTACAGCTGCTCTCAGTCTTGGCCAGAGAAAGAATGTTTGCAGAAATCATTGAGGGCAACCAGAGTCAAAGTCCTATGCAGCATATGCGCTGGCTGGAGAATAGTGAGCTTCAGGAGGATTATTTCATGGCTGTCCTTCAGCTAGATCGCTATATGAAATTAAATGAAAAGTGGAGTTCAGAGGATAAGAAGCTGTGGTTATTCGCCATACGTAATATCCTTAGCGAGTGGTCCATTAGCCATGGCGCGCTTACTGTGTTTCCATTCCACAACGGCGAGTGGGTTTTGCTGTTCCCTAGTGCGCGTAGTGGCCATAAAGAGGATATTGGAAAAGATATTATTAGTCTAATCAAGCATAATACGAAGTTAACCTGTTCCATAGGATTTAGTCAGACTGTTGCAGGAATAGAACAGCTCCGAGGAGCTTATCAAAGTGCTGCAAAAGCGCTGTATCAGAGATTTTACACTGATCAAGAAGGTGTTTTCTTGGATGAAAAACCCCAGAACGTCCCAGATCGGGAAGTCAAGTATCCGAAGCAGCTGGAATATTTAATGCTTGAAAGTATTCGCACGTTAAATAACAGTCGATTAATGTCATTACTTGATGAGACTAAAGTCCACATTGAAAATCAAGCTATGACAAAGGAAGTCGCCGAGCGTGTGATTGTAGAACTAACGGTGGTGCTTTATCGACAATTTGAGATTATGAACCTGTTGCCGGAATGGTCGTTAGAGGGATTGTTACAGGAGCTGCATTCCTTGGGGTCGCTTAATGAGATGATCAGCGTTTTGAAGGTTAATTTTGATAAGTGGATCAAAGAGTCTAGTTCTAATCAATCCAAAGAGAATATACAGAGTGTAATAGCCAAAAGCAAAGAGTACATCGCAGGAAATTACCATAAAGATCTCAGCATTGAAGAAGTTGCGGAAATTGCCGATTTAAGTATTAGCCATTTTTGTACTTTATTCAAGCAGGTGTCAGGATACACTTTTCTTGAATACCTGACACAATGTCGAATCGATAAGGCAAAATATATTCTCAAGAATAGCCCGGTCAAAGTATATCAAATAGCTCCGCTTGTAGGCTATCAAGACCCCAGATATTTCACTCAGGTATTTAAGAAGTTAACTGGCATGACCCCGTCTGAATATCGTGAAGAAGGAGTATAGTGTTTGTCATATACAAGGGGCTGTCCCAAATGTAGGGTTACTGTTAAAACTAGAAATAGCGGTGCAAGGAAGCTGATCCCTGCACCGCTTGATCCTGCCA
>RCUF01000530.1_pt1 | contig 10647 bp, 10 predicted proteins | sample 2166311 | NCBI WGS metagenome assembly RCUF01 (sample SAMN09932608, study PRJNA488358) | compost metagenome | feature: garden; material: soil; isolation source: compost soil in 4-hydroxybenzonitrile-enriched culture | place: Germany: Experimental Botanical Garden Goettingen | collected 2016-01-27
AACCGCTCACGAATCCTTTTCAGAGGAACTGTCGCACTTGGCTTGACAATCCGTCGTTTATTTACAGCGTTTAATTGTAAAAAACGGACAGTGGGCATAGGAAATGTCACGTAAATCTAGTATGCTGTGCTGGATAGCGTGTGTATGTATAGCACATGTGATTCTTTTACTAGTACATACCTGTTCCCATACATATTTGAATTTTCACTTTGAAGGAGTGGACTTGAATGCAGAGAGATATTGATCTGGTGCTATTTGCTGGACAAAGTAATATGGCAGGGCGGGGCTCTAGTAAGGAGGCTCCAGCAGTGGAGGAGGGAGGCGGTTATGAATTTCGGGCTATTAGTGATCCTACCGTACTGCATCCCATTGTCGAGCCGTTTGGCGTGAATGAGAACAAGCAGGGTGGAATTAACGAGGAAGGGATGAAGACTGGCTCTTTGGTCAGTGCTCTCGTTAAGGTCTATCATGAACAGACAGGACGAATCATTGTTGGTGTATCCGCCTCCAAGGGGGGAACTGAGATCAGCGAGTGGCAAAAGAATGGAATATTATTACCCGATGCCATTGAGCGCTTCAGAACAGCTGAAGCTTGGCTAGTCAACAATGGCTACAGCATTGGAAATCGCTGGATGATCTGGTGCCAAGGGGAGACAGATGGAGATCGGCGCACAAGCAAGGCGGATTATAAAATAAGGCTGGCCTCACTGCTCAGTGAGGTACAGGCCGCTGGAATCGAGCATACTTTCCTGATCAGAATCGGAAATCACCGTGATGATCACGAGCGATATACGAGCATCATTCAAGCACAGACGGAGTTCTGTGAGACAGCACCACAGATTACACTAATTGCTACTGCATTCGATCAAATGGCAAGCGAAGGACTCATGAATGATGAATTTCATTACACGCAGCTAGGATATAACAGGTGTGGCACTCAGGCAGGGACCAATCTGGCCCATTGGCAAATGAACTGAAGGCAGTCGATCAGAACGATCAACTGCCTTGGGACACGAGCGCTTGAGGTGGGGCTAATCCAATGCGTAACATAACATGCTACGAAAAATACGTACTGCGTTAATCAAGATACAGGCTGCTCCGAAAGCTGCTCTGCGAGGCTCATCTCAGCACACATGAGAATGAAGGCACCTGCTCCATGCAGATCATTCTCGCTAGTAGGACGAGCAATATAATGAGCGTAGTCGCCAATACCTGTACCGATGCAGATATGACCGATCACGACACGGCCCTGATCATCGAAGTTCAGTGTATCAATAACACCTTGGTAGCCCTTCCAAGCATACTTCAGGTACTCGGCATCCAGATAGCCTAGACGAACGGCTTTGGCGATGGCATGAACGAACAGGGCCGTACAGGAGCTTTCGAGCCAATTATCCGGCCTGTCTCCTTTGTCTATGACCTGATACCATAACCCTGAGTCAGTATCCTGATATCGTGTCAGACTGATGAGCAGATCCTGCAGGATGGCTGTAAGCTTGGCTTTATTCTTGTGATCCTCAGGCAGATGCTCGAACATTTCAAGCAGGGCAACAGGATACCACCCGATCGCACGTCCCCAGAACTCAGGAGCGAGCCCTGTCACGGGATCAGCCCATTTGGCGGCCTTGGTCTCATCCCAGCCATGATACAGCAAGCCCGTATTCGGGTCTTTGGTATGCTCAGCCATCAGAAGCGCTTGGTAGGTCATGAGATCAAAATATTCACTAGCCCCGAAGGTTTCGCCGAATTGGACAGCGATCGGTCCTGCCATGTATAAGCCATCCAGCCACATTTGATTCGGGTAATGCTCCTTGTGCCAGAAGCCACCTGACGGATTGGTTTTCCATGATTTCAGTAGAGGGACAAGCTCGAACAGGGCTTTCTTATAACGCTCATCACCAGTCTGTTCATACAGGTTGAACAGCAATACCCCTGGCTGTATATCATCCAATTCGGTAGACTTATACAGCTTGATGCTTCCATCTTCCTGCACCTGACTGTCTACCCAGCGTTTGATATATGTGTAGTACTCATCCTTGCCGTTGATCTTCCAGCATTTTTCCATGCCCGATAAAAAAACTCCCTGATGGTAATGGAACCGATCTGGCGGAAGTAATTCCGGCTCAAATTTGGCCATTAGTGCCTCACAGGCCTTCTCGGCCCATTGGATCGGAGTAAGGGTTGATTGTACATTTGTGGTCTGGTTAGATTCGGATGTGTTCACCGCATTCATTCCTCCTAATTGTGTTCTGCTCCTAACGTAGCACAACAATATGTACAGTTTATGCGATATTAAGCAAATTCTTCTCATATCTTGCAGTTATGAGTCTGAAGAGTACAATAAATAGGAGAGAGGAGGACGCAATATGAACGAGTTGTATTACGACAATGCGGAGGGAACCTTCTCCGTATCCTACCGTAAGATGATGAGCCACCATATGCCAGCCAATCATTTCCACAGTACATACGAGATCTTCTTTTTATTGTCAGGCAAGCGGGAATTCTTCATTAAGGATCGTACGTGGGTCATCCATGAAGGGGATATCGTTATTATCCCTCCGAACACGCTGCACCGTACCACCAATGCGGCCATCATGCCTAATCATGAGCGGCTTGTCGTGAATATTCATGAACGCCTCATCCGATCGATGGATGATCCTCAAGCTGTGCTGCAGCCCTTATTTGAGAGGGAATACATCATTGTGAAAAGTCCCCCACACCTGCGCACATCCATGGAAGCGCTGGCATTTGGAGTAGCACAAGAAATCCAAGATCAAAGCCCTGGCTTCGAGATGTACGCACAGACACTGGCGCTACAGCTCCTTATCCTGTGCTGTCGCAATGACAATCAGGTCAGCATGGGGCCAGTCGAATCGACAAGTCCGATGCTGGAGCGCATGTCCGAGATCGTCCGATATATCAACGAGCATTACATGCAGCGAATGTCGCTGGATTCGCTGTCGGATACCTTTTTTATCAGCCCATATTATCTGAGTCGCTTCTTCAAGGAAGCCACCGGGTTCACATTCGTGGAATACTTGAACAGCGTTCGAGTGAAGGAGGCGAAGAAGCTTCTGGAGCAGACTACGCTGAAGGTCAATCTGATCGCCAAGAAGGTAGGCTTCGGCAGCGTGACTCATTTCGGAAGAGTATTCAGGCTGGTGACGGGTCATCCTCCGTTATATTTTCGAAAGAGAAGGTAGGTGCACATGAGTGTGCGAGGCTTCGCTACAGGTTGCTGGTCCGTCACATGCTTACGTCCTGCTCAAGGCTCCATAGCACTCATAGATGCTAGTCGGCAAAACCAGTGCTATGCGCATTACGGTCTATCTATGTGAAAGATCCCGATTTCGTTGTAATGGGCAAGCTTATAGTCGACCGTAGCAAGGCTGCGATGAAGCAGGTCCATCTGCTTCAAGATATGTTCTCTATGCTGCTCAAGCAGCTCTCGCCTTTGCTCACTGGTGGAAGAGCCGCGCATGCAGAGCATCATGAATGCTTTGATATCATCCAGGGACATGCCGCTGTCTCTGAGGCAGCACACTAATTCCAGCCAGGAAATATCGGTCTCCGAATATTTACGCGTACCGTATGCCGTCTTCTTCAACATAGGCATTAGACCCATCTTGTCATAATAGCGCAAGGTAGATGGCGGCAATTGAGTACGTTCGGCAACTTCCTTGATGGATAGATCCACAACAATCTTCCTCCCATAAAATCAATGATTGGACTTGACTTAAACCCAAGTTTAACTATTATTCTAGGTTTGATCAATAGAGCGCTTCCAATTGTGGATGGCAGATTTATCATCAAATGAAGGAGTGAGTGTGTTGAAATACAGAAGACTGGGCAGAAGCGGGTTAAAGGTAAGCGAAATCGGGCTGGGCAGCTGGCTCACCTATGGATCGGCTACCTCAGAGGAGGCTGCGCGGGCCTGTATTGAGAGGGCCTATGAGCTGGGCATCAATCTGTTCGATACGTCCAATTCCTATCCAGGAGCGGAGGAGGTCGTCGGCCACGCCTTAAGAGCGTACCCTAGAAGCCGCTATGTCCTGGCTACCAAGGTGTTCTTCCCACAAGGAGAAGGGCCGAATGAGCGAGGCTTATCGCGCAAGCACATTATGGAGCAATGCGAAGCCAGCTTGAAGCGATTAGGGACCGACTATATTGACTTGTATCAGTGTCACCGATTTGACAATGATACGCCTATTGATGAGACACTACGGGCGCTTGATGACCTGCAGACACAAGGGAAAATATTATATGCGGGAGTTAGCGAGTGGACAGCCGGGCAGATCGCCGAGGCATCAGAGATCAGCACCCGACTGAGTATACGTCCGCTGATCTCCAATCAGCCGATCTACAACATGTTCGAACGGTACATCGAGAAGGATAACATCATTGAGCAATGTGAGAAGAATGGACTTGGGCTGATCGTATTCTCGCCCCTTGCTCAGGGGATTCTCTCGGGCAAGTACACACCCGGTGGTCAGATTCCCACAGGCAGCAGAGCCGCGAATAATCAGACGAATGGGGTTATTAACAGCTATTTGCGAGAAGACGTGCTTGAGTGCACCGTTGCGCTCTCGCAATTGGCGGCTGAGGTCGGCTGCTCACTCTCACAATTTGCCTTGGCATGGGTGCTGCGCCAGTCAGCTGTAGGCTCAGCCATTATTGGCTCCAGTCGACCTGAGCAGATTGAAGAGAACATCAAAGCGATCGAACTGGAGCTGACCCCTGATATCCTTGCAAGGATAGAGAGCATTTTGTCCAGCATCAGCCATTTCGCACCCATGAGATAATACAGATGTTGCATGAGCTCAACCGACTAGCGCTTTGCAGGATAAAGTCAGAGTATATTACGACGAATATGCCCAAGAATCCCGTTTTGCCTCCAATGAGGTCAGAACGGGATTTTTTAGCATGGCTTGAATAGGATCAATATTGTTGTAAATACAACAATAATCATGATAAACTAATTAGGAAGGATTTATGTGATTTACAGTGTGGCTCGGCCCACATTTGATCTAGTCAATTTATTAGGTATAAATTTGAACACAATATTATAGATAGAGGAGCTTAAGCTTAAAATGACAATAGAAATAAAGAAATGCAGCATGGAGGACGTAGAATCACTGCAAGAAATAAGCATCGAGACCTTCCGTGAGACATTCGAGGATCAGAATTCACCTGAGCAGTTGAGAGTCTATCTGGACAGAGCATTTAGCACAAGGCAATTGGAACAGGAATTGTCCAATCCCTGCTCAGAGTTCTTTATTATCTATATCCAAGCAGAGCCTGCCGGGTATCTGAAGTTAAATGTGAATGATGCCCAGTCCGAACCCATGGGTGACGATTCCCTTGAGATCGAGAGGATCTATGTGAGGGCCCAGTATCAGAAGCAGGGGCTTGGACAACAGCTATTCAACAAAGCGATCGAAGTAGCCACTTCGCACAACAAGTCTAACATCTGGCTAGGCGTATGGGAGAAGAACCTGAACGCCATCGAGTTCTACAAGCGAGTGGGCTTTGTCCAGACGGGAACCCACAGCTTCTACATGGGTGAGGAGGAACAAATGGATTGGATCATGACCAATAGCACCATTGTTCCTAGACCCAACCTGTGAATTCAAGGATCGAGGCTTTGGCCGACTGAAGCTCGGAATGGGCAGCTTTTTTGCGCCAGGCCTTGGGTGACTCCCCTAGTAGCTTGTAGAAGCAGCGATTGAAGCTGGATATGGACCGGAAGCCTACCTGCTCAGAGATCGAGAGGATAGAGCGCTCTGTGCTCTTGAGGAGCTTGCAGGCTTCTTCAATGCGTGTACTGTTGACAAAATCAAGGGGAGACGCACCCATAATGTCAGAGAATTTTCTTCTAAAATGTGTAGTGCTCAAATGACACAAGCTAGCCAATGTCTCTATAGTAATGGGAGTCATATAATAATTAGAGATATACTCCAGTACAGGGGACAGAACCATTGCACCCTTGGAATGCTGAAAGGCAGTGTCAGATTCAGCTTCATTCTCCAGCTTACTATCCTGCGAATATAATCTGATTAGCTCGGTGTAGAGAGCCAGCAGGAGACCATAGGCTGTCTGCTCATAATGAACGCTCTTCTCCTCCAACACCTCCACAGCTGAAGTAACCAATGTATATATTAGCGGGTGACGATCCTTACTCAGAATCAAGCTGTCGTGTCTTACATTGGGCAGGGCAGGGACAGAAGAAGAGGAAGCGCTATCAAATACAGACTTGAACAGCTCCTCCGGTGAGAAGAACAGATATGACCAGCGGCTGGCCTCATGAGGTGAGCTGTATGTCGTATGGGGCAGGTAACGCGGCATACAGGTTACGTCACCTGCCTTGAAGGACACCGATGTATCCCCGATATCCATAAACCCGCTATCCGAATGACATACCCCGATCTCCAGATGATTGTGAAAGTGAAGGTGCTCGCTTTTGCGATCCGATATTCTCCAGCGTTCACCGCTTAGAAGCAATACGGGAAAATCAATTGGCATGCTGTAGTGACGATATTCAATAACGGTCTTTGTTCTCCCCATGACGATTTCTCCTTATCTGCCAAGTATGCTTTAGATTATATAGCAGTTGAGCAGGTAGCATCAAATTCATAAAGCCAATAAATGATTGAAAATGCGCAGTTTTTAGACGAATCTGCTTAGATTAGCTTATTTTAACGCGTTACACTTATGAAAGAAAGCGCTTTATAATGATGCTGTGAGGAGAGATCAGGTATGGGACTGAGTATCGAATATGATAAGGGGCACATTCTGAAGGTCATTGATCAGGTTGTCGATAAGACGCTGTCTATGGATCTGACGTGGGACTGGCCTTGTGGAGTAGCTTATTACGGAGTATCGAGAGCCTATCAAATCACTGGCAATGAGTCATATCTGGAGCGATTGAAGCAATTCGCGGATGAGTATATTGAGAACGGCCTGCCGGATTGGACAGTAAACACCTGTGCAATGGGCCATATGCTCCTGACACTATATGAGGAGACTGGCGAGCAGATCTACTGGGATATCGTGATGCAAAAAATCAATTATATCCGCAATGATGCCTTGCGCTTTGCAGATCAGGTGCTGCAGCATACCGTATCTGCGAACAATGATTTTCCGGAGCAGGCTTGGGCAGACACCCTGTTTATGGCAGCATTTTTCCTGCTGCGGGTGGGAAGCAAGCTGGGAGACAAGGACATGATCGAGGATGCGCTAAATCAATATTATTGGCACATCAAGTACCTTCAGGACCCTACAACAGGCCTCTGGTACCATGGGTACAATCATGTCAACCGGGACCATATGTCGGGTATGTATTGGGGAAGAGCCAATGCATGGGGAGCTTATACCATGTCCCAGGTCAAGAAGCTGCTGAAGGATTGGTATCTGTATCCGCAATGTATGGATATGGAATGTGCGCTTAGAGATCAATTAGCCGCGCTCAAGACTCTTCAGACGGAGAATGGCCTGTGGCGAACTGTGTTGGACGATGAAGAGGCCTATGAGGAGACCTCGGCTTCCAGTGGTATTGCAGCAGCCATGATTAATAACGGGAATCCGCTACATGCCAAATACGTACAGAAGGCCCTTCAAGGAATATTGGGACAGATCAGTGAGGATGGACGCGTCCTGGGCGTCTCTGGTGGCACGGCTGTAATGAATGATAGAGAGGGCTACCGCAGTATCTCCAAGGACTGGATTCAAGGCTGGGGGCAAGGGCTGGCATTGGCATTTCTGTGCGATATGATTCAGGTGAAAGGGGAGAAGTAGGATGACAGCGACCCGCAAAGGTGGATTTACACTGCCAGGTGAATCGGGCTACGAAGCATTGACGCTCCAGCTTGCTGAGAAATGGGGCGCAGACGTCATTCGTGATAGTGACGGTACGCAGCTATCGGATGAGATTATTAATGCTGGCTACGATATTTATTCCACCATCTGCATCATTCGTGATCATAATGAGTGGGCTGCTCGCAATCGCGATAAGCTGCAGCAGAGCTTTCTGATTACCCAGCCGAAGATTGCGGTACAGAACTATCTGTCCATCTACCTCTTGGAGGATTTCTTTGCTGAGCAATTCCGGGTCAACGATACGGACGATGCGCTCAAATATTGGCAGGTGTATGACCGAACGACCAATACAGAGGTTGCGCGGGAGCTATGGCATTATGACAGGGAGAGCGGAAATGTGGTCATCTCAGGCATCACGCCGTGGCACAAGTATACCGTAAGCTTCCTAGCATACCGTATCTGGGAAGAAATCTCGATGTACAACCATACAACGAATAATTGGCAGAAAGAGCATCTGATGCAGATTGATCCGATGTATGAGCAGACACAGACCTATTTGCTGGATTGGATGGAGAACTGGTGCCAGTCTCATAAGGAGACCAACGTAGTCCGTTTCACCTCCATGTTCTATAATTTTGTATGGATATGGGGAAGTGACGAAAGAAATCGGCATCTATTCACTGACTGGGGCTCCTACGATTTTACGGTTAGTGCCCGCGCCCTTCAGCTCTTTGAGGACAAGTACGGCTACAGCATGACAGCTGAGGACTTTGTAAATGGTGGACATTATCGTGTCAGCCACATTCCAGCGGACCAGCGAAAGCTGGACTGGATGGCGTTCATTAACGATTTTGTCATTGATTTTGGTAAGCAACTGATCGATATTGTCCATAAGCACGGCAAGCTCGCTTACGTCTTTTATGATGATAGCTGGGTAGGGATCGAGCCGTATAACGATCGCTTTGAGGAATTCGGGTTCGATGGACTGATCAAATGTGTATTCTCGGGATTTGAAGCAAGACTATGCTCTGGGGTAAAAGTAGACACTCACGAAATCCGGCTGCATCCATATTTGTTCCCCGTGGGCTTGGGGGGAGCACCTACCTTTGCCGAGGGAGGGAACCCGACACTGGATGCCAAGCAATACTGGATCAACATTCGGCGCGCATTGCTAAGAGAACCAATAGACCGCATTGGACTTGGCGGTTATCTGCATCTGGTTGAACCGTTCCCGGACTTCTGCGATTACATTGAGAAGATTGCCGATGAATTCAGAGAGATCAAGCAGCTGCACGAGCATGGCAAGCCTTATCAGATCCACACGAGAGTTGCAGTTCTCCATAGCTGGGGGAATCTGAGAGCGTGGACGTTATCTGGCCATTTCCATGAGACTTATATGCACGATTTGATACATGTCAATGAAGCACTGGCTGGATTGCCGGTAGAAGTGCGCTTCATACACTTTGATGATATCCGTGCAGGGGTGCTCCAGGAAGTTGACGTCATCATTAATGCCGGCTTTGCAGGCTCAGCCTGGAGCGGAGGACAGCATTGGCACGATTCTCATGTTGTAGAGCTGCTGACGCAGTGGGTGCATGAGGGGGGGACATTTATCGGGATTCATCAGCCTTCTGCTGTGAAGGGATTCGATAGCTTCTTCCGAATGGCACATGTGCTGGGCGTGGATGAAGACAGAGGCTCACGAGTTAGTCATGGGAAATGGGCTTACGAGATCGCAAATCCTGCAGGGTTGATCCCGGAAGGGGCTCATGTAACTCCAAAAGCTAATGTTCATTTGACAAATGGAGAAGCCCAAGTGGTGCTAGAGCAAGACGGACAGATCGCTTTGTCAGTTCATTCGTTCGGGAAAGGGAAGGGGATCTACCTATCCTCCTTCGAATTCAGCTTCGTCAATACAAGATTGCTGTTCAATCTCATACGTTACGCAAGTAATGAAGATCAAGAGAATCTCTATGTTCCCGATAATGTAAATACAGAATGTGCATATTATCCAGACAGCGGGATGCTCGTAGTCATTAATAATAGCGATCAGCCGCAAGAGACCTCAATTCCTACAGAGAATGGAACGTTAAGCTATAGCATTGAGCCGTTCGATACGATAATTAAGGATATTCGCAGCGGCGCATAATTCATGTCGATACACTACTTGTTTATTGCTTTCAAAGAAGGACGCACCTCTAGAATCATATGATTTTTGATCCCAGAGGTACAGTGTAATATGAATCAGATTGGAGATGGGGCTGTCTCATAAGTGGACTTTCCACGCAGAGACAGCCTCGTTTTATTCTAGGAACCGAAAAAAAACCAGCAAAGCAGCGATTCTCCTGTTATTGGAGGATCGCTGCTTTGCGTTTTTGGTCCACTGCGGCTTGCTTCAGCACATTATGGGCAAGTGAAAGCCACCCGACCTCAAGTGTCACTTTGGACAGCCCTCGGAGCAGGAAAAGCCGGAATTTCCGGTTATTTTTCAGTTGCCCAAACACACTTTCTTGCTCAACCATTCGACGGACGGCCAAGGTGCATCCTTCTTCACTTCGAAGGAGCTCCCGAGCTTGGTTCTGGTATCTTACCCGTTCCAAACTGACGACTACCTCCCGATTTCCTTCTGTCTTCGTACAACACTTCTTCAGGGGGCAACCTTCGCAGGAGGTGCTTCGATAATGTCGTTTGTGAATTTCAAAGTATGATTTCTTTTTTTATGGTATTTAGAAAGAGTGTAGAATAGATTCCCACTTAAACAGCGGAAAGGACGGACTGATTGTGGAAAAGCGGCAGCGGTCGCCTTGGTCTCCGGATTTTCACCGCTAAGGG
>RCUF01000531.1_pt1 | contig 10645 bp, 6 predicted proteins | sample 2166311 | NCBI WGS metagenome assembly RCUF01 (sample SAMN09932608, study PRJNA488358) | compost metagenome | feature: garden; material: soil; isolation source: compost soil in 4-hydroxybenzonitrile-enriched culture | place: Germany: Experimental Botanical Garden Goettingen | collected 2016-01-27
GTTACCGGAAAATCACCGCACTCCTTCGGGCAGAGCAAAGAATGAATCACAAACGGGTTCAGCGGATTATGCAGCGTGAGGGGCTACAGTGCCGCGTGAGGATGAAAAAACGAAAGATCACTGGGCAGCCCGCTTATCCGGCAGAAAATCTGCTGAAGCGGCAATTCCATGCAGAGGCGCCCCTGCAAAAGCTCGTCACGGACATCACCTATTTACCGTTTGGCGGAAAAATGTTGTACTTCTCTAGCATTCTAGATCTGTACAATGGGGAGATTGTGGCTTACAGTATAGCGGACAAGCAAGACACGTCCTTGGTTTTGGATACGCTGAATCAACTTCCAAAACGGACAAGCAATGCTGCTCCATAGCGACCAGGGAAGCGTATATACGTCACAGGCTTATCAAGCTGCAGTAAAGGGAAAAGGCATTACCATGAGCATGTCCCGAAAAGGAACGCCCGCTGATAATGCCCCCATCGAATCGTTTCATTCCACACTAAAGTCTGAAACGTTCTACCTCGAAGATCTCATCTGTACAACGACTGCAATCGTTGTACAGACCGTTCGAGACTACGTCACCTACTATAACTCAATTCGGATTCAAACGAAACTAAATAACCAGTCGCCGGTAGATTACAGGCGACTGGCTGCTTAAACTTGAAAGGTGTTTTGATCCCTGTCTCACAAACGGGGGTCAGTCCCAACCAACATCATATTCGGATGAGCTTTTTCTAAAAGCCGTACAAATTGTAGCCGAGGCCAAACAAGCCTCGGTTTCTTTATTACAGAGAAGAATGAGGATAGGTTATAGCAGAGCGGCCCGACTGATTGATGAAATGGAGCGGCGCAAATTCATTGGTACATACCAAGGTGATAAGCCAAGAGAGGTATATGCTACCCCGCTTACAGTAGACGCACTCGCTAAAGAGCTAAAAGACGCTGCTCCAGAAATACGGAACGTTCCGAAAAAAATACCGGAACGCTCTAATGATATGGAGCGTTCCAAAATAAAAAGGAACGTTCCAGTAATCGAGGAAAAGCCGGAGCCGGAAATTCCAGACGAAGAGGGGTTAACGCCGAAACAGCGGATCTTCATAATGGAATACCTCAGAGATTTCAACGCGACAAGGGCGGCAATGGCTGCTGGATATAGTAAGAAAACAGCATATTCAATTGGATGGGAATTATTGAGGAAACCTGAAATTAAGGCTGCGATACAGAATTACAACGAATCCCTGATGGATGGGGTTGGTTTAAATGCTCAGCGCGTTCTAATGGAGTACATGAAAATTGCTTTTGCAGACATAACGGACTACGTAGAATTCGGTCAAAAGGAAGAGGATGTTCTTGGCTTAGAAGGAGACCCCGTGTTTGATCCTGATACGGGAGAAACAAAGAAGTACAGATACAATTATGTTTCTTTTAAAAACAGTGATGAAATTGATGGAACGCTGGTTTCAGAAGTCAAGCAGGGTAAGGACGGAGTGAGTGTAAAGCTACATGACAAAACCAAGGCATTGGACGTGCTGACTAAATATATGGATTTGTTGCCAGATAAGCATAAACGAATGATTGAAGACGAGAAACTTATGATGCAACGTGAAAAACTTGAGCTTGAAAGGGCAAAGGTCACGGGAGAAGGCAATACAGAAGACGATCTAATTGACGATTGGGTAGAGGCGGTGGTAGGTGATGAAGCAGAAGGACTCGCCGGAGACGAAACGGAGGCTTCAAGCATTCAAGATACGGATTCCTGAGTACCGTAAGAATCCTATATTGTTCTGTCAAGAAATGCTTAAGTTCTACCCTGATGATTGGCAGGCAAGCACTCTAATGGATTTAGCTAATAATCCGCGCGTTTCAGTACGTTCAGGTCAGGGCGTAGGGAAAACAGGATTAGAAGCGGCAACAGCATTATGGTTTCTGTCCTGTTTCCCATATCCAAAAGTAATTTGTACGGCTCCTACAAGGCAGCAGCTACACGACGTGTTGTGGGCTGAGATTAATAAATGGCAATCTAAAAGTCCGGTCTTGAAACGAATCCTTAAATGGACCAAAACGAAGATTTACATGAAGAATTATGAGGAACGTTGGTTTGCAACGGCCCGGACCGCAACAAAGCCTGAGAACATGCAAGGCTTTCACGAAGACTACATGTTGTTTATCGTTGATGAAGCATCGGGCGTTGCCGATCCAATCATGGAAGCTATTTTAGGTACGTTGTCGGGTGAGTTCAACAAAATATTGATGTGTGGCAACCCGACAAAAACGTCGGGCGTTTTTTATGATTCACACAATAAGGATAGAGCAGACTACAAAACACGCAAGGTATCCTGTCTAGACAGCCCAAGAACAAGCAAGGATAATATCGCTATGCTCAAGCGGAAGTATGGCGAAGGCAGTGATGTATGGAGAGTCCGGGTTGAAGGTGAATTCCCTCGTGGAGAATCGGATACATTTATTTCGTTGGAAGTGGCTGAATTTGCAGCTAAAGAAGTGAAGTTGGAACCCAACGGAGATATGCTAACTATAGGTGTTGACGTTGCAAGATTTGGTGATGATGAAACCTCAATGTTTGCAGGAATAGGGCCAAGAGTTGTAGGAGAACATCATCATTTCAAGAAAGACACAATGGCTACTGCTGGTTGGGTGATTAACCTAGCTAAAGAGTTGCATGTTGCTCATCCATATTTGAACCGAATTAGAATAAGAGTCGATGATAGCGGCGTTGGCGGAGGAGTAACGGATCGACTAAATGAAATCGTAGCTGAAGAAGGGCTACCATATGAAATCATTCCAATTAACAATGGTTCTTCATCTTTAGATGAGCACTATGGAAACCTGGTTACTGAAATGTGGGCATCCATAAAGGAACAATTAGAACAGAATATGAGCAATTTTATAAATGGAGAAAAAATAGTAAAAGATACAGGCGAAAAAATCATTGAGCACTTTATTGAACCAATATTTAAATTTAATTTTAAAGCTACTCTTTCAAAGATTGATGTCTTAATAAATCAAGCTAATATAGCTGATAATGAAAAAGAATTCTTAAATTACTTGAAAAGAATTGTCATCAGTGAAACTGTTGCCGGACAAGATACAAGTCTTAGTTATATTAAAGAGATTTATCCAATGATTAATGATACGGATATAGAAGAATTCATAAAAGATCTGCATGAATCGAATAAAACTGTCGCAGTATGGAAGCTTCTTGAAAGTACTAAACGTTATTCGTACGAAGTATTGTTAAATTCAATTGTTAATGCATGTGTAAAGTTACAAGGAAATCATATTTATCGAAATTCCTCTGAAGATGATAGAAACGGATTCATTAAGAATATTTTAGAAACAATAGGTTTTTGTATAAAGGATCAAACAAGGTGGGGGATTTCAAATACTGGTAAATCTGCAGGCGAGGTTGATCTCCTTATTGAAGAGAAGAATTCACCATATTCAATAATTGAAGCACTGAATTTAACATCACTAGATGCTAAATATTTAAATCTCCACATAAACAAGATTTTTAAATATGACACTACAGGTCTTCCGTGTAATTTCATTATAAGTTATGTGAAGATTAAAGATTTTGGGCTATTTTGGGAGAAATATAAAAAGCATATTACTGAACATGAATACCCATATAAATTAGAAACTATTGATTATAGTATAGGCAACGAGTTTTATTATTCGGGGATAAAAATTGTATTAACTAAGCATAATAGGGATGGGATGATTACTGGACTATATCATATATGTGTTAATATTTCTGAATAAAAAGCGTGTAGATACCAGTCATCTACACGCTTTTTATTTACATTAATAATGAAAAAACTTGTTTGGGTATATTAGTGATTTGATGAATAAAATGAAGTAGTGTTTTTGCACTCGTTGTAATAATTTTTATGTCATTAAAATATTGACTTAATTCTTTTTCATTAATTTCTTTGTTCTTTAAGTCATACTCATAAAGAACAAAATCAAAATACCGTAGTATGTCATAATACGCATGAGGATTTTTTGTGATTCTCGAAATTATGTCTAAAAAGGCTTCATGATAACTAGGAGGAGTTAAATTAATTGTTTGTTTTTTTGTAGGAACATTGAAATCTGGAATTTGTTGCTTAACTAGACTAAATGCTATTTTAAAAGAAGCATCGAGAATTTCATTTCTTTTTTTTATGGGAATCTCGCTTGAAATCAAACCTTCAGTTATTGTTTGACGTCTTTCTTCTTCAGAAAAATAATATACTTCCTTGGAAATATCAAGAATAGCTAAAGTTAGTAAACAAACTAACTCATATATCGCCCACCGAATAGCGGAAAGTTGAGCTTCATCTAGTGGTAAGCTAACATAAGATGATAAATCCCTCAATGCAGTTATGCTCTTTTTGGCTTTAGTGAAATTATCAAGATTCCAGTAATCACTAGTTATGAAAGATGAAATTTTTTTAAAAGATTCATTGTCAGGAATACTTATTCTAGAAAAAATCGTCTTTTTATCTTTCAGAATATTGTAATCCCAGGAGCCACGCCAATCGGAATTTTTTACTCCAAAATCGGACTCAAGCTTGTCAATTAACCGAATATCAAGTATTTGGACACCAGTTTTGCGAGCGTATTGTTTGGTGGTAAATCGTATATCATTTTTAACGAATATTACATCATCAGCGTTAAGTGTACTTTGAATCCCTTGGATCCAGGTTAATCTATCATGTGGACGGGCTTGTCCTGATTTACAGTCTACCCAAAGTGTTTTTTTTGAAAAGTCTCTATGAATATAGACTCCAAAAACATCTAAATCAGTTATGGGGTCTGCAGATTCATCATTACTTGTTTTTAGTAAAACCCCTGCTTTAGTGAAGTACCCCATATGATAAAGTAGTCTTTTCATTCTATACTCAAGTAAGTCTCCACTAGATATAGTTGGCCTATCTTTAGAATTTTTTTTAGTTGAGTTAGAACGGCTAGTAGGTTTTGATTGACGACTATACGAAGTCGTATTTTTTGATGGTAAGGATGTTTGTTTCTCTTTATTATCAATATTTTCTGGAAAATCAAATGTTGGTTGCTGAACTTGGTCTGGTACTATAGTTGGCTTATCGTGAGTTGGTATATCCGATTGCTCAGTACCTTTTGTTGCGTCATCAATACCAAGAGAATCTTCTTTATTTGAATTATTTTTGGGAGACATGAAAGCACCTTCCTTTCTCAGAACACCAGTATCTTCCAACGATTACTCCTTTAATGTTACAAAATTTCATCTCTAAGGACTCTATTCAAGTATTCTTCAGCTTCCTTCACTGGTTCTGGAGATTCACCAAGTTGAATTCGGTTTTCTTCAGGGGTGACAAAAGATCCCGTATCAGATAAAGATGAGTAATCAGTAACATCACTAGAAGAAGAAATATGATAATCTGGACTTTTGATTATATCCAACGCAGCTTGTGCGACATCTTTTCGAATTAGCTCAAGAAAATAACCACTTTCCATTCTATTTCTGTAGTAGCTATATCGTGAACCATATGAGACTTTTATAATACCCTTTTTTTCTAAAAGAGTGTAGTCAGTTTCATTGGCAGGATGTGGCCCAATTCTTCCTTTATCAATTAGAAAATTGAGAAATCTTTCAGTTTGTTCAATTGTTGAATATTGGGTATAATTTTCCCCGAATCTGAGTGAGGCCAGTAAGAGCTTTACATCATCTAGGATGTCATCATTATAACCTGCAGAACTGATAAGTTCTGAACTAAATCCAAAATCCTTTTGAATTCCTCTACTTGAGATAATTGTAATAGGATTTATCATTCCAGTTTTTTTCGCAAGTATAAATAACTCATTATCAATAACAGGTAATTTCTCCAATGGATATCCTTGAGTTTTTTGGATAAGTTCAATTATATCTTTTAGGCTTTGTTTCTTGCCAAAATCCAAGCTTGATATTGCCATGGCAATTTTTTTGTGATTTGGGCCCCAGACGTATTCATTACTGATAATCGCATCTTGAGATTTTGATTTATTTAACATTTGAATTAACTTAAACTGGCTTTGGAGAGCTAGTGCTAATTGGATCTCTTGATCGGTAAAGCCATGTGTATTAAAAAGTTGAGTGAGTTCTCCCTGAAGATAAGGGATTTTTTTTGTTGCGTCCATTGTTTCGACAGTGATTCGTTCTATAGAAGTTGGACCAGATACTTCAAATACACTGCCTGTAATCTCTAATACCTTCTGATTTGTAAAGACGTATTCTGCAACGCCAGTTATATCTCCTACACCATTTCTAATTATCTCAACTTGCTTATCAGAAGCTTCTTCTAGCGTTGGAAGAATAATTTTGTGTAGTTCTTTTGGAGATATGTTAACTGAGTTGGCCATTTTTTCTAATTTTTTTATGTTGTCTATTTCTTTATTTCCTCGTATAACACCTAACAATCTTCCTGCTTTTCCTGCAGTATTTAAAGTATCAAATTCGTCAATATTCGAACTATCAGTTCTATAGGCTTTAAGATGTTTTTGTGTTGCAATAGACCAATAACCTGACTTAACATTATCTTGTTCAGACATAAATTAGCCTCCGTAAAATTGTGGTTGGTATTGGATAAAATTCCTAATCATATTATAATTGATATTAGTCTATATTGCACTTTAATTATGAACAAATAATAAGGAGAAGAAATAAAGTGGATAATACGACCTATCATTTTCCTCCGGAGTTAATGAGTTTATTAATAGATACTGTGCCACTTCTAAATCGTTCAAAAATAGATGTAATTATTTTTTTTAAGGGAGCGGGAATTAAAACTCCACTTTTGAATGATCTTGAAAATAGAGTATTGATTGATAAATCGTCAATTAATAAATATGAGATAGTACGTTTAGTACTGACACAATTGAATGAATTAGGGGATCGGACTTTAAAAGAAAGAAGAGAGGTTCTCAAAAGAGTAGTGGAATTTGATAGTTTTGAATCTTGCTGGGATTCGGATAGGTTAAAAGCCAAAGGTCTTGTAAATGAAATCCGACAATTGATTAATATAAAAGATTCATTTACAAGAATGAAGAATGCCAAAGATGAAGCAGAACAAAGATCAAAACAAGAATACCTGAAAAGAGCAGCAGAAACACAGAAATTAGCACAGGCCAAAGAGAAATTTAAAGATGAATTAAGTGAATTGTTTATTATGAAAGATCCTCATAAACGAGGTAAATTGTTTGAAGATGTTTTTAACAGGTTATTCAATTCATTCGATATTCTTGTTAAAGAAGCTTTTACTTTGACTGGTGATGAAAACGAAGGGATTATTGAACAACTTGATGGTGTTATCGAAATTGATGGGGAATTTTACCTTGTTGAAATGAAATGGTGGTCGAAAGCAGTTGGTCCTGATGAAGTTGCTAAACATTTAGTAAGAACATTTAATCGTGGACAAGCAAGAGGTTTATTTATCTCTGTAAATGGATTTACTGACGCTGCAATTACTATGTGTAAACAGTCCTTGGATAAGGTCGTAATTGTTCTATGTGATCTGTATGAATTTATAATGATGCTAGAAAATAATGGCGATTTAAAAGAGTTTTTAAAAGCAAAAATACAAGCATCAATTGTAGATAGAGATCCTTATCAAAAAGTAAACTTATGATTTTATAATAGATAAGCTCTTCTTCTCAATATTAATAAATTTAATAAAGCGAGGAGATATTAAATGGAGTATCCATTAGAAGATAAAATTTTACATGACATTGCAGAGCATATTAAGACAGTAATGATTAGTTCGAAAATTAAGTTTGATCAGAATAATGATGATAAAAAAGTGATTTTAGCATATATGAACATAGTGGGGAAAAGAGTGCCTGCTAGAAAAAGGGACGTTATTATTTCAAATGAGTTGTATAAAAAAATTATTCATAAGTCTTTTCCGGAGATTGGTCAAGATATACCCCAGCAAGAGGTTGAAAAAATTATTGATCTGATTGGGCATTTCCAATCACTATTCCAGAATGGAGAGGATATAAATAATCATCTAAGCAAAGAAATCTTCTCAAGTAAACGGCAAGATATACTCTTGAATACATGGAATATAAAACATATACACTTAAATATGCGAGAAGCTAACAGTAAAACTGCAATGAAAACTAATAGATCAGAATTTCTTCTATTCTGTATTGTAGAGAATGAGACTGTATATTTTTTTGATGTTCTTCGCCATCCCAAGTCTAATGAGTTTTCTTCATATAGTTTTTTACAGATAGCATATAATAATAGATGGATGGAGAAATTAGGTTTTATGGAGATGGATAATGGATATGTTCCATATTCGTTGGAACCAAAAATAACTGATGACGAGATGCTCTATTGTTTGTATAGTAATCAAATAAATGTAAGTTTTGATTTTCTAGGTCACGGTTTTATTAGTGTGGCTTCTGGTGTTACAAGTAGTGGGGACGCAAGAAGTAATGCGTACCTTCTACAGAAATTGATACGAACAGTAATAAATTTATCGACTCAAATGGATGGTTATTGTGGATATACTCCAATAAGTTCAGAAAGAGCTTCAGGAGCAATTGAGTATAAAAGTAATGGAACCGTTATGAAACATGATCTCATTTTCGATTAGTATGATTCAAAGAAGCAAATTAGAGCAACTAATAGTTGCTCTAATTTGCTTTTTTATAGTTGTGGTTCCTTACTCTCTTGATATAAAACCTCTCAGTCATTTTCCTCACTAGACACAATTTCTTGCACCTGTATCTCCTTAAACTCCAATGCAGTGTTAATCTCAGACTGTCGCACTACAAACTGACTCAGCCGACCTTCAAATTCAAAAGGCTTACCAACTTCATTCTTCGCTGTTTTAATCTGGTGGATGGTATCTTGCTGCTGCTGATTGGTTGCCGCGATCTTGATAGATATTTTCTCTAACAGATTCTCCAACCTGCTTATATTGCCCAAAACTGAATCCCCAAGCTCAACCGTATAGGTCGCTGTTCCTCGAAGATGGAGATTGACATGTTCAAAGCCGGGGCGGGACAGCAGGATATCAAAGTCTTTGAATTGGCCTACCTTTATAGCTTGATGTTCCAGTTCAGTGACTTTGGATAAGAGCAGCAGCACTTCCCCTGCTTGGGGACGCTCGGTAAAAACTGTACCATCCAAGGTGACGGAGAACTCTTGATGCTGGTGCTGTTCAACAAGCTTCCAATCTGCTTGATATTTCTCCAACTTTTCCGCACAGGAAGCTAATACCTGCGGGTAATGTTGAATAAGCTGCCGTTCCAGGATTATTTGTTCGTTATGCCAGTTTGTTTTGAGCAGCTTGAGACGTATGACTTCATTGTCCACTTCCATCTTCTCTGCCAGCATCGGATTGCCGACCGCAACAGCTTTTACCTCGGCTGCAGATAATACCGTTTCGTCGGCATCCTGACAGGAGCGAGATATGCTTTTACCTGTCATGACTTGCGAAATATAGCGCAGCTTTTGCTCCTGAATCTGCCATAAATATGAGTCAAAGGTTCCTTTGGTTACGTAGCGAAAAATTTGTACTGTTTCATTTAGGTTGCCTTGACGTAGAATGCGGCCATCGCGCTGGATAATGTCGGAAGGACGCCATGGACAGTCAATATGATGAGCAGCGATAAGTTTCGTTTGTATATTCGTCCCAGTTCCCATTTTTTGCGTGGAGCCTAACAGGATGCGGACTTCGCCGCGACGCACCTGCTCAAACAAAGCCTCTCGTGCTGCATCCGTATTGACATCATGGATAAAGGCGATTTCCTGCTCTGGGATGCCCCGAAGTAACAATCGGGATTTCATTTCATCATACACATTAAAATGCCCTGGTTTTGGAGTGCCGCTGTCGCTGAAAATAACTTGGGTAAGTCGATTAGCCTGCGTCTCCTGCCAAATATCAAAAGCGTTAGTAATGCAAAGATTCAATTTAGACATCGGATCGGCAGGGGCATCCTCATGTACTAGACGTGGATCAATAGACATCGGCTTGGCTTCATGGGTCAACTTGAGCATGTTGTCTTCTTTGACATCGACCTCATTGTTCCGAATTTTTTCGGCTCGTTCAACAAACGCATCCATCATCTGTTTCTGGTGGGGGGAGCGACCACTAACTATGACACTAGCTTTATCGCCCTCTAGTCGTGGAACGGGGAGCTTCAGCATATCGGCAGTTTGAATATCCGCAACCAGACGAAACATACTCATCAGCTCTGGTAAGTTATGAAACTTAGCAAAACGTGATTTCATACGGTAGCCACTGCCTTCGGGTGTAATTTCCAAGGAAGAAACGACTTCACCAAATGTTGCTGCCCAATTATCGAAAAAGTTCAATCCCAGCTTTTGCAGCAAGTGAGGCTGGAGAAAACGTTGCATGACATACATTTCAGACATGCTGTTGCTAATTGGTGTACCTGTAGCAAAAACCACTCCGCGTCCTTGATTCATCTCCTGCAAGTATTGACATTTCAGTAGCATATCGGTTGCTCGTTGACTACTGGATTTGCCGATTCCGGCTACATTACGCATTTTGGTGAAGGTGAAGCAATTTTTGTAAGCATGAGCTTCATCGACAAATAGCATATCCACGCCAAGCTGTTCAAAGGTGAGCATGTTGTCTTTTTTGCTTTCATTCATT
>RCUF01000532.1_pt1 | contig 10620 bp, 11 predicted proteins | sample 2166311 | NCBI WGS metagenome assembly RCUF01 (sample SAMN09932608, study PRJNA488358) | compost metagenome | feature: garden; material: soil; isolation source: compost soil in 4-hydroxybenzonitrile-enriched culture | place: Germany: Experimental Botanical Garden Goettingen | collected 2016-01-27
TACCCAACGGTCAAAGCCAATTCTTCCGGCATTTGCACCAGCAACTACAAGGAAGATTTCAAACAGCAGGTAGATTGCATTGGTGCTTACTGTACCCGAGAACAGGAACGAGAAGTTCATAACCATAGCCATCAAAGCAGCCAGTGTAGTCAATGTACCGAGAAGCAGGCCAACCCCGACCAAGAACTCACCCAATGGGATCAGGACGTTAAACAAACCTACATTAGGCAGGGCAAAGGCTTCCAGGAACGATCCCCACCAGCCTTGTACAGCGGGATGGTCTCCACCTGTTTTAGCAATGGCCCCCGAGATAAATCCGCCTGCATCGAATCCACCTGTCAGCTTTTCAAGTCCGTGGGTCATCCATTCATAACCTAGATAAACCCGTACTACAGTCAGCAACCACATTGCGACTTTGTTTTCACGTAACCAGCTGTTAAACATTCAAACCACTCCTCTTTCTTAATCTATAATGTTGGTTGTATTTCATTTTGTTGGGGATGATCATCTTTGCTACACCTTTATTGTAGTAGGTTCAGTTACAGTTATTTGTGATAAAAATCACAAAGTCTGAATATTTTTTAAATTTTAATGTCTTTAGATAAGTATTCTATAGAGTGGTTACGCTTCAATCAAGACAAAAACAGGAAATAAAGCTTATAATGAGAAAAATAACTAAGTGGAGGGATGAACTTGTCCGGGCCCATTTCCCAACGAAATCATTGGTTGCGTGTGATGGCCTCAGCTCTGTTATGCATGACGCTGATGTCTTGTACTGCTATGTCCAATACGGGTGAATCTGAATCCGTTCCCCAACCGACCAAGCAAGAAACAGAGAAGGAGGCACTTGAACCGCCGAAGGAGCAGTCTATTCCGGCATTTACAGCTCCGCTTACCGGTCTTCCGGTGGAGCAGCCTGTTTTGGAGCGGCCGCTCGCTGTCATGATTAACAATGCTCCGGCTGCACGTCCTCAGGCAGGACTTAGCCAGGCAGACATGGTATATGAAGTTCTTGCAGAAGGCGGGATTACCCGTCTGGTCGCTTTTTTCCAAAGTCATGGTGGAGATGTAAAGATCGGACCGGTCCGTAGCATTCGACCGTATTTGATTGAGCTGGGCGAAACCTATGGTGCGTTGCCGATACACGCAGGGGGAAGCACAGATGCCTATGCGATTTTACAGCAGCAACGGAAGGAACATCTGGATGAGATTTCAAATGGAGGGGCTTACTTCTGGCGAAGCAAAGATCGTCGTCCTCCACATAATTTATACACAGACGTGAACAGACTGCGCAAAGGAAGCGATAGTAAAGGGTATGCCAAGCATACGGACGTTCCAGTATATTCTTACCTTAAATCCGGTGAAACCCCAGTTATGGTGGACGAGACAGCAGCATCTTTGCAAATTCAGTTTTTGCTTAAAAGCTATCGAGTATCTTATACCTATGATCCAGCGAATCAACAATATAAGCGTTTTGTGAACGAAAAGTCACATGTGGATCAAAATAATAACCAACAGCTCTCAGCAGCCAATGTTATTGTAATGAGCGCTAGACATCGAACGTTGGATGATGTGGGCAGATTAGGTGTTGAGCTGGACGGCAGTGGAGAGGCCATGGTGTTTCAACAAGGACAGTTAATACAGGCTGAGTGGCAGCATACACCAGGCGATGCGATTCGTTTTATGAAAAATGGGGTTGAAATCCCGTTAACGCCAGGTACATCCTATATACATGTGGTACCTGCAGATACTTCACTAAAGGAACATGTAACCATAGCAGCAAATTAGAAAACGAAATACACCTTTTTAGGAAAAAATTGTCGGATAATGACCTTCCATGTCGGGCACTGTATACGTATGTCATGAAATTTGCTTTTACAAACATTACAAAAACATTGATGAGTGTGATAAGATAGCAAAGGTTGTCTATTGCAGTCGAAACAGGTTGCGGATATTTTCGTAAAGGGGTAATCGTTATGAGATTGAAGAAAAAGGATATATTCTTCGAGACGTTGGAAAATATGGCAGATACGATCGTGCAAGCAGCCGATTATTTTGCCCAACATACTTCAAATCTTCAGGATGTGACTTTGTTTACAAATGAAATGAAGAAGTATGAAAATAAGTGTGATGATTACACACACACGATTATTACTGAGCTGAACAAGACCTTCATTACGCCATTGGAACGCGACGACATCATGGAACTGACAACAACCATGGATGATGTGTTGGACGGTCTTGAAGCGACGGCTTCTCGTTTTTATATGTACAACATTACGGAGCCGGACGAGTATATTGTGCAGTTCGCTGATATTCTGCGTCAATCAGCTTACGAAATTCAGAAAGCTGTACATTTGCTTTCACAGAAAAAATTGCTGGCCATTCGTGAATACACTATTCGCCTGAATGATTTGGAAAATCAGGGGGATGAATTATTGCGTATTTGCATCAAAAACCTGTTTGCAACTGTAACTGACCCTATTGAACTGATTAAACGCAAAGAATTGTACGAACGCCTTGAAACGACAACGGATTCATGCGAGGATGTTGCAAATATGCTGGAATCCATCATTATGCGTAACTCGTAAGGGAGTCCTTTTACATGGATACAAGTTTACTGGTATTGGGTATTGTTATTTTTCTTGCTCTGGCATTTGATTTTATTAATGGTTTTCATGATACGGCGAACGCGATTGCAACTTCGGTATCGACCCGTGCATTGACCCCGCGACGTGCGATTATTATGGCTGCGGTCATGAACTTTCTCGGGGCAATATTGTTTACAGGCGTTGCGAAGACCATTGGTGGAAGTGTCGCTGATCCAACCAAGCTTACGAATGGAATTGATATCGTCATTGCGACGCTGATCGCTGCGATTATCTGGAACCTCTTAACCTGGTGGTTCGGTATTCCTTCATCCTCTTCTCATGCACTAATTGGTGCATTGGCTGGAGCGGTGTATGTAGGTGCTGGATCGGATAAATTAAACTGGAGCGGCTTCATCGGGATTGTCGAAGGACTTATTTTCTCCCCGTTGATTGCTTTTGTTGTCGGTTACATCGTGATGATAATTTTAAAATACATCTTCGCTCGTCGTAGTCCGCATACGGTAAACAAAGGGTTTCGTACAATGCAGGTCATTACGGCAGCGCTTCAGTCGTTTACGCATGGTACGAATGATGCACAAAAGGCGATGGGGATTATTACATTCGCACTTGTTTCGGCGGGGTATCAGGACCATTTGGAAGTACCCATGTGGGTGAAAATTTCAGCCGCAACAGCCATGGCGCTGGGTACGTCTATCGGGGGCTGGAAAATCATCAAGACGATGGGAACCAAGATTTTTAAAATCGAGCCAATTAACGGATTTGCAGCCGACATTTCGGGTGCCTCTGTTATTTTCACAGCTACATTGCTTCATTTGCCCGTAAGTACCACTCATGCCATTACTTCGGCTATTTTGGGTGTGGGTTCTGCGAAGCGTTTTTCCGCTGTGCGTTGGTCGCTGGCCGGTCGAATTATTATTACTTGGGTTATAACGATACCAATTGCTGCGCTGTTATCTGGATTGATTTTCAAAATTCTTTTCTAGTTCATTATTATTTCTTGAAAAATAGGTACACACTATAGAATACACAATAAGCTTCCGTCCGCTTTTTGCGGCAGGGGCTTATTGGCATTCTGGGGCAAAACGGCTTCTTTAAAGTTTACACATCCAGATAGTTCCATGAAACGTTTTTCAAAAATACCTGACATCAAAGTAGTCAATTTTTAATAACTCCTGTAGAATAAACAGAAAACTTTGAACCGTTCAACTGACTGGAGGAAATTATGCAAAAATCTAGAAAACTAATAGCACTTATCATTTGTTTGTTTTTTGTGGTTGCCCTGGCCGGTAATTTTGGTGTAGTGGCACATGCAGAAAATAAAACAAAGTATGATATCGGCACGGATACAACGTTCGCGCCTTTTGAGTTTGAAGATGTAGATGGTAAATTTGTCGGAATCGACATGGATTTGCTGGCAGCTATTGCCAAGGATCAGAATTTTGAATATACGATTAAGCCTCTTGGCTTTAACGCGGCAGTGCAGGCCCTTGAAACGAATCAAGTGGATGGTGTCATTGCCGGTATGAGTATTACCGATGAACGTAAGCGGAAATTTGATTTTTCCGAGCCTTATTTTGATTCAGGCGTCGTCATGGCGGTCCGCAAGGATAATGATACGGTTAAACGCTATGAGGACTTGAAAGGACAGCGTGTCGCTGTCAAAACAGGAACGGAAGGTTACACATTCGCAGAATCGATTAAGGCCAAATACGGCTTTACTACAGTACCGTTCGATGATTCTTCTCAAATGTATGATGAAGTCAAAACAGGTAATTCGGTTGCCTGCTTTGATGACTATCCGGTACTGGCATACGGTGTAAACCAGAATAACGGCCTTAAGCTGGTAACAGATAAGGAAAAAGGTGCTTCTTACGGGTTTGCTGTTAACCAAGGCAAGAACCAGGAGTTGCTGGAGAAATTTAATGCAGGGCTTGTTAATCTGCGCAATAGCGGGGAATACGATAAAATTTTGGCTAAATACCTTGGCGAATCGGGCAAAGGTGTGGCGCCTGTAGAGACCAGCCGCTGGGGACTGATTTCCGCTTCGCTGCCTTCGCTGATTAAGGGCATGGGAAATACGTTGCTGTACACACTTGTATCTTTACTCGTAGCCTTTATCCTAGGGTTGGTGTTTGGCTTTATGAAAGTAAGCCATAACAAGGTGTTCCGTGGTATTGCAACTGTATTCGTCGATATATTCCGCGGTATTCCGCTGATCGTGCTTGCTTTCTTTATTTACTTTGGTATTCCACAGGCACTGGATTTCAAAATGCCGCTTTTTGTTGCGGCTGTACTGACATTATCCCTGAATGCGGGTGCGTATGTAACTGAGATTATCCGTGGTGGTATTCAGTCCATTGATCCGGGACAAATGGAAGCAGCTCGTTCGCTTGGTCTACCCTATCGGACGGCTATGCTTAAAATCATTTTGCCACAAGCTGTGAAAATCATGATCCCGTCGTTTATCAATCAGTTGGTTATTACGTTGAAGGATACGTCCATTTTGTCTGTTATCGGTCTGGTCGAGTTGACCCAATCGGGTAAGATCATTATTGCGCGGACATTCCAATCCTTTGATATTTGGCTGGTAGTAGCGGTGATGTATCTTATCGTCATTACAGTCCTGACCAAAATTTCCAACCGTCTTGAAGGGAGAGTTCGCCGTGGGTAAAATTATCGTTAAAAACCTGAAAAAAAGCTATGGTAGTAATCAAGTGCTAAAGGGCATCGACATGCAAGTACGTGAAGGCGAAGTTGTGTGTGTCATTGGCCCCTCCGGTTCGGGGAAAAGTACGTTTTTGCGTTGTATGAACAGGCTTGAAGAAATTACCGCAGGTGAGGTCATTGTCGATGACTACAACTTGAGTGACAAAAACGTGGACATTAACAAAGTCCGTGAAAATATAGGTATGGTATTTCAACATTTTAATTTGTTTCCGCATATGACCGTGCTCAAGAACATTATGTTCGCGCCGACTGAACTGGGGAAACAGTCCAAGGCAGAGGCCCGGGAAACGGCTATGAAGCTGCTGGATCGTGTAGGTTTGGCCGATAAGGCAGATGCACTGCCAGGACAGCTTTCCGGCGGTCAGAAGCAGCGTGTGGCGATTGCACGTGCGCTGGCAATGAACCCAGACATTATGCTGTTCGACGAGCCAACCTCGGCGCTTGATCCTGAAATGGTGGGCGAAGTGCTCGGCGTAATGAAAGATCTGGCGCGTGAAGGCATGACGATGATGATCGTAACGCATGAGATGGGTTTTGCACGCGAAGTAAGCGACCGTGTTGTGTTTATGGACGGTGGTTACATCGTAGAAGAAGGAACGCCACAAGAGGTATTTGGTAATCCGAAAAATGAGCGGACCATTAGTTTCTTGGAGAAGGTATTGTAAGTGGGCAAGGTTTGCCGTGAGTGCAGGTGAGGACGTAGTGTGAGACCGCTCCGCGTTCCATTTGATCTTTCGATCGCTGTTGCCCCTGAATTTTTGGATTGTATAGGACCTTATAAGGTGAAAATTCAGAGGCAAAGGCGAACGCTACCGCTTCTACAGATTCAAATGGACCGCTACGCTACTGCTCGCTGAGTAGTCCCTTTTCGTGCAAAGAGCCGGCCTCACTTTTGAATGAGTGGGTGCAGGGGAAGAGGGCGCGAGTGATTTTTCATTTTTGATGTTTATTTTCATAAGTGGAGGGCTTGCTTTTGAAGATAAGGACTGCTCATCATGAGGATATTCCGGCTTTGGCTTATCTAATGGAGGAGCTTGGTTATCCTACGACTGTAGAAGATATGAAGATGAGATATGATCGTATCGCTTCTGACCCTAACTACCATACTCTGGTGGCTGAAGATGGAGGGGAAGTCGTTGGGATGGTTGGACTACATGCTGATATCTTTTATGAAAGAAATGAAAATTACGCGCGTATCGTCGTTTTTGTGATGGATTCAAAACATCGTAATAAAGGCATCGGGAAGGCGTTAAATGAGGAAGCGGAAGCTTGGGCTAAAGAGAACGGGTTGGTTGCCATTGCTTTGAACAGTGGTAATCGAAGTGAGCGACAGGATGCTCATCATTTTTATCGCCGATTAGGATATGAAGCGACAAGCACAGGATTTGTAAAAAAGATTTAATTTATAATGAATTGATTATTTTATAAGGATATCTTGGGAGGCATGTTGGCCCGGAGATATCCTTTTCTTTATTAAAAGGAATACAGGACTTGAGATTTGTATAATGTTAATTGGCTTATATAAAATATAAATAACATATCAGACGGAAGTGTAAGCGAGGGGGACGTACGGTGATACGTACATTGACTATAGGTCATGATCATCAGGTAACAGTGGGAAAACCATTGGATCAGATCGTCATGGAGGATTACATATGGATGTGGGTAGATTTTAGCGAGCCTACAGATCGAGAGACGGAGCTGCTGACGAGTTATTTTCATTTTCACCCATTGGCTGTGGAGGATTGTATGCATGTTCTGCAACGTCCCAAATTGGATTATTACGAGGATGTGCAGTTTCTGGTCGTGCATGCGCTTGATGTAGATACGTTAGCTGCGGAAGAAGTGGATATGTTTATTAGCAGTCGTTTTTTGGTTACATATCATCATCATGAGTTAGAGGAGCTGGATCAAGCCTGGGAGCGGATTGTCCAGCATGCGAATGAACGTAAAATATGGTCGCGAGGGCCGCTGTCTGCAGCCTACACGGTGATGGACAAGCTGGTAGATAACTATTTTCCGAGCCTTTTTATGATTGAGGATGAATTGGCCGAGCTGGAGGGCTTGGGCGGTCGCGAATCCGTAGAGGAATTAATGAAGCAGGTGTTTGACCTGCGTGGCAGGCTGCTCAAACTACGCCGCACCATCGTACCCATGCGTGATCTGATGTACCGAGTTTTGAATTCGCAGCATGTACAGGGCCAAGGAGATCATAGGGCTTATTTTACCGATATATATGATCATTTATTGAAGCTGACAGACATGCTGGAGGCCGACCGCGAGATGACAGCCGACCTGAGGGACAGTTATATATCGCTCAATTCCAATCGCATGAATTCAATTATGAAGACGCTGACCGTAATTACGACCGTCTTTATGCCCTTGACGCTGATTGCAGGAATTTATGGTATGAATTTTTCGAATATGCCCGAGTTGGGCTGGAAATATGGATATTTTGGCGTACTGTTCTTCATGTTTTTGTTGAGTGTTGCAATGGTGGTCTGGTTTATGCGCCGAGGCTGGTTCAAATAGTATAGTCTACTTTCTTTTGCGCTTGCGCGGACGTCTACGCGGGGTAGTGGTGCTTTTGCGCTGCGTCTTTTTCCGGCGTGGGCGTGGTGGTGTGTATTCATCCAATTCCTCGGTGATATCTGTGGCAGAATTTTTGCTCGCGGATTTGCCGAATGCTGGGAGCGAGCCCATAATCAGCTTCGCCATTGGAGCAAATTGCTGCACACTAGACATAACCTTTTGCACCTTGCCGACCGTAGCAACAATTCCATCAATGCCACCCATACGGTCAATGAAGCCTTTGATTTCGTTGAGATTACCGAGGTTGCCAAGACCCCCAAGCAGTCCTCCTTTGGCTGGAACCGGGTCTGGTGTGACTACGGCAGAATCCGTAATACTCGCTGGCGCCTCGTAAGGAACCAGCCCGGAAGAACCGGCTTGCGGAACCTCGTTGTATGGATCGAGTCCGGGATAAGGAGATGAACTATACGGATCGGAAAGGGAACGCTGTAGCGGCCTCCGATGATAGTAGTGTCCAGGCATGAGATCACATTCCTTTGCAGGTTGATACTCTACTGTATGTTACAAACGCACAGTGGGTTTAGGCGCGTGTCCCGAAATCAGGTATAAAAGCGGAATTGGGCATTCGTACGGTACGTTTCTATGGTCATAATGTTGTTCTGTAATGCGTGAAACCGTTAATGCTTGAAAAACCGACTATTCCTCGGGTACAATGAGGAGAGATCGTAACCTTGGGAGATGATAATCCATGCAGCTTAAAAAGCTTAATGATAAAAGTATTGATCAATTGTTCGAAGCTATTTTAACTCTTAAAAATTTGGAAGAGTGCTATGTATTTTTTGATGATCTGTGCACGATTAATGAAATTCAATCCCTCTCCCAACGTCTAGAGGTTGCCCGTATGCTAGGCAAAGGCAGCACATATAATCAGATTGAAGCAGAGACAGGAGCCAGTACAGCCACTATTTCACGTGTTAAACGTTGTCTGAACTACGGTAATGACGGATACAAAATGACTCTGGAACGTCTGGGACGCTAATGCGGAGCCCTGGGATACTGGTAATCAGCCATGGCTCTAGGGAGCCATATTGGGTGGAACAGGTGGATCAGGCAGTTGCGAAGCTTCATTTGTCGGAAGAAATGCCGATAGAGGTTTCATTTTTGGAAACGGTTAAAGGAAGATTGATTCAAAATGGTATCGACCGTCTGGAAGCCTTGGGTGTAACAGATATATTGGTTATACCTTTGTTTGTGTCATCAGGCAGTACGCATGTAGATGAGATTAGCTATGCGCTGGGTGTCAAAGATGCGCCGGACAAAGAAACAGATTTGGAGCCGTTTCGACTGAAGGCGCAAGTGCATTTTGGCAGCCCGCTGGATGACGGAGAAGATGTTGCCCGCATGGTGTGGGACAAGGTTCGCCCGCTATCAGCCGACCCTACGAGAGAGGTTATTTTACTCGTAGGTCACGGCAGCGTGCACAACGGCTTTTTTCAGCGCTGGGAGCAGGGGATTTCTTCGTTGGCCCGTACGGTGCAAAGCGTGAGCGGTATCATCACGGACCACGCTTTGCTAAATCCCGAGAGTGTGTACGACAAGGCAGCGTATTGGAATCAGGAGCGGGGTCATGATGTTATTGTGGCACCGCTATTTTTGAGTTCGGGATATTTTACAAGTCGTATGATTCCTAAACGCTTGCAGGGACTCGAATACCGTTATTCAGGAGACCCTTTATTACCGCATCCTTTGCTCACAAGCTGGATGGATAGACAAATTCGTGAATTATTGCAAAGTGTGCAGAAGCAAGCAAGGTCAAGTCATAGGTAGTCTGGTTCGGCTATAGCGTCATCTTAGCCTTAAATTTCCTTATTTGGGCAAAGTCTGGCTTCTTTTATTGTAAAAGAGGTCTTTTTCCAGTATGATGATATTTTGTACAGACTGAATGTGATGAACTGCTATGTGAATATAAATATCATTAAATATACGGGTGGCGTAACGGAATGAAAAGAGCTAGATTAATCTATAATCCGACCTCTGGGCGTGAGGAAATGAAGCGTCGTCTTGCGGATGTTTTGCAGCGCCTGGATGAAGGGGGTATTGAAGCCTCTTGCCATGCAACTACGGGTGAAGGGGACGCAACGCGTGCCGCAATAGAGGCCATTGAGCGTGGGTATGACATGATTATCGCCGCTGGTGGCGACGGTACATTGTATGAGGTCATTAACGGGATGGCTGAAAGAGAAAACCGCCCGCCCCTAGGTGTGTTTCCTCTGGGGACGACGAATGATTTCGCCAGAGCACTGGGCATCCCCAAGCACTGGGAGGATTATTGCGACCTCGTTATTCGTCAAAATCCGAAGCCACTGGATATCGGAAAAGCGAACGACCGCTACTTTATCAACATTGCAGGCGGGGGAACTTTAACCGAGCTTACGTATGAAGTTCCGAGCAAGCTAAAAACGATGATTGGCCAGTTGGCGTATTATTTTAAAGGTATGGAGAAGATGGTCAGCCTTGCTCCACAGGAGCTGATCATCAAGGCATCGGGTCAGGAAGTGATTCACGACGAGTTTATGCTCTTCTTGATTGCGAATACGAATTCGGTGGGCGGGTTTGAAAAGCTTGCTCCTGGGGCGACAATAGATGATGGGCTGCTTGACGTCATCGCTGTGCGGAAATGCAATCTGGCGGAAATGATCCGATTGGTAACACTTGCGCTGCGTGGTGAGCATTTGCAGGATAAGAAGAT
>RCUF01000533.1_pt1 | contig 10562 bp, 5 predicted proteins | sample 2166311 | NCBI WGS metagenome assembly RCUF01 (sample SAMN09932608, study PRJNA488358) | compost metagenome | feature: garden; material: soil; isolation source: compost soil in 4-hydroxybenzonitrile-enriched culture | place: Germany: Experimental Botanical Garden Goettingen | collected 2016-01-27
ACGAGGGGGAGATCAAGAAAATATGGAATTATCGATTAGCCTTCGAGCAGTGCGTCCACGAAGTCTTCCGGATTGAATGGCGCGAGATCATCCGGGCCCTCGCCCAATCCCACGAGCTTTACCGGAACACCGAGCTGACGCTGGATAGCCACGACGATGCCGCCCTTGGCCGTGCCATCGAGCTTGGTCAGCACGATACCCGAAACGTTGACAACCTCGGCGAAGACCTTGGCCTGCTGCAGGCCGTTCTGCCCGGTAGTCGCATCGAGCACCAGCAGGACTTCGTCAATGGTGGCCTTCTTCTCGACCACACGCTTGATCTTGCCCAGCTCGTCCATCAGGCCGACCTTGTTCTGCAGGCGGCCGGCGGTGTCGATCATGACAATGTCGACTTCCTGCTCGATGCCCGCGGAAACGGCTTCAAAGGCAACGGAGGCCGGGTCGGCGCCGTCGATCTCGGAACGCACGGTAGGCACGCCCACGCGGTCGCCCCAGGTAGCCAGCTGCTCGGCGGCGGCGGCACGGAAGGTATCGGCGGCGCCCAGCAGGACGTCCTTGTCTTCCGCAACGAGTACTCGCGCCAGCTTGCCGATGGTGGTGGTCTTGCCAACACCGTTGACCCCGACCACCATGATGATGCTTGGGCGGTCCGGATGCGGTTCAGGCAGGTAGCTGCGGTCCAGGCTAGGATCCACCAGCTTGAGCAGTTCCTCGCGAAGCATTGCCTTGACGCGAGCCGGGTCCTTGCTGCCTTCAATCTTCACTCGTTCACGCAGTGCGTCAACAAGCTCAAGCGCAGGCTCGGTACCCAGGTCTGCCATCAGCAGATTTTCTTCAATCTCTTCCCAGACATCCTCGTCAATCGAGTCTTGGCTGAGCAGGGCCAGCAGGCCCTTGGAGAACATGCTGTTGGATTTGGTCAGTCGCGCACGCAGCCGGGCCAGACGGCCCTGCACTGGTTCTGGAACATCGAGCTGTGGCGCAGCAGGTGCGGCAGGCTCTTGGACCGCGACAGGCGCATCGCTTGCACCGGCAGTGTCCGCTGCGGCATCAGTATCGCCCTCAGCGCTCTGGCCAGCTGGCAAGTCGTCTGCATCGCGCTCTGACGTATACGGAGTCTTGGGCTTGCGGCCCTTGGTGACGAAGGCAATGACGCCAATGGCCACCACGGCAACAACCGCGACAATGATGATGGTTAATATAAGCGAATCAGACACGCTCTAAATCGTCTCATATCTCCAACGATTTAGGGATCATATGGCAGGCAGCACCAGCATCAGCACATTTTGCATTCAAGGCTAGACTGGCAGGTGGGTTGCTTAGCCCCGCTCGTCGTTCCAGAAAGGCTGAGGGTTACTGCTCGCTGAGCGGCAGAACCATCTGTTCAATTGATATGGCATTGAAAACCACCCGTGCTGCCAAGGCGCCCATCCCCCAAGAGATCAGCGTATTGCTGGTTGCGGCATTCATCATCGCATTGGGTTTCGGGCTCATCGCCCCCATCTTGCCCCAGTATGCAGTGAGCTTTGATGTCGGCAATGCGGCCGCCACGATTATTGTCAGCATTTTCGCCTTTACCCGTTTGATTTTCGCACCGGTAGCAGGCGTTCTGGTAGGCAAGCTCGGCGAGCCCAAGATCTACGTCACTGGCGTTCTGCTGGTTGCGGTATCGACTTTGCTTTGCGCGGTGGTCCAGGACTATACGCAGCTATTGATTGCTCGTGGACTGGGCGGGTTCGGTTCGACCATGTTCACCATTTCAGCGATGGCATTAATTGCGCGCCTGGCTCCGGAGAAATCCCGTGGACGCATCTCAGGCTTGTACGCCGGCTCATTCCTCTTGGGCAACGTCTTCGGCCCGGTTCTTGGAACCTTGCTTGCCCCGCTGGGCATGCGTATTCCGTTCTTGATTTACGGTACCGCCCTGGTGATTGCCGCAGGCGTGGTCTACATGGCCTTGGGCCGTCGCCGCGATCTGGATGCAGATGCGGCAAACCCGCGATCAAGGCATTCCGATATTGAAGTGGTGACCACCCGCGAGGCGCTGGTCTCCCCCGCCTACCGGGCGGCATTGTTCTCCGGGTTCAGCTACGGCTGGCTGGCGTTCGGCGTGCGCAACAGCATGATCCCGCTTTTCGCCTTGGCCGTGTTCGGCCAAACCATGGGTGCCACGGCCGCCGGAATCTCCATGACGGTGTTTGCCATCGGCAATGGTTGCGCACTGGTGTTCTCCGGTCGCCTGACAGACAGCATTGGACGCAAGATCCCCGTGGTCATTGGCATGAGTGTTCTGCTCGTGTCCATTGGCGCGATGGGGTATTCGACCTCCCTGGCTGGCTTCATCGTCTTCTCGGTCCTGGCAGGCATTGGCGGCGGGCTGCTGGGCCCAGCACAGCAAGCGTCCGTGGCTGACGTGATTGGTTCCGGCCGCAACGGCGGCAAGGCACTGGCCGGATTCCAGATGTGCACCGATCTAGGCTCCATCATCGGCCCGCTGCTGGCCGGGGCCATGGCCGACATGATCAGCTTCCAATTGGCCTTCAACATTTCGGCTGTCGTGGGCCTGGTCGGAGTGATTGCCTGGCTGTTGGTTCCAAAGACCATAAAACCGGTGGAATTGGCCGATTAAGCAATTCCGCAGTTTTAGATTTCCCTTGGCATCGGCGGCGATATTAATTCCCGGAATCTTGCCGGGAAACATCGGGTAGATATACTAGCAAAGGCTTTCGCCATTTCACTTGCACTCGATTATTCAGGGGAATCCATGCCGGCTATCCGGACGCGACGATCCAAAGCTCTATCAATTGCGGTTATAGCCGCACTTTCCATCCCGCTTTCTGCTGGTCCGGGGTTCGCCTCGCCAACAGAAGAGCCCTCCGCTCAAACTGTTCAGTCTCCCTCGCCCACTGCTACCGTGGCTGATGCGCCGGAACCATCGTCTACGCCGTCTCGCGAGGCCGAGGCCACTGGGACCAGCACCAGCGAAGTTGAGTCCGAGGCGCCAGCACCAAGTGCGCCGGCTGCTATTGCCACTCCAGCAGCTGAAGAAATTTCCAAGGCACTGTCCAAAGACGATGATCTTTCCAAGAAAGAACGCGTACGGCTAGCCGACAAGGCGCTGGCCGAAATGGAGCTCGAGCACCTCGATGCCCAGCTGGGCCAGGGAGCCAAGCGAATTGCCGAAACCGGTGACGCGACGATCCCTACCATGGACGAGCTAGCGGATCTCGCGAAGCTGTCTTCAAATGATTCTGCGGCATCCGTTCCGTTCCAGGTGGGTGCGCCGGCTTCACTTGATGAGTTGCGGACCTGGCGTCCACCCGGCACCCTTGGGATCGATGTTTCCCGCCATCAGGGCGACGTGGACTGGTCCACTGCCAAGACAAACGGGGCACGTTTCGCCTACATCAAGGCCACCCAGTCGTGGCCTTCTTCCTTGTACAAGGACCCGAATTTCAGCCAGAACTACACCAAGTCGCGCAATGCCGGCCTGATTCGCGGTGCGTACCATTTCGCCATGCCTGCCCATTCTTCCGGTGCCGTTCAGGCCAGGGAATTCATGGCCAACGGTGGCGGTTGGACCAATGACGGGTACACCATGCCCCCACTGCTGGATATCGAGTGGAACCCGTACAACAAGACCGCTTATCCGCAGGGCAAGGGCGATATGTGCTACGGCATGACGCCCTCCCAATTGGTTACCTGGATCAAGGACTTCGGCAATACTGTCAAGGCCAAGACCGGTCGCCTGCCGATGATCTACACGGCCCAGTCGTGGTGGGATGAGTGCACGGGCGATTCTGTAGCGTTCAAGTCCTGGCCACTGCACGTCTCGATCTTCCCCACCGCTGACGTTGCGAAGAATCCCCGCGAACTTCCTGAAGGCTGGACCACGTTCAATGTCTGGCAGTATTCTTCCAACTCCAATTTGTTGGGGTCAACGAAGAATGTGGATGCCAACGTGTGGAACGGCGATCTGACGTCGCTGCGCGACTTTGCGAAGAACCGCCGCAGCACGCAGTACAAGCTGACTACCAGCTACTTTGGCAATATGGATGTCTGGCCGACCCGCTTGGGCCCATCACGCATGTCTGGCTCCAACCGCTATGGAACGCCTGTTGCGATCTCCAAGCGCACCTTCCCCTACGGGGCCAAAACTGTTGTCGTGGCTTCCGGCGAGCACTTCGCTGACGCACTATCAGTTACCTCGCTGGCCAACCGCCACAATGCACCGCTGTTGCTGACCAAGCAGGCCTATCTGCCGAGCGCAGTGGCTGCGGAAATCAAGCGGCTCAATCCGTCCCGCATCATCATTGCAGGTGGCCCGACCGCAGTCAGCAGCAAGACGTTCACGCAGCTGAAGAAGTATGCACCGGTATCCCGAGAAGCAGGAAACACGCGCTATGGAACCAGCGCAGAGATTGCTACGAATTGGTCTTCTGCAAAGAACGTGTTTGTGGCATCTGGACGCTCGTTCCCTGATGCCCTGTCCATGGCAGCTGTCGCGGCAGACCGCAAGGCTCCATTGCTGCTGAGCAGCAAGAAATACGTGCCAAGCACCATCTTGAAGCAGCTCAAGCGCCTGAATCCCTCCACCGTGTACTTGGCTGGTGGACCTCTGGCGATCTCCAGAAATGCGGAAAACGAGATCCGAAAAGCGCTTCCGAATGCCAGGATCGCTCGCTACGGCGGAGAAACGCGTTATGACACCAGTGCTGTCATCGCCAAGGCCTTCTGGCCAAATGGTGCGCAGCGCCAGTTCATTGCCAACGGCAAGAGCTTCCCCGACGGACTGAGCGGTGCCGTTGCTGCAGGCTACAACGGCGCGCCAATGCTGCTGGCTAAAAAGTCCTGCCTGCCTAAGTCCATAGGCTCAGCGCTGACCGGCATGGAAGGTTGGACTAACGTGCTCATAGGTGGTCCGCTGGTTCTCGACGAGACTGTTGCCTACCGAAATGACGGAATCCTCAATACGTGTTCGTAGGCGTTGCGAGTTAGGGTTCGCCTAGCTGCACAGAGGCTCGTAGTTGCTGTTTGAGGCAACTACGAGCCTCTCTGTGTTCTGCAGGAGGGAGCCTGTCCCAGGGAAGGCTGGCACCCCGGCTCCCTATAGCGCGGTGCTACTTAGCTTGGCGAGCATCTATGCTCATATATCCATTGGCCGTTGCGTAGACCAGCAAACCCGAGAATTCCTGGCTCGCAACGCTTTTCCCCATCCTGATCCGCTTTGCAGGAACGCCCTGATACTCGATGAAGATGTTGCCCAAGCGAGAAATCGATTCAAGCACGGCGGCACGCGGGAAAGATGCAGTGAGCCGCGATCCGCTTTCGTCAACTGCAAGCTCGCCTCTTGCCACGGTTTCGGTGTCTCGATCCCTTATATGAATGCCGATTGGCGACGGTCCCGAGACTGGAAAATCGACGACCAGACAGATGCGTTCAGCAGTATTCTCGACCGAAACAACTGCAGGCGCTTTCTCAGCTTCCATTTTATTCTGGGCAAGCTGCTCCAGGTATTCCAAGTCGCCGGCGAGGATGGCATCGACCAGCTTTGCCTCTTGCGGCTTGAAGAGCGCTGCAGAATTATCCAGTTGGAAGGTTTCCAAGAAACTCTTGTGGCTCGACACCCATGCTGCGCGCTGTTCTGCGGTATAACGCAGGAAACGTTGTCCGTCATAGAAACGCAAACCCTTGCGAACGAACAATCCGGCAATGCGCTTCCTTGCCACTTCCAGATCCGGCCCCGTGTACGTCGCGATAGTCTGCGCGATCTTGGTCAAGGAACCTACATAACCGGCAGGATCGATTTGCTGCGTACTAATATTCTGGCCGTCCGACCTTAGCCGGATCTCGTAGTAGTTGTAGTCGCCCAGGATGCTGATTCGCCGAGCAGCGGAATATGCTTCGACCATGGCGATGCCATCTTCAAGCCTGACTTTTTCTTCGACAAAGCGGATGCCATGCGAATTGAGAAGCCGTCGCCTGATCATCTTTTGCGGCGAAAGGGTCCGCAGAATAAAGTCGTAGTCGACATCGAGAATTGTTTTTTCAAACAGCTTCGCTTGAACTCTCCGGCCGTCCAAACCGACCATTTTCGGCACGAGGACATCCACGTCGTGCTCCAGCGCAAATGAAGTCATGCGCCTTAGCGCTTGAGGCCCGAGCCGGTCATCACTGTCGATGAAGAAAACATATTCTCCACGCGCATTCTCAATGCCTACATTGCGCGGCTTGCCCGGCCAACCACTGTTCTCTTGATGCAGGGCGATGAAGTTCGAATTTCGCTTCGCATAGACATCCAAAATCTCTCCGCCAAAATCCGTCGAGCCATCATCCACGGCAATGACTTCGAATTCTTCTGGCTTCAGGTCCTGGGCTTCCAGAGAATTAAGCAGTTCCGTAAGGAATGGCATGGCGTTGTAAACGGGAATAACCACACTCACCAATGGAGAAGGTCCCTGGAGCACCGACCCGCTCGGGAGGACATCCTCCTGCCTTGATTCCCGATGCACAGGACTCTTCGTAACAGCAGGGTTATCATTGATACGTTTACGGAAAAATGCCATGTCATCCTCAGTAGAGACAGTGAATTACAGAGCAAGCAAGCTCGCTCCTGCAATTCCCTACTTTACCGCAATAGCTACGTCGTCACAGCTCGTTCCATTTTCTGGCTAATCACCGTAGAAACCCCGTCGCCGCGCATAGTGACGCCGTACAGGGCATCAGCTACTTCCATGGTCTTCTTCTGGTGGGTAATCACAATCAGCTGCGAGGACTCGCGCAACTCTTCGAAGATCGTGATCAGGCGCCCCAAATTCATATCGTCCAAGGCCGCCTCCACCTCGTCCATCACGTAGAACGGCGATGGGCGAGCCTTGAAAATGGCGACCAGCAACGCGACAGCAGTCAGCGAACGCTCGCCACCGGAGAGCAGCGAGAGCCGCTTGATCTTCTTGCCGGCCGGACGCGCTTCCACCTCGATGCCTGTGGTGAGCATATTCTCGGGATCGGTGAGCACCAGCTGGCCCTCGCCGCCTGGGAAGAGGCGATCGAAGATCCGCCTGAACTGCACGGCTGTGTCGTTATAGGCCTCGGTGAACACCCGCTCGACGTGGGAATCAACGTCGGCAATAATCTGCTGCAAATCCCCTCTGGACTTCTTCAAATCCTCGAGCTGGCCGGAAAGGAACTTATGGCGTTCCTCCAAGGCAGCGAACTCTTCAAGTGCCAACGGATTGACCTTGCCCAAGGCCGCCAGGTCGCGTTCGGCCTTCTTCAGCCGCTTTTCCTGCTCGACGCGATCATATGCCCGGGTGCCGACAGGATTGCCTTCTTCATCAACGTTCTGCCGCAGCGCGCCCCACTTGTCATCTTCGTCGAGGGCCTCCGGAATCAGCTGGTCTGGACCGTAGTTGGCGATGAGGTGATCAGGGGTGTATCCCAGTTCTTCCAGGGCCTTGGTCTCAAGATTTTCAATGCGCATCCGCAGTTCCGCACGGGCCATCTCATCACGGTGCACAGCATCAGCAAGACGGGCCAGCTCGGCGGAGAGTTGCTCCGCTTCCTTGCGTTGACTGCCCAGCATGGATTCCAGTTCGGATTTCTTTCCGGCCAGCTCTTCGCGTTCTTGGCCAGCCATCGATACCGATACTTCAATGAAACGCAGGACGCGCTCAGCAGCTTGCTCAATACGGATCGCATTGGCTGCTTGCGCCTTGCGTTGCTCAGCTCGACGAGCTGCAACATCACGGTGATTGCGCTCAGCGGCCGCAGTGCGGCGCAGCCCCTCAACGCGCGAACGCAACGCAGAAACGCGCTCTTCACTACTGCGCAAGGCAAGCCGGGCTTCTAATTCCTGCTGTCGTGCCGCGGCTGCAGCATCTGCAAGAGCTGCTCGTGCCGCGTCATCAACGGTTTCTTCATCTTGATCCGTTGAAGCTAGCTCCATGCGCTCGGTAATCTCTTCCAGAGATTCCTGCTCGATTTCCAGCTTCTCCAGCGTTGCTTCGAGCTTTTCTTCCAGCTTGGCTTTGTCCGATCGCGCGCTGCGAAGTTTCTGTCCAAGACGTGCCAGATACGTGGATAATTCATCAATGGTGGCATCAGATTCAGCCAACGCCGACTGGGCTTCATCTCGCTGTTGCTGAGCGATGGAAAGCTCTGGTCCCCGCTGAGCCAATCGTTGCTCGACTGTAGAAAGTTCTTCCTGGCACTGGGATAGTTCAGTTTCCGTCTGTTCCACTAAGGCCTGCTGCGCGATCAGGGAAGCAACTGCTGAGTCCCCCACGGAACTGCGAACTGCCGAAACAGTTATGCCATCCAAGGTGGTGAGCAGCGCAGATGGGTTCTGCACCAAAGCCGCAGGAGCTTGGCTCATTTCCTCAATGATGTAATGGCCAACAAGAAGCTGATCAAGCAAACTGTTCAGCGGGCCATCGGCAGCTACAACTTCACGAGCGCTGACGGCATTAGGCATCGCAGGAGCCTTTGCACCACTTGGAAGAACTTCGGCGTGCAGGAATACTTGGCTGGCCTGCTGCTGTTGGAGGTCTTCGATGAGATCCAACGCATCACCGAGGTTCTTGGCTACCAAAGCTTCTGCACTGTCACGCAAAATCGCGGCGACGGCCTGTTCATATCCCGGATTAACCGTAATCAGCTCCCCCAAACGACCGAGGAGCAGTCCGGATGTTGATCCAAGAAGCTGTGACGACTGATCATCTGGTTTGGAGTTCAACTTCAGGGCTTCAAGGCGAGCACGCAATCCGGAAACACGCACAGATAGCTCGCGTTCACACTGGCTATCGGCATTGTGTTCTTCTGACATTGCTGCGTGTTCCCGATCTGAACTCTCAAAATCGATATTCAGTTGGGCTTCGCCAGCCAATTGTTTTTCAAGATCACTGGCAACTTCTGCGTGAGAGCGCAAATCCAGTTCAAGGTCCGAGTCGAAGGACTGGACGCTTTCCTGGAGTCGGGATATTTCGGCCCGGGTCACGTCGACACGGCTGCGTGCGGAAGCCACCTGCGAGGCGAGCCGTGACATGCCTTCTCGACGGTCCGCCGCGGCACGGAGCATGGCAGCCATCCGCTGCTGTTCGGCGCGTGATGCTTCCTCGGCCTGCTCTTTAGCCTCTACAGCTTCAGCAAGAATCTCGTGGCGGTCTTCAAGAGCTTCTTCAAGTTCCTCAAGTTCTTCGCTCATTCGCTCAGCTTGAGCTTCCAAACGCTCAGGATCACGGCTGGAATCGAAATGGGTTTCATTGCTTTCCAGCAATTTCCCGCGTTCACGAGCCAACGCGGCAAGCGATCGGTAACGCTCTGCCTGCGTGCTCAACGAAACCCACGTTTCCTGGATTTGAACCAGGCGCGGGGTAATGGTTTCCATCTGGGCAGTCAGTTCAGCGATGTGCTTCTTGATGCGTTCCAGACGTGCCGCAGCGTCTTCTTGCTGAGCTTGGATCTTGGATTCGTCATCAATATCCTGTGCAAGCTTGTTGTTCAGTGTTACCAAATCATCTGCCAGAAGACGGGACTTTGCATCCCTGACATCAAGCTGCACCGTCTGCGCACGGCGAGCGATTTTCGCTTGCCGGCCCAGTGGGGCCAATTGGCGGCGAACCTCGGCGCTCAAATCTTCAAGACGATCCAGATTTCCCTGCATCGCTTGCAGCTTGCGCAGTGTTTTCTCCTTGCGCCGGCGGTGCTTGAGCACGCCGGCCGCTTCCTCAATGAAGCCACGCCGATCTTCAGCGGTAGCGTGCAGGATGCGGTCCAGCTGCCCCTGTCCGACAATCACATGCATTTCTCGACCCAGACCGGAGTCCGAAAGCAGCTCTTGAATGTCCAGAAGACGGCACGAACTTCCATTAATGGCGTATTCGGATCCACCCGTACGGAACAGCGTGCGGGAGATAGTGACTTCTGCATAGTCGATAGGCAGCTGGCCATCAGAGTTATCGATTGTCAGGGACACATGGGCACGTCCCAGTGGTGGGCGGCCAGAAGTGCCAGCAAAGATCACGTCTTCCATCTTGCCGCCGCGAAGCGTCTTGGCACCCTGTTCACCCATGACCCAGGACAGCGCGTCAACCACATTGGACTTGCCGGAACCGTTAGGTCCTACAACAGCCGTGACACCCGGTTCAAACTCAAAAGTGGTCGCCGATGCGAAAGACTTGAATCCGCGAACGGTGAGAGTCTTGAGATGCACGGCGTGAAGTTCCTATGTTTGGGCCAAATCGCTAAAGTTGGGTTGGGCAATCAAACCCAATCCTTGTCGCAATTCTAGCGAAGCGCACTGGGGATTATCTGGTTGTGCTCGCAAAATCCGAGGAAGAAAATCGAGGGATAGATCATTCTATGAGCATTCTGACGCAGATTGACCAGTGGCCAAGTGACAACGCGGTATCCGTGGTGGTGAACGGCAATGGTGCAATCGTTGACCAGCACGGTGATACTGCACGTGTTTACCCCTTGGCTTCGGTGACCAAGTTGCTCAGTGCCTACACGTTCTTGGTTGCTCTGGAAGAAGAAGCCATCACCCTCGAAGACCCTGCAGG
>RCUF01000535.1_pt1 | contig 10544 bp, 9 predicted proteins | sample 2166311 | NCBI WGS metagenome assembly RCUF01 (sample SAMN09932608, study PRJNA488358) | compost metagenome | feature: garden; material: soil; isolation source: compost soil in 4-hydroxybenzonitrile-enriched culture | place: Germany: Experimental Botanical Garden Goettingen | collected 2016-01-27
CATTTCTACGTCACTTTTGATGCTTATGCTCCCGTTTGATGCTCTACCCAACATTTCTACGTCACTTTTGATGCTCATGCTCCCGTTTGATGCTCTACCCAATATTTCTACGTCACTTTTGATGCTTATGCTCCTGTTTGGGGTAATGCTAGTACGCATTGAACAGCTGTGCGCACCCTTTAGTTGGATTTCTCCAACCATTGCGCCGACCATCGCGCCTTGTCCACACCATTGTTCAGGATAATAATCCACGCCTATTTGCACTTGATTTGAAGTACGCAACATTGATGTCCTCCATTCATTTAGAACGATCCTGATATAGCAAAAAGCAAAACTGCTTCCGCCCCATCATCATGAGTGGGTGCGGAAGCAGTCAGATGTCAATTACTATTTAGTAAACTAATTACTTCTTAAGTTTGTCCCAAGCGGCTTGCATGTTTTCTTCCCAACCCTTAACGTCGCTCTTGCCAGCAATGTATTGTTGAATTACGCTGCCGAATTCTTGAGCTACGCCATCAGGGAATTTTGAAGATTGCAATGCATAGATTTTATCAGCTTGAATGTAGTTCCAAAGCTCAGTACCGATAGCACCCATATCTTCAGATGTTGCTTCAATTGAAGACAAGGCTGGGATGAATTTGAATTTCTTAACGATATATTCTTTACCTATATCAGAGGTTACGAGCCAGTTGAGGAATGTTTTTGCTTCTTCCTTCACAGCAGAATCTTTGTTAACAACCAGGTTTGCTGGAATACCGATAGTCAGCTTGTCGCTTTCAGCTGGATCATCGCTAAGCGGCATTGGCAGAACACCGATGTTCATGTTAGGAGTAATTCCGTCGATCATAGTTTGTGCCCAGTTACCTTCTTGCATCATTGCTGCTTCACCATTTGCAAACATGGTTACCTGAGTATTGTAGTCAGTAGTTAATGGGTTTTTATTACCGTAATCAACAGTCAATTTCATCAATTTAGCCCAGTTGTCAAATTTCTCGTTGCCAACTATAGTTGCTGTTCCTTCGTTGAGTCCTTTAATAAATTCATCAACATTAGGTTGTTGTGCAAATGCTACGCTAATCCCTTGATTCCCGATCAGCCACCATTCTTGATAGGCGTTGGCAAATGGAGTAATACCAGCATCTTTCAGCTTTTTAGCTGCAGCTTCAAGCTCTGAATAAGTTTTAGGAGTTTCCGTGATACCTGCTTTTGCAAACAAATCTTTGTTGTAGATGTATCCAAAGCCTTCAAGGTTCATTGGCATACCGTAGATTTTACCATCTTTAGTCATTGGTTGTGCTGCGAGAGGAATCAAATCCTTAACCCAAGGTTGATCGCTCAAATCTTCCAGTTTATCGAGCCACATATCCATTTCGCTATATCCACCGTTAGAGAAAATATCTGGTGCATCGCCGGAAGCAAATTTAGTTTTCAAGGAAGCGCCGTAGTCAGCACCGCCGCCCACTGTTTGGATATCTAGTTTAATATTTGGATATTCTTTCTCAAATTCAACTTTTAATTCATTAAGACCTTCAACGATCTCAGTTTTAAATTGAAAAATTTTAACGGTCTTTATTTCTCCTTTATTAGCTGAGCCTGCCGTGTTTCCGCTTTCATTCTTAGCCGCGTTATTTCCGCCACCACATGCTGCCAAAAGAAGTGACATGGACATCAAGACTGACAAAACGACTGTAAGCTTGTTTTTCTTCTTCATTACCTTATTCCCCCTTGTACTTATTTAAATATATTTTGGAACAGAGGGTCGGTTAACCTTTAACCGACCCAGCTGCTATACCCTCAACAATATAACGCTGAAGTGCTAAGAAGAAAATGATGACTGGGGCAATCCCCAGAACCAGTGCCGGGAGTGCAATATCCCATTGTTTCGTGTACTGTCCAAAGAATGAGAACGTTGCAAGTGGAATTGTACGCATCTCTGGTCTTTGCAGAATCAGGGAAGGAAGCAAGTAGTCATTCCATACCCAAAGTGTATTTAAGATAATAACTGTCATCAGCATCGGTCTAAGCATAGGCAATACGATGCGGAAGAACACAGTAATTGGCGAACATCCATCAACCGTTGCTGCTTCCTCAATTTCCAGAGGAATCGATTTAACGAATCCGTGGAACAGGAACAATGACATCGGAGCTCCTAGTCCAAGGTATGTCATGACTAGACCAACTCTGCTATTGTTGACTCCAAGTTCATTAACTACTCTCATCAGCGGAATCATAATGGATTGGAATGGAATAACCATTGCCGCGATGAAGAGGAAAAATAGTGCGCGGTTGAACCTTGAATCATCACGAACCATACGATACGCGCCCATGGCACTAATAATTGCCATCAATGCTACACTTACTACTGTAATGACCAGAGAGTTAGTGAATGCTTCAGGAAAGCGAGTTAACTCCCAAGCTTTAGAGTAGTTGCTCCAATGAAATTCTGTCGGCCAGCTTGCCGAGTTCGACATGATATCACCGAAAGGCTTGACTGAGTTGACGAACAGGAAGTAGAAGGGCGCCAGGAATAAAATCGCGACGAGAGCCATAACGACCTCAGTCACCAGTAGTCTCCAGTTGTATTTCTTCTCGGTCATTAAGCTTCAACCTCCTTGTTCTTCGTCAGACGAATCTGGAAGAAAGTAATAGCAGCTACAATGACAAAGAACAGCATTGCCTTCGCGGTTCCGAGACCATAACGGTTATTTTGGAAAGCCTCAACATAAATATTCATTGCAACAGATTCTGTCGATTTAAATGGTCCACCCTTAGTCAAGGACAGGTTCAAATCGAACATTTTGAACGCCCAGGAAATGGCGAGGAATAAACAAATTGTTACTGCTGGCATTATGAGCGGTACGATGATGCTGCGAAGCATTTGCCAACGGTTTGCCCCGTCAAGCTCAGCCGCTTCCATTACCTCTGAAGGTACATTCGTAAGTGACGAAATATAGACGACCATCAAATAACCAGCAGACTGCCAGACGAATACAATGGTGATTCCCCAGAAGCCTGTAATCGAATCACCCAGCCAAGGAAGCCCGAAGAATGACCAGTTTGTAATGTCGTACATGGTGCTAAAGCCTTTGATGAATATAAACTGCCAAATGAAGCCGAGCAGCAAACCACCAATCACGTTAGGCATAAAGAAGATTGTACGCAGAATATTGCGTGTCTTCAGCGCCTTGGTCAAGAAATATGCCAGGAAAAACCCGACGACATTAGTTAATACAACACCTACTAAAGTAAACCTTACAGTAAACCAGAACGAAGACCAAAAGTCAGGATCATTTGTGAAAATTGTCTTGAAATTACTTAAGCCTACCCAATTGACGGTCCCTGCTACCCCGTTCCAATCCGTTAACGAATAATACATTCCAAGGAAAAACGGAATGACCATAACGATGACGAAAAACAACAGGACTGGCCCTATAAAAAATAGTTGCAATCCCCATCTTGATGTTCTCTTGTTGCCCATGGAGCAGCCCCCTTTCTTTCTACCAAAGAACTATTGTATTGTTATTATGACTTTATTCCGATTAGATAAACACCGACTCAGTTGAACACTCAGGTGCAATTTATTGATCTACTGTCTCACCAGTCAAGGAGGATACACCATCATGAAATGGAACAGCATTCGAACCAAACTGATTGTCTTTATGCTTATCGCTTCAGTTGTACCTATTGTCGCTACAATGTTTGTTACCTATTACTACACCACGAGTTCGCTAAAAGCGAGGGTTGCGCATGAGGATGCCAACTTGCTCTACCAAGGCCAGCGAAATATCGCCGGTCTGCTTGAGGATTTGAACCGAAGCTCTTCAACCGTATATTCCAATACCGAGCTGTTCAGATTACTTGAGGCTGGTTATGAGGATGTTCAGAGTAATTCACGCGTATATGCGGCAATGTCCTATATATCCACATCCATTCCGGATATTTATCAGGTGTATCTATATGAGAGTGTGAATCATAAAGCAACGCTGGTGACATTAAATACACCTAAACGAAATTATAATACCGCTCTTTTCAAGGACGCCCTGGACAAGAACGACCGAAGCTTATTCGTGCAATCAACCCATATGAGTCATTCCTATGGATTTGCCAAGCTTCAACCTAAGTATCCCTCGGAGCCTGTCTTCACATTGCATAGAAGAATAGAGCGTGTACCTTCCAGTGAGGTCATTGGGTACTTGTCCATCGACGTTAAATATTCAGCAATATCAGACATCGTGGAGCAGCTTTACAAAAAGGACCAGGAAAAGATGTACATTATTGATAACGAAGGGTTCATCGTATACAGCGATGCAGAAGAAAAATTGGGTCAGTCCGTTCAGGCAGCATGGTATAGAAACCATATTTTTAATACTGCTGATAATAAAGGCAGCTTCGAAGAGGATAACAACGTATTCGTCTATCAGCGATTGCAAGCCGTGGGCGCAGATTGGACACTTGTGAAGCAAGTGCCGGTATCCTATTTGAACCGAGAGGCCAATCAGGCAGTAGGTATCAACTTGCTATTGCTCGCTTTCTCCCTCATCATCATTGTGATCGCAACCATACTGATCTCGATCCGGATTACTTCACCTATCAAGCAACTGGGCAAATACATGAATGAAATCCAAATCGGTAACCTGAATGTCGATATCAAACCGTCCAGCAATGATGAGATTGGTGCGGTTATAGTTAGATTCCGCGGTATGATGGACACCATCAATAATTTGATCCTGCAAGAATATAAGCTAGAGCTGTCTAATAAAACAAATCAGCTTCGAGCGCTTCAAGCTCAAATAAATCCCCATTTTCTGAATAACACACTGCAGATTATCGGGACTCTCGCACTTGAGCTGAATGTACCACGGATTTACGCTCTGCTATCTGCTCTTGCCAAAATGATGCACTACAGTATGAACAATGAGGACAAAATCGTAACCCTGCGTGATGAGCTGGAGCATGTCAAAGCATATATCGAGCTGCAAAAGGAACGGTTTGAAAACCGGTTTGATTTTCGTTACGATGTGGAGGAATCCCTTCTCGATACGCCGATGCCGAAAATGATTCTACAGCCCATTATTGAAAATTATTTCAAACACGGTATTAACCGTTCTAAAACCGACGGACTTATTACGATTCATGCGAATGTTTGGAAAAATGAACAAGTAGAAGTCACAATCCAGAATAACGGGGTTATGATTCCAGAGAATAAGCTGGAGCATCTCCAGACAGAGTTGAACAATTTCACTAATCCTGGCGTTACGCGTCCGGGAGATGCGGAAAAGGATGCCGGAAGATTGACGATTGGACTTACGAATGTGCTGGCTCGTTTACAGCTTGTCTGCGGTGAGAATGCATCGCTAACTATAACCAATCTTGAACCAGTGGGTGTTATGATTACACTGATTTTTGCAAATATTAGTAGTAAAGCGGGGCATGAAGAGGAATGAGAGCATTAATTGTTGATGATGAATCACGAGTTCGTAGAGCGATCACTCTGCTGGTTGATTGGAAATCACATGGTATCGATGAATTGCAGGAAGCCTCAAGCGGCTCTGAAGCCATTGAAATGATCCGGCAATCCAAACCGGAGATCATTATTATGGACATGATGATGGAATCCGGCAACGGACTAGAATTAATGTCTTGGGTAAATGAATACGCTGGCAGCATTAAATTTATCGTAGTCAGCGGACACGATGATTTTGACTTTGTTCGCAACACCGTCCGCAATGGAGGCATTGACTATATACTTAAGCCGATTGATGCGGAAGCTATTAATGCTGCTGTATCCAAAGCCGTTGCGGAGTGGAAGCGTGAAGATAAGGAACGAAGCGATGTTCAGCGGCAAACCATCCAATTGAATGAATTCAAACCTCTATATGGTGAGAAAATGCTGTCATCATTTATCGATGATCCGATATCCGCAGAGAGTACATTACGAAAATTAACCATGGAAGGAATTATTCCAAAGCAAGCAAAAACCGTAAAATTGCTTCTTCTACAGGTTGATACTGGTGATACGCCTCTGCTTAAAAGGTTTGCTAATGAAAGTGAGCTTCTGCATTTTGCCGTCATAAATATATGCAACGATTTTTTACGATCTCAAGGGCGTGGGATTGCATTCAAATATTGGAGTGCATCTTCAGAAATAGTCATTTTGCTCTGGCATCAATATGAACCAGTTATCGATTTAATTATGCAAATGAACGAGGGTCTATTTCATACTTTACAGCGTAGAATGCATTTTGGCGTCAGTTCTGCCGGAGATCTTCCACGCAGTCTCCCTGCACAATACAAAGAGGCATTGACCGCAGTCACAAGACGTAATTTGCTTAATCCGGGGGAATATGCACACACGTCAAAACCAAGCTCAGTTGGAACTGGCCCAGCTTCATTAAATACGGGCAACGGCTATATTTTCTTCTCCAGTGTTCAGGAGGATTGGAAAATAGCCATTATGAGTGGAAGCAGCGAGCGAATTGATGTTGTATCACAGAAATGGGTCGATGATCTCAGCCGATCAGGCATCGTTACACCGGAGTTGTTGGAAATTTGGAAAAAGGACATCGCCTCATTCCGTACAAGACTGCTTAGAGAAATGCTTGGAGATGAAGCTGATGCCGCATTTTCTCAGTTAGAGGAGCTTGATAAAGAGAGTAAACCTCCGTTTACCACTGGATATTCCTTCTCCTTATTCGCTTGGAGAGATTGGTCCAATCATTATATGAAGCAGTTATCTCGAATTATCATGGAGCGGCAGGCACGCGAGAACAGGACGATGATGGATATTATTAAATACATTGACTACCACTATCAGACTGAGATCTCCCTGCAGGATATCGCGAGCCACTTCTTTGTAAGCCGGGAATATGTATCCCGAAAGTTCAAGCAAGAATTTGGCATCAACTTCTCCGATTATTTGGGACAATACCGAATCAACAAAGCCAAAACGTTAATGCTGAACCCCAATCTTAAAGTAGTCCAAATAGCTGAAATGGTAGGGTTTCATGATGTGAAGTACTTCAGTAAGGTTTTTAAAAAGCAAGAGGGGGTTTCTCCAAAAATGTACCGCAGCAATCTGGAAAAATAATAAAAAACAGGGATGAATACATAGTGAGATTACGGTCACTAACATATTCATCCCTTCCTTAATTAAAGCACCTTACTGTCTATACCACTTCAAAAATGCCTCTGATACAGCTTTACTGCTAATCCGTTCGGATGAGGTAGTTCTATCTTCATATTACAATACTCGATTTAAAAATGCTTTTGTCCGCTCATGCCGAGGATTTCCGAACATTTGCTCAGGCGATCCAGATTCGATAAATTCACCGTCAGCCATGAACATTACTCTATCGGCAACTTCCTTCGCGAAGCCCATCTCATGAGTGACAACAACCATCGTCATTTGCTCTTCAGCAAGCTGCCGCATGACTTGCAGCACTTCACCAGTAAGCTCAGGATCAAGCGCGGATGTAGGCTCATCGAACAGCAGGATTTCCGGACTCATCATAAGTGCTCTGGCAATAGCTACACGCTGCTTCTGACCGCCTGATAGATTGGACGGGTAAGCGTCCGCTTTATCGAGCAGCCCTACCTTATTCAGCAGATCTGATGATTTACTGCGAATTTCTGCGGAAGAGAATTGTTTTAATAACTTAGGTGCAAGCTCCAAATTATCTCGAACACTTAAGTGCGGGAACAGGTTGAAATGTTGAAAAACCATTCCCATCCGCGAAGTAATTTGTTTTATTTTAGCACTCGACGGGTATTTCCCATCCTTCACCAGATACTCTTCACCTATTTGTATACTGCCTCCATTCACCTCTTCCAAATATGCCATACTGCGCAGCATGGTGCTTTTGCCCGAACCGGAAGGACCAATAACAGCAACAACCTCACTTTGCTCTACGCTAAGCGAAACGTTCTTCAACACTTCGGTATCACCAAACGATTTTTTCAAATTCGTAACTTCAATGATCGCCATATCGTCTTCTTTCCTTTACTCGAATTTGAATTTGCGCTCTAATGCCTTAAATAACAATGTCAGCAACAATGTCATAAATAAATAAATTACACCTGCGACGATAAACGGTACAATCGTAAAATCACGATTCACCGCCGTCAGCGCAAAATGAAGCAGCTCAGGTACTGCAACAGCATATAAAAGAGCCGTATCCTTCACGAGTGTAATCGATTCATTCGAAACTGCAGGCAGCGCAATTCGGAACATTTGCGGCAGTACAATACGAGTCATCGTATGCCAGCGCCCCAATCCAAGCACTTGGGCTGCTTCATATTGCCCTTTATCAATCGCAAGCAGACCACCGCGGAAAATTTCTGCAAAATATGCGGCATAATTCAACGTAAATGCCAATGCAGCTGCTGCAAAACGATCCATCACGAGGTACTCACCGATGACAGGAATAACAGGCAGACCAAAACAGATAAATAACATCTGCAAAAGAAGTGGTGTACCACGTAATACATAAATATATCCGTTAGCGAACCAGGCAATCGGCTTCACATGGCTCCTGACCATTAAAGTAAAGACAAAGCCGAGTGGAATTGAGGTCAAAATTGCAAGAAAAAACAGCAGCACCGTCGTTTTGGCGCCTTCCAGCATCGGTCCTGTAATTTGCCATAAATAATCCAAGCTCATCTATCTAGCTCCTCACCAAGTTTATCCTAATGAACGCTAAAAACCGGATTCTTAATCCGGTCTTTAGCCATTAAATGCTCTTCATTTCACTTATTTCAGAACTTTATCTTCACCAAACCATTTTTCTGAAATTGTGGCTGCAGTACCATCCTGATTCAATTCATCCAATGCCTTTTGCAGCTTGTTCAGCAATTCTTCGTTATCCTTCTTCACGCCAATTCCGTACTCTTCCGGTGCTAAAGATTCATCCAGCAATTTGAAGGTTCCTTCATCTTTGGACATGTAATATCTGGCTACCACTTCGTCAATAACAACGGCATCAAGACGTTTTGTCTTCAAATCACTGAGTGCCAGTACGTTATCTGCGAACTCACTTACTGTCTTAATTTCAGATTTAATCGGGTTTGCATCCAGCGCATCTGCCGCAGAGGATAACGATTGAAGCCCAACAGCCTTGCCCGCCAAATCGCTAATTGCATGAATATCAGAATCTGCCAAAGTAACAATGACCTGGCTATTTTTTAAATAAGGCTTCGTAAATAACACTTTACCTTTGCGCTCTTCAGTAATTGTATATCCATTCCAGATCAAATCGATGCGTCCGCTACTAAGCTCGGATTCTTTCGCCTTCCAATCGATAGGCTGGAACGTAACTTCCACGCCCATCTTTTCCGCAACTGCACGAGCATAGTCAATATCGAAGCCTACGATTTCATTGCTCTCATCTCTGAAACCCATAGGAGCGAATTTATCATCGATTCCGATTACGAGCTTGTTGTCATCCTTGCCTGAGCCGGAACATCCCGCCAGCACAGCGAGCATCATGCCAAGCACCAAAGTTATAAGTGCTGCCTTTTTCATCTTGTTTTCCCCCATCTTCTAAATCTAGCACCATCCTGTCTCCAGCATGGTACTTTAGTTCGTTAATACGTTATCAGATTCTCATGATAGCATACTACTATAGAAGAGTCGAGAGAATTGGGTCTGATTTGGCAACTGATACAAAATAGACAAATTTTACAGTATTAGTTGCCAGTGCTGGTAAAGGAACGAAGCCCCCGATTCCAGAGCAGGTAGGCGATCGTAATACTGATGAGTGCCGCGACCGGAGTCCAGACTGCTACATTTTGGAATCCTGAATCATCAATAAACATAGCTGCCGGGTAAAATGCGGTAAATCCGTACGGAATAATCCATGTCAGCACAAAACGAATCCCTTTGCCAAAAATATTCATAGGATAGCGTGCAAAGTCACTCGTCCTCTGAACAGCGTACATGATCGGTAAACTATCAACCATCCAGAAGGATAATGAGGCAAAAAACAGATTCACCGCCAAAAATATAATTCCACTTGAGATAATCATTACGATAAACCAAATAACCTGTGCTGCCCCCCAATGAATATCAAGATGAGGCGTCGACGTAAATAGAACAATAAGTCCTATAATCAAGCTCCCGATCCCATCCTGTTGAAGACGATCAGCGACGACCTGAAACAATGCATTGACCGGGCGAATCAATATGCGATCAAAATTGCCCGGCCTGATGTATTGCCCACCAAGCATCCACAGATTATCAAAAAAAGTATGCTCTAACGATCTCCCTAACATCGCAACCGCATAAATAAACATCATTTCATAAAACGTCCAGCCATGAATTGCATCGATATGCTGAAACACTATGGCTATAAATAGAATCGAGGTGCCCTGCGTAAAAATATTCGAGGTAATCCCGATCAAAAAATCTACGCGATATTCCATCATAACTTTAACCCTGGCCTTAAAAAAATGCCAGTACAGTACTAAATATCTCCACATTGCTTACCCTCCTTTGTTGGTCTGTTGTTGGCTTTAGGTTGAATGAAGCAAGGACTGAGGAGCGGAGC
>RCUF01000536.1_pt1 | contig 10530 bp, 12 predicted proteins | sample 2166311 | NCBI WGS metagenome assembly RCUF01 (sample SAMN09932608, study PRJNA488358) | compost metagenome | feature: garden; material: soil; isolation source: compost soil in 4-hydroxybenzonitrile-enriched culture | place: Germany: Experimental Botanical Garden Goettingen | collected 2016-01-27
GCCCCTCAAAGTTATCCTAGATAACTTTTGGGACGGCCTCTTCGCGTGAGTGATTTAATTCGAGATAATATTGTACATGGCTCAAAAAGAGCTAACTAAGGATTAACAAATATGTGGTATGATTTTTTGCTGCGTAACCATAAAATCAATAAAAGTCTGAACTGCCTGTGGTTGGTATTGATTTGTATTATATGTCAAATACACGATACGAGAATCAAGCCGTGTATCTAGAGGAATCATGGCAATCTTAAATTGGCGCAACAGAGGGGTATTGGCTACAATGGCAATACCAAAATCTTCAGAAACTAGTCCACCAATCGATATTTCATCATCTAAAGCATGACTTATCGTTGGTTTAAGATTCTGTTCATGAAATAGATTCATAATCATTTTACCAATGGGTAATGTTTGGCGATAGGTGATCAAAGGATAATCGATTATTTCAGACATCGTTATGCTTTCTTTAGTGGCAAGTTCATGATTCACTTGTGTAATCACTACTATTTCTTGGTAGAGCATTGGTAAAAAAACTAAATCCGGTTCATTTTCAGTTTTAGAGCAAAAACCCAAATGGTATTTTCCTTCCTTAACACCGTCTATTATTTCGAGAGACATACCCTGAAATAGATTAAAGTTTGTTTGTGTTTGAAATGAAGTGATAAATCCCCGAATTGCTTTTGGAACAAAATCACCAGCTAGTGTCGGGATGTAACCAATATCGATAGAACCCGTCTGTAAATTAGATATATTCTTGATAGATTGGATTCCTTTATCTAGTTCTGTTAAAGAAGCTCTGACATACGTATAGAACTCTTCCCCGTATTTAGTTAAAACTACATTTCTTCCTTTTTTCCGGAATAAACCAATGTCCAGCTCTTTTTCTAGCGAAGAAATTGCAAAGCTCAAACTTGGCTGACTGATATACAACTCCTGTGCTGCCTTTGTGTAATGCTGAAGCTCTGCTAATTTTTTGAAATAGTATAGTTGATTTAGATTCATGTGCTCACCCTAAAATCATTATAAAACAATCAATAGAGAGTATCTATATATTAAACAATAAGATGTATTAGTTATGGAATTTTATTGTCGCTATAATGATGGAGTAATTTGCCGGCATGTTATTTCATGATTTGTGATTTTTTTCCCAATGTTAACGAACAGGATTCTTACTTTACAAACAAGGAGTTATGTAATGAAAAATGGGTTAGCAAGTAAACAATCCAATCGTGTAATCGTATTTACCGCAGCATTTATAATTATTTTTTGTTGTTCAGCATCTGCAGCCTTCTCTGTATTTGCGAAACCGTTGCAAGAAGCAACTGGAGGAACGGCTTCACAAGTAGCACTGACGCTAACGATCTATCAATTCACTATGTCGTTATTTGGGATTATTTCGGGAAAAATAGTTGATAAGTCCGGTCCTAAAAAATTGATGTATATCGGTGGATTTGTTTTTGGAATGGGATGGTTACTAACAGCTTTTGCACCTAATTTATTTATGCTGTATATAACTTGTGGCTTTATTGCAGGAGCGGGGAATGGACTTTTATACAATCCTTCTATCAATACAGCATTACGCTGGTTTCCAGAAATGAAAGGTACGATGTCTGGGATTTTACTAGGTGCTGCTTCATTAGGGCCACTTGTATTGGCAAAGGTTGGTGCCATTTTATGTGACCGATTTGGAACGCAGGGATTTGTATTTATAGGACTAGCCTACTTGATCTTGGTTTGGATGGTAGGTTGGCGAATGAAATTGCCAGAAAAAGGTTGGAAGCCTGAAGGATGGAATCCTTTAGCTGTTAAGCAACCCGGTATGGAAAGAGAAGATTACACTCCAAGCGAAATGATCAAAACCAGTACATTTTGGATTATGTTAGTTTTGTTTTCAATTGCATGTACAGCCGGGATCATGATGATTGGGTCCCTATCTACCATCGCTCAAGTTCAACTAGGGATGACTGCTGTTACAGCAGCTAATATGGTAGTCATCAATTGTCTGGCTAACTTTTGTGGTCGATTAATTGTAGGAAAGTTATGTGACAAATGGGGAGAAAATAATACGTTGGTATTGGTTCTGGTTGTCACAATTGTTGGATTATTAGGACTGCGTGTTGCCACTACTTCAATGGTATTTATTGCATTTTTGATTTTGCTGGGAGCTGCTTTTGGTGGCGTCCTAGTGGTCTATCCACCTTTAACTTCAAAAACATTCGGAGTCAAGAATTTTGGTGTGAATTATGGAATTATGTTCTTTGGATATTCGATCGGGGCTTTATTAGGACCACAAATTGCTGCACGGGCAGTTAATCAAGATTTGGGAACCAGTGCTTATAGCCATGCTTATCTCATTGCAGTAGCAGTTGCATTAGTGGGGCTTGCACTTAATTTTTATCTAATCAGAAAGAAGAGACTTGCCGTTAATTCCTAAAAATGTGGTATTATGGAGGGAAATAGGATGGAATATATTAAAGTAAAAGGTATAGAAAAACCTGTGTCCAAGCTTGTTATGGGAACAGCTTGGTTTGCTCCAGACTTTGAAGACGAAATCTTTAAGATGCTTGATGTGTATGTTGAGCAAGGTGGCAATGTAATCGATATTGGGAGATTCTATGGAATTGCCCGATCTGAAAAGATAGTAAAAAAATGGCTTGAGGCTAGGAACAATCGTAAAGATTTGATAATTATTGATAAATGTTGCCACCCCATCATTACTCCAGATGGTGTACATCATCCAGAATACTGGAGAGTGAAGCCGGATCTGATTACAGATGACTTACACTATAGTCTTCTTCATACGGGATGTGACTATTTTGATTTATATTTATTGCACCGTGATGATCCAAAGGTCCCCGTCTCAGAGATTATAGATAGATTGGAATCCCATCGTGAAGAAGGTTTAATTGGTGCGTATGGAGTATCCAACTGGGAATTACCGCGTGTTCAAGAAGCTATGGAATATTGTGAAAGTAAAGGTTATCAAGGTTTGTCGGTAAACAATCCTTCCTATTCACTAGCGAAGGTTAGAGTTACCCGTTGGCCGGGTTGCGTTTATGCTGACGATGCTTATGCTAAATGGCATCAAGGAAAAGACATTACATTATTTAGCTGGGCAGCTCAAGCACATGGATTTTTTGCAGATGTTTATCCAAGAGACGGCAGTGCACCACAAGACATTCAAGCTGCATTCTTTTATGATGATAACTTTGAAAGACTAAAACGTGCGCAAGAAATAGCAAATGAAAAAGGAGTAGATTCGATCAATATAGCTCTGGCTTATGTTCTCTCTCAGCCGTTTGATGTTGCTACAATAATTGGTAGCAGAAGTCGCAAAGAGTTTGATTCTTGTATTCAAACATTAGATATTAAATTAACATCTGCTGAGTTAGCGTACCTGAACTTAGAAACAGATTATCGATGATTCGAAAGGGAAGTAATCTTTTTTGAAATCTGAAGTATTTAAAAACTCAACTTTCACACTTGAAGAAGACCTCAATATCCTGGCGGAATGCGTAAGAAATAAGCTGATGCGGTATTTAACCGAAATCAGCTTGTTTCTTTATACCTATGTTTCTGCAAGAACAGTGACAGTTAAATCGAACACTTGCTACTTAGAAATTATGATCATAGATGCTCTCCAGTTGGTTAAAATATACTATTGAACTATTTTCTCTTTAGAATGCAGTTTGACGTGAAGTTTATCAACAGCTGATAAAAGTACAGTATTCTCGAAATAGAGGGAATGTATATTAAGACTACCCTATACAGGAGGAATCTCACTTGAATTCGAAAACGCTCAAAGTAATGATTTTATACGCCAGCTACGGGAATGGTCATTATCAAGCCTCCAAAGCGATCGAGACCGTTTTCCGCAGGAAGGGCGTGACTGATATAGTCCTCCTTGATTTGATGGCACAAGCCCACCCACTGATCAATGAATTCACTAAATTTGTGTATCTCAACAGCTTCAAGACACTCCCATCTATTTATGGATGGATATATAACGCCACCAGAAAAATGCAATCAGAAACCGCCCTGCTCCGTTTAATCAATTCATTCGGAACCAGCACACTACTTCAGGCAGTTACTTCATTTGATCCAGATTTGGTCATTCATACTTTTCCACAATTAACTTTGCCGAGGCTTCTGAAAAAAACAGGGATGTCGATTCCTCTAATCAACATTATTACTGATTTTGATCTTCATGGAAGATGGCTGCATCCGGAAATTCATCGTTATTATGTGGCAACTGACGATCTCAAGCAAGAAATGAAAGATCTCGGTATACCTGAGGAGCGTATCATGGCAAGCGGGATACCGATCCAGCCTGATTTTAACCGTATCCAGCAGGAGAGCAGCCACCTGAATAATCTATTGCACAAAAACAAAAAAACAATTTTGTTGATGGCCGGTGCGTACGGAGTTATGCAGGGAAACCATGACATTTGTGAAGCGCTAACTTCAAGCAGTCAATATCAACTCATTGTAGTATGCGGGCGTAACAAGGATTTGTACCGGCAATTAACTGATCGCTTTGGCAATCATCCTGATGTTCATATTTACGGATATATAAATAATGTAGCTGATGTAATGACCATGAGTGACTGTATGATTACCAAACCAGGTGGAATAACCTTATCAGAAGCAATCGAATGCCGCCTTCCGCTTATTCTGTATCGCCCTGTCCCCGGTCAAGAGCTGAACAACGCTCTCTATTTGCAACGAAAGGGCATCGCCGCGATCGCTCATAACGTAGATTCACTAATGGTGCAAATCAACTCTATGCTCCACGACGAAACGAGATTTCAGGAAATCCAGCACAAAATAAATGACCTCCGCAAGCCCGAAGCTGCGGAGGTCATCGTTAACGATATTATGGAGCAGTGCTTTGTAACCTCGTGATCATTAGTTGACTTGACAAGCCAACCTGAATTAAAAGGCAGTTCTTGTTGCAAGGGGCTCGTCATACATTATGTTAAGAAATCACTACGCTCCCGAAAGAAGGTGCTTGGCCTTGTCACCATTTAAATCATCAATCGGACTTTATGAGAATGTTGCAGGCTTTTTGTGTTACTTGTTCGCCTTTGCTGGTGGTGTCTTTTTTATAGCCATCGAACGAAGAAGCCGCTTTGTGCTGTTTCATGCCTTGCAATCCTTCATGATGTTTGCAGGTTTAATGATCTTTCATATGCTCTCAGGTTTTTTACCCTTCATCGGCATTGTAGTCAATTTACTGCTTACCTTACTGGGGGTAACCCTCTGGGTTATTATGATGCTGGCCTCCTTGCAGGGCAAATGGCTTAAGCTCCCCCTGATCGGTGACATGGCTGAAAAACAGCTGAACAGAATGTAAATCGTTACACCGAAGCTGCGTCTTTCTTTTTGTTGCCTAGACCGTTAAACAACAGGTTCAAAGCAATAGCCGTAAAGCTGCCCGCTACAATCCCGTTATCAACAAGAATACGAAGCCATGCAGGCAAGGCATCAAAAATTTGCGGTACAACCGTAACACCTAACCCCATACCGACAGAGCATGCAATGATCAACAAATTTTCATGACGATTCAGATCCACTTGTTCACCAAGCATTCGAATACCGGAGGACAATACAAGTCCGAACAACGCAATCATGGCTCCACCAAGTACGGATGTAGGCACAAGCTGAGTTAATGCAGCAATTTTAGGTACAAAACCGATCAGAATAAGCAAACTACCTGCCACCACGATAACGTCACGAGTTTTTACACGGCTCATTTGGATGAGCCCTACATTTTGCGAATATGTTGTATATGGGAATGAGTTGAAGATACCGCCGAGCATAATAGCCAGACCTTCAGCCCGATATCCGCGAGTCAAATCTTTTGCTGTAATATCTTTGTCCACGATTTTTCCAAGCGCCATAAAAACACCTGTCGATTCTGCAACGCTGACGATCGCTACAAGTATCATGGTAATGATCGGCGTCACATGGAAAGTAGGCGTTCCAAAGTAAAACGGCTGAATCATGTGGAACCAGCTTGCTTCTTTTAGAGGGGCCAGATCTACCTTCCCAACAATAGCTGCAACAATAGTTCCAAAGATCAAGCCAAGCAAGACGGAAATGGATTGAAGAAACCCTTTAGCAAATCGGTTCATTAAAATAACAAACAGAAATACACCGAACCCCAGCGCCAAATTCAGCGGACTACCAAAATTGGGGTCTTGCACATTACCCCCACCAAGATCCGTTAATGCGACTGGAATCAAGGTTACCCCGATAATCGTCACTACCGATCCGGTTACAACAGGTGGGAAGAATGCTATTAGTTTTCCGAACAGACCTGCAAATAGAAACACGAAGAGGCCTGAGGCAATGATCGCGCCATAAATCGCCCTCATGCCCATTCCATCCTCTAGTCCGATTGCAATCATCGGTGATACTGCCTGAAAAGCACAGCCAAGCATAACCGGAAGTCCTATACCGAAAAAGCGATTTCCGAACACCTGGAGCAATGTAGCAATACCGCAAGCAAGCAAATCGATAGCTATTAGATACGTAAGGTTCTGGTGCGATAAATTAAGTGCTCCACCAACAATCAGCGGTACGATAACAGCCCCTGCGTACATGGCCAATACATGCTGAATCCCTAAAGAAAAAGTTTTGAACGGATGTCGATTTTTTTGAAAAATTCGATCGTTTGCCATAATAAGTAATTGCCCCCCACGTCTCTATCTATTTATGTGTTCAAGTTCAATGAACTTCTTCCACAAAAGTTACGGTTCCATCCTCAAGCGAAGCAATTCGAACTAGTGAATCCAGACGATAACCGGCCTCTTCTAGCAATCTGGCCCCAGGCTGAAACGATTTTTCGATGACGATACCAATGCCAGCTACACTAGCACCAACCTGCTCAACGATGCGTGCCAAACCAAAGGCTGCCTCACCATTCGCGAGGAAATCATCGATAATTAGCACCCGATCTTCTGGATGGAGAAATTTTTTTGAGACCGTAATTTCGTTTGTCTCACGTTTCGTAAATGAGTAAACCTTCTCGACCAGAATATCTTCCTTCAAGGTCAGAGATTTATGCTTGCGCGCAAAAATCATGGGCACTCCAAGCTCCAATGCCGTCATAATTGCCGGAGCAATACCCGAAGATTCGATCGTCAGCACCTTCGTTACACCCTCTCCCGCAAAACGACGCTTAAACTCACTGCCCACTTCTCTCATAAGCACCGGGTCCATCTGATGATTCAAGAAAGAATCTACCTTCAAAACCTGATCACCCAGGACAATTCCTTCTGTCATTACTTTTTCTTTTAACAATTTCACTTCATTTCCTCCTCCAATGCCTAAACCCTATTCATTCTCCCCAGATAAAAAAAGCCCATTTCCCCAAAGGAATAATGAACTTTAAAAGGTAGAACCCACCATCTGCTTCCGTACTTCTGCAAACAGGCACAGATATAGATTCTCCTCGTAGTCCGATCATTTCCGGTGATCAGGTAGAGACATGCAGGCCCATTCCTGCACATATACGAGAAAAGATATATAAATATATGTCGAATCATGTAACGTTAGAAAGTATAACGCAAAATTATAGCGGAAATAAAGAGGTATTTCGTGGTGTTTTTGAAATATTTCAGACAATTTCATTGCGATTTACACTTAAGACGGTATAGTATTTAATTATCTACCTCACATGGAAGGAGTTCTATTATGGGCTTTATCAAAGAATTTAAAGAGTTTGCTGTACGAGGCAATGTAATTGATCTGGCAGTCGGTGTCATTATCGGGGGAGCATTCGGAAAAATAGTTACTTCCGTCGTTAACGATATCCTTATGCCTCCTATTGGTAAATTGCTCGGGGGCGCTAACTTCAGTGACTTATTCATAAATCTGGATCCCGATAAAACATTGCCATCCGGTGGAGAAATTCACTCGCTCAAGCAAGCAAATGAAGCCGGGGCAGCGGTTGTTGCTTACGGACAATTCATTAACACTTTGCTTGATTTTCTTATCGTCGCTTTTTGCGTATTCTTACTCGTCAAAGGTATTAATTTCCTGCGTCGCAGTCAAGAAAAGGAGCAAGCGAAGCCTGAAAAGACAACAAAGGAATGCCCCTTCTGTCTGTCAGAAGTTCCTATTAAAGCCGTTCGCTGCTCTCACTGTACTTCCCATCTTGAAGAGCATGCCGAGACACCACAATAGTAATCATTACGGTACAAAGGACCTGATTCTCATAGGACATTTCCACTTCATATGAGAATCAGGTCCTTATTATATTGGTCTAGACTCCCGTGGTAACAGATTGGTAAGAACTGATTTCAATTCAGTATCTTCCTTATAGCTTTTTTCACCTGTATCCAATCTGCGAACTCGAATCTGGCTATAACTTGCACCCGATTCGATCGGCTTGAATACAAGGTTATCACGATCTTCTAGTCTCAACTTATATCCCATCTCTTCAAACATTTTCAGAAAATCACTTTCGGTCGGAATTTGGCCCTCATCCAAAAAGATTAGCCCCCTTAATTCCTTAACCGTACTACCATGCGTTACATCGAAATATACAATACATTCCATAATTAAACGCTCCTCATCCCGTATTAAAGTTTCACGAAACACCATTAAAAAAGCGACGGCACGTCGGGATCTGTAGCCAACTTCGCTAACTGATCCAGCGTGCCTCTTAATGTTTGGTACGCCTACTACTTAGTACGGATATATTATCCGTTAGTATGACGTAACTTATTACAACTTGGTGAATAATTTTTGTAGTACCTGAAAGATAATAGCTAAATTTGTTCTGAACCGCAGTGCGGACACCATTTCGTCCCCTTAACTAACGCAGTCGAGCATACTTGACAGATTGATGTCGGAATCGCTGTCTCAACTACCGTTTTTGCCGGTTCCTTCGAATTCACATTTTCCTTCCATGTACGAATTCGGCGATCCAGCTCCTCTTGCCGTTCACGTTCGCGGTCTAGCTCCCGTTGTCTTCTAGCCTCGGCTTCCTGATCCACAACATTGTTAGCGGGAGTAGCCTGAGGCTCTGTAACGAGCACAGTGTCTTCCATTTTTGTTGAAGTCGAATTGTACAATGATTTGAATATATCATCATCTTCAAGTACCGGGCTGAGAATTGAAGCGGATTGCTCTTTGACTGCTTCAGTCGAGCTGACAAATTCCTTCGCTTTAGGCTTCAGAAGCTTCTCTCCGCAATAAGGACAGAACATAGCGTCCTCTGCTACAACTTTACCGCATTGGTAGCATAAACGTTCATTTTTTAGATCAGCAATTTTTGAACGAATATCGTCTCGCTCTTCAGCCAGCAAATCGCAGGTCTTGGCTAGCTCGACCATTTCCTTTTCCGCTTTGGACATGTCCTTTAGACGATATCCCTCGTAAAATACTTCACCCATTCGTTGATAGTACAGTCCCATTTCACGTTCAATATTAGAAATTTGCGTATTAAGCTTGCCGATCTCAACAACATTCTGAGCACGATCGGTTACTTTACCGGCACCATTTTTAATCTTCTGTAAAAAATTCATAGTTGTAGTCCTCCAATCCATTTGCTCGCCATATCCCTTCGCAAATCAACTATTGTATCAAATTATATACCCAATTCTCGAAATCTGACATAATCATACCAGAAATAAAGGGCTAGGGAAAACCGCCCTCTGGCTTAATGCAAATTTTGATTTTAATTAACTATTCAATGTACAATAAATATATATAACCAATCTTATTAGGAGTAGATCACACTGAGTAAATCAAATGGAAACAATTCTAGTAATGAAAGCGACAGTTTGCTGAGCCAGTTGGATTTGCGAGAATTATACCACTATGAAATCGGAGAAAAAGAAATCCGTCAGCTGGAGGAGTGGAAAAAGCTCCCTATGCTGTATCAGCTCGCTCTGGATGAATTAAAAAACAAAATCAAGCTCATACAGACAGAATGGAAAGTGATTAACGGCTATAGCCCTATCGAACATATCAAGACAAGAATTAAAGAACCTAAGAGCATACTGGAAAAGCTGGAGCGCAAGGGATTTGATCTGACCGTAGAGAACATGATTGCTAATATACATGATATAGCTGGAATGAGAATTGTATTCTCCTTTGCACAGGATATTTATCTTCTGCTGGACCATCTCAAAATGAGGGACGACCTGAAAATCATCGAAATAAAAGATTACATTGCAGTTCCTAAACCAAACGGATATCAAAGTCTGCACGTCATTGTCGCGGTTCCCCTCACTTTATTTGAGGGACAACGGTGGATAAAGGTTGAGATTCAAATGCGTACCCTTGCTATGGATTTCTGGGCCAGTATGGAGCATATTTTGTTCTATAAGTATGAGAAGCAAGTCCCTTCCCATGTTGTAATGGAGCTGACAGAAGCAGCCAGAGCAGCAGACTCGCTGGATAAAAAAATGCACCGATTGCGAAAAGAAATTATGGGTGTGAGTGAGGCTGCTCTACCTCAAAAAACTAACACCAACCTGCTGCGCTAATGTAAAAATATTCGAAGTATCAAAATAA
>RCUF01000537.1_pt1 | contig 10475 bp, 7 predicted proteins | sample 2166311 | NCBI WGS metagenome assembly RCUF01 (sample SAMN09932608, study PRJNA488358) | compost metagenome | feature: garden; material: soil; isolation source: compost soil in 4-hydroxybenzonitrile-enriched culture | place: Germany: Experimental Botanical Garden Goettingen | collected 2016-01-27
TCCCATAACTTTACTATACATGATGTTGGGAGTGGGTGTAACTATCTGGGTGGCAGTGTTGGAAGGGTAAGATGAGATTTTAGTCGTGAGGATAGGGCTGTAAAATGAGAAAACCCGAGTAGACCGTGAAGGGTCATGTCGGGTTATTGAGCAAATTGATTGCTGGTTGGATTGAGCAAGTAAGTGCAACTAAGGACGCTACGTAGACGGATCATTCTTCCGATCGCTGTTGCCCCCAGATTTTTTTGATTATATTTTAACGGTAAAAATCCGGGTTCAAAGGCGAACGCTTTGCTTCTTCAGAACGATTCCATCCCCTCCGCTGCTAAGCTTGGGTTTGCTTTATTTTGTTTCAAATCCTAACTGATTAGTTAAAATGCTTTTCTCTAAACGGATATAGTACAAAACATGGTTTAGTTCAATCTCCGTTGAGTGTAAATAATAAGCCGCTTCCTTAACTGAATCCATGCTCAACGCTCCTGCTTTGGCAGCGATAATGTTAAAAGCATCTCCAAGTAATTTAATACAAGTTTGAATCCTCTCTGTGTATTGCTCTTCAAGTTCTACTAACTTTTCATACTCCGCTACCATGTCACTCTGAGAAGTCAAAATATTCCCCACCTTTTGGTACGTATATGAGTACCAGTTTTACAAAAATTATATGTTACGTTTATGCGTATCGTCAAGAAAAATTTGTAAAATAAGGTGGGAAACCTAATGGCAAAGAAAGTAGTTGTGAAAATTAACGAAATTACAAGACAACACAATATTTCCTTGAGAGAACTCTCACGTTTATCTGATGTACGACACGCTGCTCTAAGCGAACTTCAATCCGGTAAACGTGAAAGCATCAATTTTAATCATATTGAAAGAATAGCCGAAGCCATGAATATTGAAGATATTCGGGAAATTATTGATCTGGTTGAGATGGAAGAAAAGAAATAGTCATCATTTGCTGAAAGAAAGTTTTTTGTGGAACGAGACCATATAGAGGCCTAGCATCGATTGCTAGACCTTTAAACTTGATCATCAATTTGATTGGTTTGAAAAGATGGAATAATAAGATCTCTCCCACGCAATGCATACAGAACAATATTTTCTGACCTATCGCTGACAGTGGAGAGATGGGGTCTTGTAAGATAAAAAAATGTGAAGAAAAACCGGGACAAGGCTTTTTTGAATTTCTTGTTTCACTGTTGAGTGCGCCGTAGCATTCAAGAGCAAAAAAGTGTGGCCACGAGGTAACCTATCAAATATTAGCAGCAGTCAGATCTAATATTTTCTCTATTTCGTTTATTTTATATAAAATTTTTTTGTCTGTTCTTGTTATAACCTCAGGAAGAACTCCTACGCTATCAAAAGGTAACAAACCAAGTAAAAAAGATCGATAACCTGCTAAAAAGTTATGAAGATTGGGTATCTTGATCTTTATCTCAAGGTTCTTTTCGACCTCAGTTAGTAATTCTTCAAGAGTCTTGTTGGGAGAACATTGATAGTAATAAATGAATGAAGAAATAATTGCTGTTTTTTTACGAGATAAACGAATGTTTTCACCCACTACAAAGCCATTTAAGCATATCTCAGACTTCGTTTTCCGAACCTTTTTAGGATTTAGTTGAAATCCTTGACTCTTAAGAATTTTTGTAATCCCATTAATAAATACTCTCTTATGGATAAATAAATTATCAGATGAAAAGAGTAGATCATCAACATACCTAGTATAATTTATACCAAACTTGCGGCAATATCTAGATATTCTGATGTCTAGGAACCTGAAATAAATATTAGAAAGGACAGGAGAAGTTACTGCACCTTGGGGTAGGAACTCATTAACAGTAACAACTTTAGTAATAAAATCTAAAATAGTTAAACTTTCATTAATACTAACATCATCAACGTAATATTTTAAAACCTCCCTTAATTCCTTTTCTTTGATAGAGTGAAAAAAATCTTTAATATCCAACTTCATATAGTAGCCGTGTTTTACATGTGGTTTAAGATAATCGTAATATGACTTCCCCTTAACATATCCGTATGCATAATTAGAAAGAGGAATGAAATCAAGAAAATTATTCTTCAGTTGTTTTTGAATCTTATATATCAAATGTTCATTATCTATACAATGAATAACTCTATCGGACTTATCCTTCTTTTTAATTATTTTCGTATAATATGCTGTAAGTAGTTGCTCTTCAGTTAGAAGGTCAACATAATGAGATACACTATCACGAAGAACTTTTTTCTCGAATTTACTTAAACTCTCAATACGCATTTAAATTCTCCTAAAAAAGCAAGGGTAAGTACATCCCAGAACCTCGAAATTAATGCATAGGCCAATAAGCGTATACTAGCGCGACAATTAGCAGGCCTCAAACCATGGATTTTCCCTACACCCGTTACTAAGCACGTCACAAGAGATTTTTAGTTTCTTGTATAAGGGATAAAAAAACTGTCATCATGGCATCTATAGTCAATAAATAACTACTTCAGATTTTACTACTTACCCCATTGCTTTAGAATTAGTTTATAACAATTTCTCCAGTTTCTCAATAACTTTTCCTAATTCGGGAAAGCTCGCTTGAAATAAGCTTCTATTTACAAATACATCCTCGGACTTTTCTATTTTTAATTTTCTATCGAAGAACCAATTAAGATAGTTAGTAACCCAACCGCTTGTCTTATCTCCAAAATCAAGTGTAGATTCTTTTAATTGCTTGCGTATCTCTTTTATAACTTTTAATTTTTTCACGAACTCTTGATTGTTGTTATTTCCTTCTTTATCACTACTGAACCAATCTGTTTTCCCAAAAAAGACCAACCTAAGAAAGGTTGTTTTATGATCTTCCGTCTGTAAATCGGAGTACAGATTATCAAAATTCTCTTGGTTCCAATCATGTTCTTTAATCCATTGCCAGAAGAGGTGGTAGTTTCTCTTATTGATAATAGTACCTTCAATAGTTGTCTCTAATGGCATAAAGTTGTACTGATCATAATATTGCTGGATAAGTTCGATTAGTTCAGCTCGTTCCTCACTTTGTTCAATACAAAGTCCTGTGGAATCTACCTCAAATTTATTTGAGTTTAATCTTTGTGTTATCTCGCTTCTGACTCTAAATGTATCATTAAACTTCTTTGTATAGTGATATTTTTCACGTTTAATAATGTTTCTGTTTTTAATCACATTTAAATAAGCACTACCTGAAAGCATATATTTTTTCTTTTTAGGAGAGTAGTTCAATATCTTGTCCATATCAATCATAACTAAATAATTTATTTTAGTTTTTCTATCATTCGGATTAACTAATTTAAGTTTATCCTCCTTTCCATCAAAAGCATATATATCTATTTTATTCAATTTAGGATGCAGAATACGCAAATTGTCGTTTCTAAAAACCTCTAATTCTGTATCCCCTTCTACAAAAAAACAAACCTCTGAGAAGAATAAATTAGCTTCATTATCTGATATTAGTTTATGTTTTTTTTCCTTAAATCCATTTATTCTCGATACATAAGATTTATTAAAAAATTCTGTATTGGTTACGTGAAACATTTCGTAGTTCTCATGTTCAACGATTATGTTCTTTACAAAAGTCGGGGAGTGAGTTGCAAATATCCATTTAGTTGTTGAGAATCTCTCGTATTTTTTGATTTCTCTTGTAAATTGCTCTATTTTTTTTAAGTGAAGATGAAGTTCTGGCTCGTCTATCATTATCAACGGGCTCGATAAATGTTTATTATTAAAAAGGCGTAAGATTAATTTTACATATAAGCTCATAAATGAATAAGAATTCATTCCATAAGAACCAATTTTTAAATTATGAGCTTCGTACTCAAAGCCATTACCCCCTAATTGAAGCTGTATAATCTGACTGATTTTTTCATATATATTTGACTGCTTAACTCGTATATTTGATTTTTCAATTTCTGAGATAATATCTTGAATCACTGTACTGTAATTATCTCGTCCCTCATCATCTAATTCAAAAATCCCTTCAATATTTCCTGTTATAGAGACTTTTTTTCTGAACGGAGCTATTTCTCCTATGAGCTTCCAGATGGATTCCCAATTATAAAGGTCAATATTTCTAGACTCTAAAAAAAAGACAGGGAACCTCACAGAAATAAATGCTCGAAACTCATAGTCTTTTATATTCCAATTAATTGATTTATTTTGACGGTTGTATTTTAGAGTAAGCGTACACTTATCTTTTTTAATATATTTATCAGCATATTTTTTTACTTTCTCTACTATATCATTCAAAGGATCCAAACCACTATGAAATTGACTGAATTTAATGTTTGAAAAAAAGTCATCTAAAAATCCATTATTGACATTGGTATTACCTTGTATTTTATCTAATAACCCTTTGAAATTATACTCTATAGAAATTTCAACTTCATCGTTGTAAGGGTTACTTTTACTAAACATTGAATCATCATAAAATTCCTTAGTTAGATTGATATAAAAAAAATGAATAATTTTCATAATATTTGATTTACCAACATTATTAATACCTATAAAACAATTGATATTCATATTCAAGTTCAGTTCAAGAAACTCAATTGATTTGCAGTTTTTTATTGTTATTTTCTTAATAGACATCTTAACTACACCCTTTTTCTGATATCAAATGTGAGATAGGAGATCAATTCAATAATGGGTTCTGATTTTAGTAAAGTCTAAAGTGGTTTTTCATTCAAGCTTTTAGGCATAATCACAACTTCACCGACTTGATTTTCCATTTTTCCTCTCCGCTTGCTTCAGAGAACTTTATATTTTTTTGGCTATATTATTTCTTGGTAATGTATCCACCCTAAGTCATTTAACTTTACTTTGTTCTCCAAATAAATTTCTTCATTCAACACAATACACAGTAAATCAGTAGGTCTTGTCATAGCGACATACGCAACACGTATGTGTTTTTCAACGTGCTCCTCAATGGTGGAACTTTGTTCCCCAATCAAAAATTTAATAATACTTTCATTTGTTCTAGAAAAATAAAAAGTTTCCAAATATAAAGTGGCATTATGCGTTTGTCCTTTAACTCCATGAACACTGTCTAACTCAATTCTTAAGTCATCATATCTGTACATGTTCACTTCTTCTTCATTAACAGCTATTGTTGCAACCAAAGGAGTTCCGTTCATAAATTCATCCTTATATATGTTAACTTTAAAACGGAATAGACGATTCACAATAATGGCTAAAATGTACTTAAAACTAGCTAATACACATTTCCCTTTAGCTATTGCTAAAACTATTCTTGCAAAGTATCTATGCGTCGTTTTATATAATCTCACATCGTTTTCACGTAAATACTTCAAAAATGATACTTTAGAGAAAAGCCTGCCTTCGTCAGTCCTAATATCATTTATTCGCAAGTACTTTAATATTGCTAGAATGAATCTATCATAATACGCCTTTATACCTTCTTTCTCAATTACCGCTCTGTCAAGCATAACTAAGTAACTCTTAAGATCAGAAAAATCTTTGTTTACATTACTCCTAATCTCTAATTTTTCGAATACTGGGAAATAACTCGTAATAGATAGCTCTTCATTTTTGTCCTTTACCATGCCAACTGCTTTAAATATCGCATTATCCAGTTCATTCAACTTATATTTGATAATCAACTTAGCAAAAGATTCAAGTACATGTGATACATCATTATCTTTATAACTGATAATCACTGGCGAAAGTAGGTTTCCTTTTTGTGATTCTCTGCCTTGCATTCCATAAGGTTTTAATGCTACAACATCTGCAACTTTTGCGATACTTTTACTCAGTCTATTACTGTTTTTTATGAATAAAGGATCTTTGGGTTCCCATGAACAGCCTTTATCATCGGATTCATAAATTGTTTGCTGCGGATCACCAAAACATTGGAAAATCATTTTTTCATTGTCAAAAATTTTTTCTAATACTTGCAACTGAAGTAGGCTAGTATCCTGCATTTCGTCTACAAATACAAACGAAAATCGCTCTGAAAAAATACTTTGTAGTTCTCTTGGAAAATCATTTACATACCTATGTGCGAGTCCTTGAAGTTCATTGTAGGAGTATATACCTTCATTTTGAAGTTGATCAATTAATGTAATGTATTCTTTATAAGCATCCGAGTTTGGATTCTTTAAAACAGTAGTTTTTTTGTTAAAAGTGACTTTTTTTATCGTGTTATCTGTGTAATCCAATTCTAAGGATCGTAGTAAATCATCTTTTGCCTTTGCTATTTTAGAATTGTCTTTTGATTCTTTTATTTTTTTATTGAGTCTTCCATAGAGGAAACCATCTAGTTTACTTCCTGAGAATGGAGGATACAGGGACTTATATTTTTTTATTAATCGTAATTTATAATCTACAGGTTCAAAAACTCTTGAAATTCTTCCAGAGTAGTAGTTAACAAACGCAGGATTAGCTAAAAACTTACTGATAAATGAATGTATTGTTCCAACAAAGTTTGGATAAGTGAGTAATTCATTGGCTTTATCACCTAGCCGTTCTTTAATTTCGTCAATCGCTACATTTGTATGAGTTAAAATACAAATTCCTCTATTATTTTTTAAAGGTATATGTCTTGCTAGAATTAATAACTTAGCGAGTAATACTGTAGTTTTTCCACTCCCTGGGCATGCAACTACATCTCTACTCTCCATGCACTTTATAACGTTAACTCTTGGGGTATCAAAACCATTTGGTATATTTAAAACTTTAGCTGCGTATTCAATATCTTCATCTGTTACGGTTAACATTTGCATTATCCTAAGCTCCTGTCACATAATCTATAGCATCAACTAGGTACTTTAGATAACTGTCGCTTCTGATATCTTCTAATTCCTCCAATGTAAAGCTACGTTCATTCAAAATTTCAGAAAAGCATTGAGCAACAACCGCTTTTGAAATGTTTTTCTTCAGTATTACATCTCTAACTATGTTTGAAGCTAGCATGAAGGGTTCATAGGTGCTCCATCCACTAATCTGTGTTTCAGCTTCTTTTAAATAATCACCGATTTCCTTATATGTCTTTGCCGCTCTCCCCTCTGTTAATTCCTTATCTTGATTAGCATAATCCCTTGCCATGAGAATTGAGGCGAACAGTTCTTTTTTTAAGCAACTACAAGCCAAATCGAATTCTAAAGTCCACTCATGAGATATATAAGCTTTTACATTTTGATCGCTATATTTGACTTTCTTTTCAGACTTTATTTTTTGGGGTTTTCTAGCTGGAAGCATGACAATACCACCAGACTCTTTATCGATCTTTGATACTGGCTCGTCACAATCGGTAACTATTGCAACAGGTAACTGCATAATAGGATCTAATTCTCTAATAAATATTTTTGAGTATCTCAACAATGCAGTACTCCCTACATTGACAATGGAAACTCCATTTTTAGCAAAAGATTTTCCTAATTTATCCGCTAATGTAGGAAGCAATAGGTTCTCTGCATCACCTTCGACAATCATAACTCCTTTAGCAAAGAAAAAGTTAGCTTTTGTGGAGTCTAGGAATCTTTCTAAAAATCTATAGTCTCCATTGTGTAGTTTAGTATTACCTTCAGACAAAGAAAACGACTTGCCTTCAGCAAACAAAATTAAATTATTCAATTTGATAACTGAAGCTAATGTGACACTGTGAGTTGTTAATAGTATTTGCATCGGAGATGTGCTACTTTCACTTAATTCTTGAAGGTAATCTATCACTCTTATCTGAGCCTGTGGATGCAAGTGAGCTTCTATTTCCTCAATGAGTGCGAGGTTAATACCTTCAGTTTTTTCAATTTGTAAAAGTAATAACTCAGCCGCAATGTATAGTTGATTAAGGGATCCTAAACCTGATTTCGTAGTAACAAGCAAAAGATCAATTTTCTCTAAGATCATTTTTAGGTTAACTGCAGCAATTTCTATATTTGAACTCAACAAATTTTTGTTATCAGAGAACTTTGATAAGTAAAAATTGATTGATTTTAGAATCTTTTTTTCCTCACTAGTTAGCTCGTCATAATCAAAGTATCTCTTGATTTTTTGATTAGCCTCCTTAATGATTTCAACCAGTCTATGATCTTCACCCGTAGAAAACTCGGGATGTGAATATAATATTTGAGATAATCGTGAGTTTCGTTTAGCAGCAAGTTCATTTTCTGCATCTCTCAATGGTTTAAGATAAATCGTTCTAAGTAAATCACGTGCTTTACTATGTAGTATTTGCCCTTCGCTATCACTTCCTGCATGCACATCGTCAATTAATATCTTTCCTTTAACATCCTTTTTGGCAGTTAGAAAAACACGAAGACTATATTGTTTATCTGAATCAATAGTAATCCACTCTAAAAAATCCTTTGCTTGGTTTACTGAAAACCCCTTAAAGATGCATTCGATTTTCAGTTCATTTGAATCAGCATGAAAATCATCTTTTTCTAGTCTAGAATATTCTCTGCTTTGTGTTAATAATACAAATTTGATTGCATCAATTACTGTCGATTTTCCTGCATCATTTTCACCAATGAGAACATTCAGCCCTTTATTTAAAACGAGAACCAATCCGGGTTCACCATTTGTTCCTTGACCAAACTTTCGAAAGTTTGTAATTCTAACTTCTAAAAGAAACATAGAAAAGCCCCCCCTTTAGTAGATAGTCAACCCACTACATTAGCACTACTGTTTCGTCATTTTCCTTTTCAAATAAAGTAGAGGACTAATAACCTATAGTGATAAGCAGATCAAGGAAAAAGAATTCTATATTATACCCCTGATACCTACTATGATAGGCAGTCCTCTCGAGAGACTGTAAAGCAAATACGATTTTCGTATCCAGCATTTTGTTTTTTTATACTCTAATCTTAGAAGGCTCTTTTACGATCGAATATTAAAACGGATCATTGACCCACCTATTCCATTATTCTGTCATCGTTTCCGTGTCTACATTGATCCGAATATCTCACTGAGAAATATCCCTTCAGCATAATACGTCCTTGCCACTGACCTTTACCCCATCGCAATATTCCAAATAATATAAAAGGACTATATGCCCATGACCAAAGAAACAACTAAGTCACACTCCTACTAAAACCTGCATAAATTTTCTTTATTTCTTACACTATAGCATATTGTTGGAGATATATGGAACAAAAAGACCCTTTAGTAATACCAAGGGCCTAATATTGAATACCGCTTAGATAATATAACTTTTTAGGGAATTTCCTAATTATATAAAATGAGGATAGCAAATCACCCTGAACAAAAAATCAAAAATTGGTTGTTTTTGTTATCTCCTTCGCTTCTCTAATATCCAACACAGGTGCAAAATTACGTGCAGCCTTTTATTTCAGAGGCTCTGAGTTTTTTATTCCACAATCAAATTCACTCAAGCTAAAATTACGTGATCAGTTTATTCAGCTCTCCAAAGAAGCTTATGGTATTACAGATGAACAGCACTATTTAATTCCCTATGAAAGAGGCTATCTTTCCGCTTATCGTCTTTCGGCAGAAAATCCGAAAAAGACTTTGGTTTTATTTGGAGGTTTCGACAGTTATATCGAAGAGCTTTTCCGAATGTCTATGGTATTCAGAGATGCTGGATATGATGTTATTATGTTTGAAGGTCCAGGACAAGGAAGTGTCTTGGACACCTACAATATTCCAATGACACATGAATGGGAAAAACCAGTTAAAAGTTTGCTGGACTATTTCAAGGTTGAAAATGTAACACTTATAGGCCTCTCTTTAGGCGGCAATCTTGTTTTGAGAGCAGCTGCTTATGAACCGAGAGTAAAAAAAGCAATTGCCTATAATATATTAACGGATTTTTATGAAGTGGTAACGCATCAAATCCCCCCTTCCTTCCGGGATAAGATTAATATCATGATGGATGAAGGAGATTCGCAAACCGTAAATGATACCTTAGCTCAATTGATGAAGCAGAGTTTAATGCTAAATGGGCTCTTGCTCAAGGCATGCATGTTACAGGAAGCAACACCCCTTATGACTTCATTAATGGCACAAAGGCCTACAACGCCAATCACTTCTCTCATTTAGTAACTCAGGGTGTCTTGCTGCTTGCAGGACAAAACGATCATTACGTGCCAATCAATCAGCTTACAGATCAAATTTTGATGCTAACAAATGTTCGATCACTTTCAGCAAGAATGTTTACTCCTCATGAAACATCTGCTACTCACTGTCAGATTGGTAATATTGGACTGGCTTTGCAAGTTATTCTAAATTGGATGGAACAAACAGACTAAGTCTTAGAAGCTGCAAACTATAAATTTTATACAAGAGCTCCCTTTGACATACATCACATATGTATGACTATTCAAGGGGGTTTTTGCTACGTCCCCTCTCCCATTTTCCCTATCTCCAAAAATACACATTGAAAATCCCCCAATGAATGGGTCATTCTGTAAACTAAATCTCTCTTTTAACCGATAAATACATATGCTGGGTTGTTTATTAAATATCACCTCTCGCCCCTTTT
>RCUF01000538.1_pt1 | contig 10468 bp, 7 predicted proteins | sample 2166311 | NCBI WGS metagenome assembly RCUF01 (sample SAMN09932608, study PRJNA488358) | compost metagenome | feature: garden; material: soil; isolation source: compost soil in 4-hydroxybenzonitrile-enriched culture | place: Germany: Experimental Botanical Garden Goettingen | collected 2016-01-27
CGGGTAAGAGTACCTTGTTAAAGACAATTGCCGGAATTTACCCGATTAAATCAGGAACTATGGATATAAAAGGAGAAATACGTTCTCTTTTTGATTTAAACTTGGGATTCGACCTTGAATCTACTGGTCGGGAAAATATCATGTACCGAGGCTTATTGTTAGGTGAATCACCTAGAATAATGAGGGAGAAAGAACAAGAAATTATAGATTTTGCAGATTTAGGTGAATTTATAGACTACCCTATTCGTTCCTATTCTGCCGGTATGCTTGTTAGATTAGCATTTTCCATTTCAACATCTGTTTCAGGAGAGATACTTTTATTAGATGAGGTTATTGGTGCTGGTGATGCCTCATTCATTGAAAAAGCTAGAACCAGAATGTTGGGATTGATGGATCAAGCTAAAATTCTTGTGCTGGTGTCACACGATCTTACGACAATAAAACAAATATGCAATAGGGTGATATTAATAACTCAAGGGCAGGTAATTATGGATGGTAAGCCAGAAGAGGTAATAGAGTATTATAAAAGCTCTATTTGAGATATAAGGTAAAGGAAGGGTTGCAGTGTTAAAAAAAAGAGTTCTATGGATATTGAATCATGATACGCTTGGCAAATTTGAGTTGCCTTTAATGAGAGATCTTGGATTTGAAATATTTACTCCCAAATCAGTGACAAAAGAAATTCTGCAAGCTAGTGGCTCGGTGACATATGAGTACGATACAACACTTACAATTCCTGAAGAAGATTTGAAAATATTAAATCAATACAATTTTTATGAAAATGAAGAAATGCCCTTTTATATAAGAAAGATTATTAATTCATATTTCGATATTGCAATTGTAATGTTTGATTTTTATGCCATAAAGAACCTTGTATATTACTTTGAAGGAAATATTTTTGCTAGAGCTTTTGGATTGGGACAAAATCATTCTTATGTTAGTATTACAGAGGAAAATCTGTTTCTTAAAATGGAACAAATCAAGAATCGTTTTTGGTTTTCGCATTGCTACCAAAATATTAAAGATATTGAATCAGGTGTTTATAAAGAAAAGGCAGTTTTTATGCCGCTAGGTCTTCCTGAAGAGTTTTACGAAATTGAGAATCAATGGAATGGAAAACAAAATAAGTTATTGTTTTTCTGCAGTCGAATAAAAATATTTAATGATGCAGAAAGAATATACAATGAATTCAAAAAAAATTTTAGTGGGTTTGACTTTCTGATTGCTGGGAACCAGCCGGTACCCGTGGATGATAATAGAGTTACAGGATTTCTAGAAAGAGAAGAGTTAAATGCATTATACAGAGAGTGTAAAGTAATGTTTTATCACTCAACGTATCCAAGGCATCTACATTATCATCCTTTAGAGGCGATGATAGCTGGAATGCCTGTTATTTATTTGGACGGAGGACTATTGAGTATTCTTGGTGGTAAACGACAGACTGGATGCGCTAAAACTATAAAGGAAGCGCAGAGTAAAGTTAAACGGATACTAGATGGTGATGAGCAATTTATTGAATGGATTAGAGAGGATCAAAAAGAGATATTATATAAATTTTCATATGAATATAATAGATTAGAATGGGAGGAAAATTTCCTTCCGATAATTGCATCTGCAGAACCAGCGGCAAAGTCTCCTATAACATTGGCTGTTTTTATTACAGACCATGAACCACAGCATCATAAAGATGATTACAGCAAGCAAGTCGAATTGTTAAGTAAAGGTTTAAAAAAATTAAATCCATTGAATAATGTTACACTGAATATATTATCGGAGAAGTTTGATATTGAAAGTGACTTCTTGGAGTTAAAGGAACCCAAGGTAGGAATTAGACAATACAATTTGGAATCGTTTTCCCTAGAAGCAGTTAAAGATTCGCTACATTTAACATTTAGGCAGGAACCCTTATGGTTTGATCAATATGCGGTTCCAGTTGATCATGCTAGAAATTATATTAATACAGACTATTGGTTGTTTTTGAATGATAATATTGAACAACCTATTATCCCAATTAAATCTTATGGGATATATATTGAGCATTTGGGTTCGAGGTTCTATGAAACATATACTTCTACAAAAATCTATAATCTGAAAATGGCAACATTCATCCTAACCAACTCTGTTCATACCAAAAATGAGTTAATAAACCATTTAGGTATAAATGGCGATAAGATATTGCTATTGCCACCGATTAATGCAGAACCAAAAGATCATTTACCGTTGCTTATAATGTCTCATTTAAGTGATCATATTCTTATTGAATTAGATTTAGATCAACCTGAGTCGATTATGAGATTATTAAACGATATTAGTGACTATTTTAGACTGTTCAATAGTGATCAGAAAATCAAATTACATTTAAACAATAATGGAAAAAATGGAGTTAATATTATCAACGACATTAATCTGTATATTAATGATAACGAATTATTAAATGAAAAGGTTATAGTGTACTCCAATCTTGGGAGTAATGAATATAACGCGCTATACGCAACTGCGAAAAAAATAATTTTTCCGCATCATTTAAAAAATATGTTTTTTAAACTTTCTAAAGCACACTTTTTTTCAAAACTAATTATCATAAATGAATATCCAGTGTATAAAGAATATGAAAAAGATTTGGGATGTTCATTTCGATTCATGAAATTTCAAAGTAAATCAAATGTAATACTAGAGATCTTATCGGAGGATTTAACCGCAAGGATTGAGGAAGAAAAAATCATTTGTGAGCAAATCAAGGATAGTTCTTCTGAGTGGTATATTCAGAAAATCTCCGAAATGTGGAGGAAAATGTTGTGAAAAAAGTTGGTATGTTTTTAGGTTTTCAACCTGGCGATAATCTTTCAATTCATGGTATTGGACGATTACTTGCGTTTATACTAAAGGAAAACCACTTACAAGACAATGATAATATCATTTTGTTTTGTCCTGAATGGTTGCGTGATTCACTCAAAGCTTTGCTAAAAGATAATAAAATACCATTAAATAAGTTTGAAATTGTATCTACTGAAAAGATACCACTAGGGGTTATTGTAAGAAATTTTATAAAGAAACGTAAAAAGGAAAGGAAGAAGGTCTCGAAAAGAGAAAAGTTTATTAGAAATATTAAAGATAGAGCTGCTCGTTTTATTCATAAGGTGAGTACAGAACTTTTTAGTACCTCATCTTGGGGAATCTTATCTATAAAATTGATTGCTTATTTAGTTGTTTTAGTAGTTATCTCACCATTGATCTTTTTATTGGGTATCTTATATCTCGTTTTTCGAATAGTAAAGCTATTAAAGCTATCTATTAATAAAATAATTAGGGTCACTTCAATTTCAAAGAAAGTAACAAAAGCTTTTACTAAGGGAAAAGATAAGATTTACTTAGCTGTTATAGATAATGAGTTAAATAAATTAGTACGATTAATCAATAAACGTAAAGATGTTAATGTATGCTATATTCCCTCTATGGTATGGCCGCAAATAAAAGATCTCAAATGTGCGAAGGTTGTAGCTGCTCCAGATATTGTTTTTTACGACTTTCCCACTCAATTTCAAGGAGTAGATTCTATTCACAGAAAAATTCGTAAAAGTGTTGCTGTGGCTGATCATTTAATATGTTACAGTGACTATGTTAAGGATCATCATCTGATTAAACAATGTGGCGTCAAAAGTTCCAGAATAACAGTAATAAAACATGCAAATATTGATATGAGCCAGAACATTAAAGTTTCGAAATCAATTGCTAGATACTTAAATGAAATACAAAATGCGAAACAAGTTGTAAAAAAGTATATACGAACTTACTATAATCCAGGGCATGTACTTTACTTTAGTGATTTAGAAAAAATTGATTATGTTGTATATTCATCGCAGTATAGACCGCATAAAAATATTTTTAATCTTATAAAGGCAATAAAAATAGTGAATAGAGATTTTATGAGTACTATTAAATTACTAATAACTGCTGATATAGAAAATGTACAACATATAAAACAATATATTAAAGATAATCATTTGGAAAATGAAATAATTGTGATGCATAGTATATCATCAGAATTATTGGCTGCAATAAACACATTAGCAACATGTGCGGTAAACCCTACGCTTTTTGAAGGGGGATTTCCGTTCACATTTTCAGAAGCATATTCAGTTGGAACACCTTCAATAATAAGCGATATTCCTGCAGTGAATTGTGAAATTGAAGACTCTAATTTGAAAGAGAACATGTTGTTTGACCCATATAATCCATATTCGATTGCGGAGAAAATTGTTTGGGCAGTAGATAATGCAGAAATGTTATATAATGATCAAAATGTATTGTATCAAAAATTTGGTCAAAGAGATTGGAGAAAGGTAGTCAATGAGTATAATGATGTATTTAATAAGTTTTTACTCTAAGGGTGAATAAATGAAAAAACTATATTTGATAACAATAATAGTGGTTTTTATGTTAACGCAAAATATGGTTTCTGCTGAGCAGCAAAATGATGTTCAAATTTCTTTAAATTCAAATTCCCAATCCAATCAATTTACAAAACAATTTAGTGTAGACGTTAATGTTGAATTTCTTAATAAAGAACTTTATAATTCACAGGTCTATTTATCCTATCACGTGTATGATAGGAATGATAAGGAGTTATTGTGGGAGGGAAAGAGATCCTCGATAAATGTAGATAAATTGGGTCAGAATGGTCATGGAACTGTTAATGTGGATTTGACATCTATTCCTGACTCTAAAGATCTTAAGTATGCAAAAATTAAAATAGATTTGGTAGATGAGAAAAATGTATACTGGTTTTCTAAGAATACTAAATTAAATATGTACTCAGAAAGTATACTTTATCAAAAAAGCTTTTTTGGAAAAGCAATCAACAATTTAAAAGTGGCATATAATAGGGATATTATTATTTTCACAATCAATTTGGTGACATTTGTAATTTTTCTTGTGGTTTTTTGGTGGGTAAGAAAAAAGGGCTTCTTCTATAATTGAGTAGGTGGAAATGTATAATGATTAAAAAAATTGTAAATTCTAATTACTTTGTATTCCTTTTGTTTTTATTCGTAATAGGTTTAGTCTATAGAGGAACTATTAATAATAGCACTCTCTTAGTTAAGACGGACGGAATAGGGTACTACCTTTCAAAGTATTATCTTGTAGATTCTCTAAAGTCCGGAGAGATCCCTCTGTGGAATCCGTTTGTAGCTTTGGGCACACCGTTTCTGTCAGATGTACAGCAAACGGTTTTTTCGCCATTTAATTTAATATATTTAGTGTTTGATACCATTATTGGGTTTAATTTTACTCATATTTTGCAACTAACTTTTGCGGGTTTCTTTATGTTCTTATACATAAATGAGCTTTTTGGGAAAAAGAACATAGGAGTTATAATTGGATTCATATTCGCATTTAGCTCAATGATCGGTGGAGCTCGAATTGATCATACTGTAATAATCTCTACAATTATCTTTTGTCCACTAATTTTATTTTTCTTAGAACGGTACAAGTCAACAGGGAAAGATAAATATTTAGTATATTCTTCTATAGGGATGGCCATTCAATTTCTGAGTGGATTTACCCAGATTGTTATTTATTTTGATATTGTTTATTTTGTGTACTTTATATATGTTAGCAGATTTCTTAAATTCAATCTAAAAATGATATTGACGAAATTAATAAAATGGTTGGCTCCATATATTTTATTATGCGCTGTACAATGGATACCTACATTGCAATTGATGGGACAATCTAACCGAGATGCAGTATCCTATGAATTTTTCTCAGTGCTTGCTTATGATTTAAGAATTCTTTTTATGATGATTTTTCCATATGGCTATCTTAGTAGCTATGAGCCATTTGGAAGTTATGCTTCTTCAGGGGTTGATATTGAAATTTATATTGGAATTGTTCCTTTGATATATCTGCTGTACGCAATAGTTTATCATTATAAGGACAAATTTGTTAAATTAATTTCAATTATTATGATAGGTACGTTTATATTTGGTATGGCTCCTAATATTCCATATTTAGGTAAATTGATTTATTCTATTCCTATTATTGGCTCGTTTAGAGTATCTGCAAGAGTAATAAGTATCTTTTTAATTTGTGGCTTAATTTTGTTTGGATATACGCTAAGTAAACTTAACAAGAAAGAGGAAATTATCAAACTCTTTAAATTTAGTGCCTTCCTTACCATCATTGTCCTTTCGAATGTTTATATATTGAAATCGACTTTCTCTCAACCATCTATACCAGCAGAAATTTCTGTTCACTATGCATTAAAAGGAGAAGTATTCCTTAATGTAATTATTCTTTGTTTTGTTAATCTAATTGGTTTAGGGTTACTGTGTTATCGAAGTAATAAGGGGAATCTTCGACAAGCTATATTGTTGATTCTCTGCATAGCTACAATAATTGATGTGGGAAAATACAGTATCATAAAAGGAACAACACCTTCTGATAATATTTTGAATGATCATACACCTCAAAAAGTTCAAAAATTAATTAAGGAAGATGGCTTAAACTATCGTTCTTTTGCAATGATAGACTCCTCGGAGCAAGTTTATGATGATCAAATGAAGATAGCGAAACTGCAACGTAATATGATTCAAAAACAGATGTTCTTCAATAGTTATATGACTTTTTATGATGAGAAATATAAAAATTATAATATTAATGAAACATTGTTGTATCCATCGACTATCAATTCCTTAAATACGAGAAATGATCTTATATCAATGATGTCCATTCGATATATTAATGATGCATGGAACCATGCATTTTCTACTCGTATACCCACAAATGAAGTGGAAAAAAATATTCTAACAGAAGGTGATTTATCTATATTAGGAAATGATTCTCAATTATCAGTTACTAGTTATCCAGTAAAATTGGAGCCAAATTCTGCATACAAAGTAACAATCGAAATGACCGCTACGGAAATGCCTGAATTGTTCTATGTTGATTTTTATAATGACACATACGATAATCCTGCTCAAGATGGAAGTTTTGACGGTATTACTATTGGAAAAAACAATTATAGTACAGTTATTCAGACAGGAAGTGAAGTGCCGTTAAACCAGGTGTATTTTAGGTTGATTTCCCAATCAAGTTCTGACATGAAGATTAGCAATATAAAAATTGAAAAAGTTAAGTTAGATAATATATATAAGCAGGTTCTTAATGAAGACGGTGTAACTGTGTATGAAAATCTTAATGCAAAGCCAATTTTATACACACCGACGCATGTTAAAGCGGTGAATTCATTCGATTCACTATATAGTGAAAATAGTATGGGAAGGCTGGATGAATATAGCTATATTGAGGGTTTTAATCATGATATGGATTTATCGCAGGTAAATACGAATATCACTAACATTGTTCAAAAAAATAATAGCATCACTGCTAGTGTTATATCAGATAAAGATACGTTTATTAATCATTCACAATTATCTTATCCAGGTTGGAAAGCATATGTAGACGGCAAGCAAGTGCCTGTTTACAATGTGAATAATTTAATACAAGGGGCACAAGTTCCAAAAGGAAAGCATCAGATCACTTTTGTATACGATCCACTAGACGTAAAGTTAGGATTTCTTTTAACAATGGTGGGTATAGCATTAAGTGGATACTATCTATTTTCTCCTACATTAAGGAGATATTTTAAAGATAAACGGCTGTAAAGGTATTAACAATTTCTACTTATGAAATATATTTTTTCTCCCAAAAAATGTGAAACGAGTTGATATCATGAAGGGGATAATATTAGCTGGAGGCAGTGGTACTAGACTCCATCCACTAACTAAAGTAATCTCTAAACAACTTTTACCTGTATATGATAAACCTATGATTTTTTATCCGCTATCTGTTCTTATGCTATCAGGGATAAAAGAAATCTTGATTATATCTACACCAGAAGATACTCCGAGATTTGAACAATTACTTGGCGACGGAGCCGATCTTGGCATTTCAATTCAGTATGCTGTTCAACCAAAACCGGAAGGTTTGGCTCAAGCTTTTATAATAGGAGAGGAATTCATTGGATCAGATCGGGTTGCTCTAATCCTTGGTGATAACATCTTTTATGGACATGGCTTCTCCGAAATGCTGATGAGGGCAGCAAATCGAAAGGATGGAGCGACTATTTTTGGCTACAGGGTTAAAGATCCTAATAGGTTTGGAGTCGTAGAATTTGATTCTAACCATCAAGTTATTTCAATTGAAGAGAAACCAATTAACCCTAAATCATTATATGCTGTCACTGGATTGTACTTTTATGATAGAGAAGTTGTTCAAATTGCTAAATCCATCACTCCTTCAGAACGAGGAGAACTCGAGATAACTGACATAAATAATGCATATCTGCAAAGGGGAAAATTGACAGTTGAAATATTAGGTCGAGGGTTTGCCTGGTTGGATACGGGAACGCATGAATCATTACTGCAAGCTTCTCATTACATTGAAACTGTTGAGAAAAGACAGGGACTGAAGGTTGCTTGTTTAGAAGAAATAGCTTATTTAATGGGCTATATATCAAAAGATAAGATCCTTGAAATAGGTAATAAAATGAATAAAACGGATTACGGAAAGTATTTGATATCCTTAGTTGAGTGACCCTTTTTAATATATTACACAGTAAATGGTTCAAAAAATTGATATGAGATAGTGGTGATCTTATGAGTTTGCATGCTGCTGGAAAAAGTAAAATAATCTCTCTTAATGAATTAGGAGATGAGCGTGGCTTATTAACGGTTATAGAGGAAAACAAGACGATCCCTTTTGAAATTAAACGTGTGTTTTATATTTATGGAACAGCAAATGGAGTAAGTCGCGGCTTTCATGCTCACTACAAAACTAGACAGGTATTAATTGCTGTGTCTGGGAGTTGTACGATTTCTTTAGATGATACAAGGAGAAAGGAAGAAGTGGTTCTAGATTCTCCAACTAAGGCTCTATTACTGGAACCAAGTGATTGGCATGAAATGTTTAATTTCTCGGCTGATTGTGTATTGCTCGTACTTGCGTCACACTTATACGACAGTGAAGACTATATTAGAGATTATTCCAAATTTAAAGAGGTATATTGTTAATGAAAAAAAACTATTTTTCTCATCCGCAAGCTATTGTCGAAACAGACCAAATTGGTGAAGAAACACGAATATGGGCATTCGCACATGTCTTGCCGGGAGCTACAATTGGGTCCAATTGTAATATTAATGACCATACTTTTATTGAAAATGATGTAGTTTTAGGAAATAACGTAACTGTGAAATCAGGCGTATACATTTGGGATGGTGTAAGAGTAAGTGATAACGTATTTATAGGTCCTAATGTTACATTTACTAATGACTTAAGACCAAGGTCAAAGCAATATCCGGAAGTATTTTTAAAGACGGCTTTGGAGGAATGGTCATCAATAGGTGCAAATGCTACTATTGTTGCAGGAAATACCATTGGTAAATATGCAATGATCGGAGCTGGCTCAGTAGTAACTTGTGATATTCCCAATAATACACTTTGGTTTGGTAATCCAGCTAAATTTAAAGGATATATTTGTAACTGTGGTGAGAAGTTAGATGAGAAACTTACTTGCCAGCACTGCAAAAAAGTATATGTAAAAAATGGGAAATCTATTAGTGAAGTCCAATAAATGTGAAATGAGTGAGATATGTGATTCCTTTTTTGGATTTGAAAAAAATTAATATGCGTCATGAAGAAGCCATATTAAATGCAATGAGGGATGTGCTCCATTCCGGATGGTATATCTTAGGACAGGAAGTCAAAAAATTCGAGGTAGAATTTGCCGATTATTGCGGAACAAAATATTGCATCGGTTTAGCTAATGGATTAGATGCACTTGAATTAATTATTCGAGGTTATGAAATTGGCGAGGGAGATGAAGTAATAGTTCCTTCTAACACTTATATTGCCTCAATATTGGCTATCTCCGCAAATGGAGCAACTCCAATATTGGTTGAACCGAATATATTAACCTATAATATCGATCCGAATAAAATTGAGGAGAAAATTACCTCAAAAACAAAAGCAATTATGGTTGTGCATTTGTATGGACAAGCTTGTAATATGGAACCTATTTTGCATATTGCAAAGAAATACAACCTTAAAGTAATTGAAGATTGTGCTCAGTCCCATGGAGCAATCTATAAAAATAAAAAAGCAGGTAATTTAGGAGATGCAGCTGCATTCAGTTTTTACCCAGGAAAAAATTTAGGTGCCTTAGGTGATGCAGGAGCAATAACTACTAATGACAATGAATTACAAGTGAAAGTGTTAGCTTTAAGAAATTATGGTTCAAATAAAAAATATCATAATATTTTCAAGGGATATAACAGTCGGCTTGACGAATTCCAAGCTCCGATTATTAGGGAAAAGTTAAGATTTCTAGATGATGACAACAACTATCGCAGGAAAATTGCAGATTTCTATCTTCAAAATATATCAAATAACAACATTATTCTTCCAG
>RCUF01000540.1_pt1 | contig 10412 bp, 10 predicted proteins | sample 2166311 | NCBI WGS metagenome assembly RCUF01 (sample SAMN09932608, study PRJNA488358) | compost metagenome | feature: garden; material: soil; isolation source: compost soil in 4-hydroxybenzonitrile-enriched culture | place: Germany: Experimental Botanical Garden Goettingen | collected 2016-01-27
AAAAACGTACACATGGGCAATATCATTTGTACGTTTGGGCATTAAATACTATTTGCTTTTTAAGAATCATCTTCATTTCGGTATAAAAGCTTAATGCTGACTCTCCTCTGCACGTTACCTGCAGCTTCATTGTCTTCAGCAATCACCTGCCACTGTCTGCCGATGAGCCCTTGTAAAGTATCAATTTCGATAGGATCAAGATACAGATTTTTCAACGTGATCCCATCTTGCTCATAATCGCGATCTAGGGCTCGATCCAAACGAAAATAAAGCAGCCTTTTCAATCCATTGATGTGTAAAAACTTAAATTCATAACCACTAAGGATCGCTTCTTCCCACTCGTCTCCTATGTCTTCTGCCGTTTGACAACGTTCTTTGAAATCCATTGTTTTTTCTTTAACCTTGTCGAGCAAAGGAGTGAAATCCTGTTTTTTGATACATTCAATGATGACGTCTTTTGGTTCACCACTCGTACATAAGTTCTCGATCAGAAAGGCCACTGGGATGGACAATTTCACTTTACTCATTGGAGTATACTCCTTTACTCAAGTAGGAATTGAACCAAGCCACCACTTGTTCAAAGTTATCCACACGAAGGGACGGTTTACCGCTCTTTAGCAATGAATGATTGGACCCGGGATATCGAATGAGGCGTGTTATTTTACCCAACCGCTTAAGAGCCGTAAACAACTCATCCCCTTGGCTAACAGGACAGCGCAGGTCTTCCTCGCCGTGTAAAATCAGCAACGGAGTTTCAATGCTATTTACATGTGCCAATGGGGATTTGAACCAGAGTAGCTCAGGATCTTCCCACGGGTTAGCCCCAACGATTCCCTCTGTGTAGGAAATACCAATATCGCTCAAGCCATAGAAGGAGAGCCAGTTGGAGATGCAGCGTTGCGTAACGGCAGCTCGAAATCGGTTCGTGTGAGAAATGATCCAGTTGGTCATCAGGCCGCCATAACTGCCGCCAGCCACCCCGAGCCTGGTTTCATCTATACAATCAAACTGGTTCAGCGCAAAGTCCAAGGCGTCCAGCAGATCACGATAATCTCCTCCCCCAAAGTCCCCCCGGCAGGCCTGAGCAAAATCCTGACCATAACCAAAGCTACCGCGCGGATTGGTCATGAGCACGGCATATCCCTGCGCAAGGAGCGTCTGCATTTCATGGCTATACGTGCCGGTATACATCGCATGGGGTCCGCCGTGAATTTGTAAGATCAAAGGAACCTGATCCCCCGGTACCATTCCGGCCGGTTTGAAAATCCATCCTTGTACCTTGAAGCCATCCGAAGCCTCAAACCAAAACGTCTCTGGTGAACTCACTTGCAAGGAAGCCATATGATCGTCGTTATGGTGCGTAAGTCGCTTCTCTTCCCCTGTCTCCAGATTCATTTGATACAGCTCGCCTGGCCGGTCCACATCAAGTGCAGCAAAAACCAAATAGCGGCCGTCATCAGATAGCGTGTACTGATAGATATCTCTATCACTTCCGCCAGTCACCGCTTGAACATCCCCGTCCATTGTGATGCGGTATATATGAACAGCACCCTGCAACGTCCCGAGCACATACATTTCTGGCTTCAATCGTGCAGGAGCATATAACGGAGATGGAGACGGACCAAATGATTTCATATCGCTTAAGGCGAAGTTGCCGATTTGCATGTCTAATTCAGGAACCAATAGTTCCGGGGCTCCCCCCGTAACAGGCACGGTGTATAGTCGATTCTGGCTACCACTTCCATAAATGCGATCACTAGCGATCAGAGTCAATGATTTTCCGTCTGGGGCATACGAAAATTGGCTAATCGCCAAGCTGGAATCCGTAACTTTCACCAGATTACCGCCGTCGCAATCGATCGTATACACATCCGAAAACGAAAGCATGTCTGCATCCTTCATGTCGTCGTCTACACGTTTGGACAAGAAGGAAATCTGCTTGCTGTCCGTGGACCATACAGGGTAAGATGCATTCCAAGGTCCCGACGTTATTGGCGTGATCCGGCCGTTTTCAAGCTCCAATACATATAAATGACTAAATAGACCATTCCACCAGCCCGATCCTTCAGCTTTGGGAGTGGTGCGATCCACGATACGTCCCCGCTCACCGGATTGCTTGCTATATTCCTCAAGCCCCATGGCTTCCCGCTCAGCGTGTATACTCACCATACTTGTGAATACAATATACTTTCCGTCCGGTGACCAGACGAATGCACCCACTCCCCGCTTCACCTCCGTCTGCTGCTGTCCCTCTCCACCTTCAGCCGGAACCGTCCATAGCTGTTTGCTTCCATTCGCCAGACGTAAAAAAGCTAGCTGTAATCCATCGGGTGACCAAGCTGGAGCCGAATCCTTGTGGCCACCGGTCAACGGCTGATCGTCGTTCCCAAGAAGGGATGCGACACGGATGTGTGTTTGGTAGTCATTCTTTGGGCGATCTATGCTTTTATTGACGTAGGCAATCGTTCCATCGGGGCTTATTGTGGGATCACTGATCCACTGATATCCGTACAAATCCTCCGGTACAATTGATCGTTTATTCATGAGTAGCCTCCTTTTTTTGGTTAACGCCTACTTCCAAAAGTTCATCTATTCGTGAGCCACCTGCTCATGCAGGGGAAAATGACAGGCAGCAATATGTCCTGGAGTATGCTCTTCGAGCAATGGACTCTGTAGTCGGCATATCTCTTGTGCATAGGGGCAACGCGTGTGAAAAGTACAGCCCGAAGGCGGATTGGCAGGATTGGGGATTTCCCCCGTCAATGTGATCCGTTCTTTACGCAGCCTCGGATCAGGAACAGGCACTGCCTCAAGCAATGCTTTTGTATACGGATGTTGCGGTCTTGCAAACAACTCGTCACGATCTGCAAGCTCCACGATTTTGCCCAAGTACATCACCGCGATGCGGTCGCTAATATGCTTGACGGAGGGCAACCCGTGGGCAATAAAAATGTAGGTAAGCTGGAACTGCTGCTGAAGCTCCTTTAACAAATTCAAAATCTGAGCCTGAATTGACACATCCAGCGCGGATACAGGTTCATCACAAACAATGAGCTTCGGTTTCATAGCCAGTGCTCTCGCTATGCCAATCCGTTGACGCTGCCCGCCACTGAATTCATGGGGATGCCGATCCGCTAAATGCGCGCCTAACCCTACCGTTTCCAACAGTCGAAAAACTTCAGCTTTAAGCTCCTTGCCTCTAGCAATCCCGTGTACCTGCAGCGGTTCCGCGACGATATCAAAAACCTTCATTCTTGGATTTAAAGAGGAATACGGGTCTTGAAATACAAATTGCAAATCTCGTCTGACTTTGCGGACTTCTTCGTCTGTTAAATCAGACAGGCTTTGCCCTTGAAAACGAATTTCGCCTGCCGTGGGTTCTAATAGTTGTGTAATCATTTGTCCTGTTGTTGATTTGCCACACCCTGATTCCCCTACAATACCTAAGGTTTCTCCTGGCATCACCTTAAAGCTCAAATCATCAACCGCCCGTACATAACCGCTCTTTCTGGAAAACCAGCCCTTGTTCATCGGAAAATATTTCTTGAGCCCATTCACTTCGAGAAGCGGTGTTTTCTGTGTTGTCTCGTTCATACTGACACCTCCTCCATCCGTAAACATCTGACATAGTGTCCTGGATTCTTAGCCTGTATTTCAGGATGAATCCTTGTGCACTGTTCCTGGGCATAAGGACAGCGGGGATGAAATGGACAACCACTTGGCATCTGCATCATATTAGGAACGGTACCGGGAATGGAATCCAGCCATTCTCTCTGTTCCGTAAGCTTAGGGAGTGATCCTAGCAGTCCGATCGTATAGGGATGGCCCGGCTTTTCGAACAATTCAAATACGTCCGCTTCCTCGACTACTTCCCCGGCATACATCACGACTACCCGGTCAGCCATTTCCGCGACGACACCTAAATCGTGGGTAATAAGAATGATGCCTGTATTCTCTTCCTTGCTCAGCTTGTGGATTAAATTCAAAATTTGAGCCTGTATCGTTACATCCAGAGCCGTCGTCGGCTCATCAGCGATGAGCAGTTTTGGCTGGCAGGCCAAGGCCATTGCGATCATCACCCGCTGACGCATTCCTCCCGACAACTGATGTGGGAAATAACCTACCACTTTCGACGCGCCAGGTATACCTACCCTTTCCAGCATCTCTATACTTTTCTGCCGTGCTTCGGATTTGCTCAGCTTCTGATGCTGCCGGATGACCTCACTGATTTGGTTGCCAATCGTAAATACAGGATTCAACGAACTCATTGGCTCCTGAAAAATCATGGATACCTCGTTTCCCCGATATTTGCGCATTTCTCCCTTGGACAATTGGAGCAAGTCTCGTCCTTCAAGCAGAATCTCCCCGCCCACGACTTTACCTGGTGCTGCCACTAAACCCATAATAGACAAGGAGGTTACACTTTTACCGGAACCGGACTCTCCAACAATAGCTACTGTTTCGCCTGGATTCACAGTCAAGCTGACACCGTTGACTGAAGGAACGATGCCATCCTCCGTTTTAAAGTAGGTTTTCAAATGATTCACTTCAAGCAATCTCGTGGTCATCTTTTCCGATCCCCCGCTTTCTGTTATTCTTTCGCTTTCATATGGGGATCTAACACGTCGCGAAGCCAGTCACCGAGAAAAATGACGCCCAGGACTGTGATGGTAATCGCCAGACCGGGAAACGTTGCCACCCACCAGCTCGTGGCTATATACTGTCTCCCATCGCTCAGCATGCCACCCCAAGACACTGCCGGCGGTGTAATCCCTAACCCGAGAAAACTAAGAGAAGCTTCCATAATAATCGTCGTTGCTACATTCATACCGGAAATGACGATAAACGAAGACAGGACATTCGGTAAAATGTGCTTCAACAAAATCCTACTATTTTTAGAGCCAATCGCCTTGGCTGCTTTAACAAAGTCTCGTTCCTTGATACTCAATACCTCGCCCCGGACAACTCTCGTATAAGAAACCCAATTTGTAACCCCAATGACGAAAATGAGCGTAGTCATGCCAGGCCCTACCACGGCCAAGACAACCAGCATCAGCAGAATAGCCGGAATAGCCAAAAAGGCGTCGGCAACTCTCATTATGGTGGCATCCACCCATTTACCATAAAACCCGGCGAGGAGGCCGAGGATTGCGCCAATGGTGCCTGAGACCAGAACTGCACCAATACCGACGATAAGCGAAACTCTCGCTCCATATACGATACGACTCCACATATCTCGTCCTAGGTTATCTGTACCAAGCCAATGTTTCGGCAATCCACCATCCAGCCACATAGGCGGCTTCAGACGGTTAAGCGGGTCAATTTCCGCAGGATTGTGACTGGCCAGCATAGGGGCACATAATGCCGTTAAACTAACGAGCAGTAAGATTACTGCGCCGACTGTTCCGGTTTTACTTCGTAACAGTTGCTTCCATATGCGTCCGATACCGGACGGTTGTGTCTGCTTTTTGCCATCCAGGTTTAGATCTGGACCAAGGGCTTGTACATCATGAATGCCTGCCACGCTTCCCCCTCCCCTCTCTAGTTGTATTTAATCCTTGGATCAAGCAGTCGGTAAACGACATCGGTTAAAATATTGCTGACCACCACAATAAAGGCAATCACAAATACAGCAGCCTGAACGATAGCCATGTCGTGCGTATTCACAGCGACGACAAGTAACTGTCCCAAACCCGGCCATGCAAATACCGTCTCTGTAATCAGTGTACCGCCGATCAAGCTCGTAAATTGCAAGCTCATAATCGTAACGACCGGAATCAATCCATTACGGAAAGCGTGTTTTCCGATAACCACGATTTCTAGAATCCCTTTACTTCGGGCTGTTCGAATATAGTCCTGATTCAAAATGTCCAGCATACTGGAGCGAATGAGTCGGGTCATCTGTGCAGAAAGGCCGACACCCAGTGTAAAGGCGGGGAGTATTAAATGATCCATCCCGCCCCGGCCGGACACCGGAAGCATCCCTAACATGACGGAAAATAATAAGATGAGCATAATCCCCATCCAAAAGTTAGGCATGGCCTTGCCGACTACGGATAAACTGGAAATGATTAAATCGGTAAAGGTATTCCGTTTGACTGCTGAGATGACGCCCAACGGCACAGCAATGATGACCGCAAAAATCATGGCGGCTACTGCCAATTCAAAACTGGCAGGCAGCCGTTCCAATACTAACGGCAAAGCCGATTCACCATAGCGAAACGAGGTACCAAAATCTCCTTGTAAGGCACTGCCAATAAATTTAATGTATTGCGTATATAAGGGCTGATCTAGCCCCAGCGCCTGCGTTAACACTGCACGATCCTCAGCTGTAGCGGTCTCCGGCAGCATAAGGGCCACAGGGTCCCCGGTTACCCTCACCAGGATGAATACAATAAGGGAGACAATCAACAGTACAGGAATAACCTGAAGCAGTGATTTAGCGATATACGTTTTCAATCTGTCACCTCCGTAACCAGCAGGCTTTTTTTAAAAGGACGGGCAGGAACCTTCATTGAGGTCCCCGCCCGTTCATTTCTCTTCTTTATTTAGCAGGTGTAATATCCTCTGCATAGAACATTTCATCGCTTCTCGGTTGGAAGTTCACACCGTTACCGGTGCCATAAATCCCTTCCATTTGGAACAAATATACGGCTGGACGATCTTCAGCCAAAATCTGTTGCACTTGCTGATACTCTTTTTCACGCGAGGCTGTATCCAAATTCGTCAGCGCATGCTGCAGCAGCTTCTCTACCTTCGGATTGTTATAATCCGTTTCGCCTTTTGCCTCTTCTACCAGATAGCGATTATAGTTGTTGGAAGCATCAAATAGAGAATTACCAATGCCGATCATAAACATTTCTTTGAAAGATTTGGAACTGTAACGCTCACTGAAAGCACTTGGCTCCAGCACGTCCAATTTAATGTTGAATCCTTCTTTATTTAACATGGCGGCTACGACCTCGGCATACTCTTTGTATATTGAGGATACTGAAAGGGTCAATGTCGGGCCTGCGCCAGCATAACCGGCTTGCTTCAGCAGTTCCTTAGCTTTAGCCGGATCATATAATGTTTTCTCATATAAGGAAGGATCGGCACCAAAGTTGCCTGGTGTAACGGAAGTACGGGTTACAATCCCAGCACCGCCTGCGATGCTGTCTACGATTCCTTTTTTATCAATCGCGAGATCTATCGCTTCTCTCACTTTGGAGTCAGCCGTAACACTGCCCTGACTTTGACGTAAAATCAATTGCAGCACACGCTGGATCGGAGCCTTAACGATTTTTTTACCCTCTTCGCCTTGAACACGTTCTATATCCGTGGAAGGGATACCAGATGCAATGTCAATCGAGCCTGCGAGCAGTTCAGATACACGCGTAGAGGCTTCTGGAATGGAGCGGAAGACAACTTGATCCCATTTGGGCTGACCTTCGTAATACTTATCGTTTTTAACGAGTACCACCCGGTCATCCTTGATCCATTGGCTAAATTTATAAGGGCCCGTACCTATCGGATTCTTAAGGAATGCCTCTATCCCATTTTTCTCAATATACTTGGAAGGTAAGATGCCAGCTCCCATTTTGGATAAACGATTCAACAGCAACGGATCAGGTCCATCGGTGATGATGTCTGCCGTATGTTCATCTACCACTTTCACTTCTTTGATATTTTTAAAGTAGGAATTTTGTTTGAGTGTGTTATCCTTTGCTACTCTTTCTATCGTGTACTTCACATCTTCGGCTGTGAATGGATCACCGTTATGGAAGGTTACCCCTTCGCGCAGATGAAAACGCCAAGTGGTATCATCTACCTTTTCCCAGGAAGTAGCGAGTCCAGGTACTTTCTTTTGCTGACTATCATTTTTCAATAAGTAGTCAAATACGTTAACCAGAACAGCTTCACTCGCCGTATTGTTATTGTTATGTGGATCAAAACTTTCAATATCCGTAGCATTAGCAATTGTCAGTACTTTACTGTCGGTCGATGTTGCGCTGTCTTTACTATCGCCTGTGGATTGGGTACCGCAGCCTGCCAGGATCATCGCAGCAATCAGTAACGTAATCCCGCCTCTAAACCACTTATGTCTATTCATCTTGTCCACTCCACTCCATTAAGGTTGTATATTGCCACACAGCTGCATTTGAGCGTCTTAATCCCAATTTTATGTTGTCTTCAAAAAATTCAGCGCGATGGCCGACATCATGGCTACCCCATAAGGCAGTACCATTTCATCTAAATCAAATCTGGGATGATGTAATGGATAGCTAGTATCTTCATCACCTCTCCCACATCCCAGCCGGAAAAACACGCCGGGTACCTGCTCACAATAAAAAGCGAAATCCTCCCCGCCTGTTGACGGTTTGATGTAGTCCCACTCCTTGGAGCCAAACAATTGCTCACTCGTTTCCGTCATCAGATCGACCATATCCGGGTCGTTCTGCACAACCGGGTAGCCCTGCTGATAACTCAGCTCATATCCAGCCCCGAACGACTCACACACCCCACGGACCACCTGTTCGATCAGCTCAGGCATCCGGTTACGCAGTTCCGCAGATAGGGTACGCACGGTACCGATCATCTCTACTTCCGGTGCAATGGCCGCTCCCATATACCCGCCACTAATTTTGCCAATCGTAATGACCATGGTTTCAAGGGGATCAACCATACGACTTGGAATGTTTTGCAGGGCAGAAATAACCTGCGCGGACACGGCAATGGCGTCTATTCCCTCATGTGGACGGGCAGCATGACCGCCTTTGCCTAGAATCTTAATGGTTAAGCTATCTGCCGATGCAAAAGCGACCCCTTTGCTGACCCCCAGTGTTCCTGTCTTCAGACCCGGGAACATATGTAGTCCTGCCATCGCATCCACTTTTGGATTCTCCAATACACCGTCATCGATCATAGCCTTGGCCCCTGCCAAACCTTCTTCAGCCGGCTGAAAGACAAATTTGATATTTCCTCTTTCAGGTCGCTCCAAATGAGCAAGTAACTGTGCAGTTCCCATCAGTATGGCTGTATGGGCATCATGCCCACATAAATGGGCCTTACCTGGGATCTCCGAACGATAGGGAACCGTTTTTTGATCCTGAATCGGTAATGCATCCATATCTGCCCTTAGACCGATGGTAGGCCCTGGGCTTTTTCCCCGTAACAGAGCCACAACCCCGGTTTTCCCTACCTGGGTTGTCACCTCCAACCCGAGACTACGCAAGTGCTCGGCTACAATGCCCGATGTTCGAATCTCTTCATAACCCGTTTCAGGATGGCGATGAAAATCCCTTCGCCATGTGATCAATTGCTCTTGAAGTGGTCTAGATAAAGCCAAAAGCTCGTGTATGTTCATGTTTTCACCCTCCCCACTCGAATCGTATTCTTTTCTGTATGATATCGTTAGCCTTTTGCAACTACTCTTGCATAAATGGCATCTGCGGAATGTCCGATATGATGCTTCATCATTTCCCGCGACTTCTCAGCATCTCGTGCCCGAAGTGCACTCAAAATTTCTGTATGGACGTCGTAATTCACCGTCCGAATCTGATCATCATAGGGCATGAGATCAAGTGCCGGGTTAATCTTGGTACGAATCTGCCTAACCGCATCTTCACAAAATGGATTACCGGATGCTTTGGCAATGGCCAGATGGAATTTAACATCCAAGGCCCGAAACCATTCTCGGGTACAGTCCGCTTCAATGCTCTGTTCCAGGTAATGCTGAAGCAGGTCCAGTTCATCCGTGGTGATCCGCGCAGCCGCTAAAAAAGCACCCTCTGGCTCCACAATCATCCGATATTCAAAGACCTTCAGCATGTGCTCCCAATCTTTTGCAATTTCTTCCCGGGTACGTTTATGAGAGTTTGCTGTCACTGGAAGAACAAAGGTCCCTCCCTTGGCACCTACTCTCTTTTCAATGAGTCCCTTGGATTCCAATTGAGATAACGCCTCACGAACTGTAATTCTACTGGCATTAAATATTTCTGCGAGTTCCCGTTCTGTCGGTAGTTGCTCCTCGCTAAGCAATTCCTTTAAAATAATAGCCTCTTCCAACTGCTCTCTAATAAAATCACTCACTTTTTTAGCTGATACTTTTTCAAAGCGCAGAGGAGTTTGGATTAACATATGAACACTCCGATCATAAATCTTTAAGGTCTAAACCTTATACCATTGTAAAAAACAAAAAAATATAAATCTGTTGTTATCATAATACCTAGTAAACCTATATGCAATACTTTTTTTAAAAATATTTATGATGCTTTCGAAACAATAAAAAGAAGCAGCCCCTTACAGAGCTGCTAAATCTTTGGTTATCCTTATGCATCATATAAAAAGCACGCAACAGGTTATCCTGTGCGCGCTCGGTCATTCTCTATTTCTCCTCCAACTCATCCGGTACATCGTATTTATTGATATGT
>RCUF01000541.1_pt1 | contig 10360 bp, 10 predicted proteins | sample 2166311 | NCBI WGS metagenome assembly RCUF01 (sample SAMN09932608, study PRJNA488358) | compost metagenome | feature: garden; material: soil; isolation source: compost soil in 4-hydroxybenzonitrile-enriched culture | place: Germany: Experimental Botanical Garden Goettingen | collected 2016-01-27
CCTTCCGCATATCCGGCAGACCGAGGATACGTTCATAGTTGAGCAAGCCGACGAATTTCTGCGGTGTTGTGGGAAGTAGATTCCACTCAAAGAAACTGAGGCGAAACGTCTGTAGCAGGGGCCAATAGAGCCAAAAAACAATACACAACACAGCAGGAAGCACATACAAATAAGGCTGTATCCGAGAGATGAACCAGAGAAACAGGCGATCCGCCTGTTTCTCGTTTGTGTTCTTCCCCGAACGTTCTCCCTTCCGATTTCCTTGTTGATGAACTGCTATCGGTGCTTGTGTCTTCATGGCATAAGCTTCTGCGCTTCAGCCTGAGCAGCATGTAGCGTTTCTGCAACATCCGCGTCGGTCAGCACGGATGTCTGTATCGCATTCATGAGAATCGTAGCGATTTGACTGAAGTTAGAACCTGGAAAAGCTTCAGCTGGGGTCAAGCGGTCCAACTGCCGGATATTAGGTTCAATCAACGGATGCTCCGCTGCCCATTCCTTCAAATATTCCTCTTCGTTGAGAATTTCCGGGCGAAGGGGCAAGTAACCGATCTCTGATGTAATGATCGTATAACCTCGTTTGCTGGTCACGAATTTGAGGAATTCCCAAGCTGCCTTTTGTTTCTCGGGATCCTTGGACAGAATGAATAAGGCGCTTCCCGAGTTCGTCGGTGTCGTTGGCTTGCCTGCGAAGGCCGGCATCTCGGCAGAGCTAAGCTCCCAGCCAGTCCCTTCCGCTCCTTTTAACAAGGAGCCCTGGATAGCGCTGGTCATGACGAACATCCCGAGCTTGCCTTGGATCATCCCTTCCATCGCTTCGTTGTCATTCAATTTGTCGTGCGCCCCGCTATCCACAAGATCACGCCACATGGAAATGGCTTCGATTGCCTCAGGAGAATCGAATTGCAGTGTCTTTCTGTCATCAGAAATAATTTTGCCGCCATTGCTGCCAATGATTGACTGGACGATCCAATCCCCCGTGGTCGGCGATAAACCCGAGAAATGAAAGCCCTCCGCCCCCGTTGTATTTTTGATTTGCAACGCAGCCTCCTTAACTTCATCCCAGGTCGCAGGCGGCTGATCCGGATCAAGGCCCGCTTTGCGGAACAGGTCCGCATTGTAGAACAAGACAGGCGTGCTGAACGTGAATGGCAAGCCGTACGTATGCCCGTTGTATTTGCCAAGCTCCATACCTTTAGGAGAGAAGCCTTTAAAGTTGTCATCCCATTCGTCTTGGCTTGCCAGCGACTCCAACGGAATTGCGCCAAAGCCATTCGCGATCATATCCATCCAACCAAAGCCGAGTTGGGCCACATCGGGAGGTGTTCCGGTTGCGACATCGGCTTGCACCCGGCTCAATAAATCGGCCACGGGCACGGGTACTCCTTCAATACGAATGTTCGGATGAGTTGCTTCGAATTCGTCGATCAGCTTTTGGGCACCTTTACCAACTTTGGCGTTGCCGAGAATATAGCTGTAAAAGCTAATTACGATTTCTTTGTCTGTTGCATCCGAGTTGCCTTGGGACGAGCTAGCCGCGGACCCTTGGCCTGCATTAGTAGCAGGAGTATTGTTTCCTCCTGAAGTTCCACAGGCTGTAAGAAACAGGGCAAGAACAAAGGTAACAAGAACTCCTGAAGTAATTTTTTGTCTAAGCAAAGGAATAACCTCCTAGTATGTGAGCTATTGTGCCATGTGAATAGCTGGATTGTAACGGTGGAATTCTCTATCTGTCGCCGGCAATGCAATCAATTCGACCGCTGCGGTACCTTTGGAGACAGTGACAACGTTATAACTGCAACTGTCATACAAGCGTAACAGTCCATCATCGACCATTTCTCCACTAAAGGCCGTGCCGCTAGAAGCGACGCTGAGCATCCCGGAATAGGTGCCTACATTGTTCGAATGCACATGGCCCGCGAAAATGCCAATGACGTTCCCCTCCTGCAGCACACCCGCCAATTCCTGAGCATTCGTAAGCATTTGATCGGCCGACGCAATGCTTACGTTTAGCAGTGGATGATGCAATGCAATGATTGTTCCGAGGGATGCGGGCTGCTGCAACTCTTCCGTTAGCCAGGCCATCTGTTCCTGATCAATCTCCCCATGATGACACCCTTCTACTTGAGAGTTCAATACGATCAAGCGAATTCCCGCAATCGTCCGAGCATAATAATACGGCTGCTCTGACGCCTGCTGGCCCAGATAGCCTTCGCGAAAGGCCGCTCTGTGGTCGTGATTTCCTAGCGCCACATAGATAGGGACCTCTAAAGCGGTTGATGCTTCGTCAACAAGGCTTCGTAAATACGCATAATCCTCCTTGTTTCCTTCATGAGTCAAATCCCCAGTAATTAACACGAACGAAGGCTTGCATTGCGATGCCTTCACATGCGAAAACACATTGCGAAGCTTATCCGCCATATCGGCCTGCTTGAATAAAGATTTACTTTCAGGCGCATTAAGATGTGTATCCGTGATATGAATAAATCTTACCGGCTCCATTTTTGACCTCCATATTTTCAAATTAGTAATCTTGCATACAAGAATCATAATACTTGAATGTAAGATGAATGTTATACATAGATTATTTTTCTGTAAACATACCGTGCTTCATTTATAAGCACACTAAAAAACCCCGGAATCATTTGGCATGAACCTATTCATCCAATGACCCAGGGGCACTATAATATCCAATTTCATCAAGAGACGGCGCTCAGATTGGTAAGATTATTACCGTCCATTTCTAAGCAATTCGTCTTTAAGCTGCCATTTAGAATTAATGATTGGAGCTTTCGCCCCCTGAATATCGCCTGCCTCAAGGCGCTCGTAAATTTCACTGTATGTTTTCTTTCCTGTATATGGCCGATTAGGGTTAGTATGAGAGCGGTGGGCAACCACGTAGAACAATATTTTATCTCTATGAAAATCAAAAATTTGTAGCATGTGCTGGTTATGAATAGTTTCCAGCAAAGTTCTCATAAACATCATGCAATTTTCATAATACGCCCGGTATCTTCTCTGCTCACTGGCCTCGATGATTTGATCCAAATACTGCTTCATCACGGGCAAGTTAATCTCGTCATTGTATTGCTCCACGATATCCAGCGTAAACAAATAGAGGGCTGTTAACACATCGAACATATCAAGTAAATCCTTGATTTCGATCGCATTCACCTGAACCCCTCGCTTAGTTAACGTCTTCACGAAGCCTTCCTTCTCCAGCAACCTAATCGCATCACGGATTGGTGTCCGGCTCATGTTCATCTGCGCAGCCAAGTCGCTCTCGGACAATAGCATGCCGGGAGGATACTCCGCGTTAAGCAGGCCTTGGCGAATTTTCTCATAGGCAATCTCTACTAGTTTCGAACTTGACATGAATGTACTCCTTCAAACTATAATTTTGCCCTTCGACTTGAAGCTGACGGAATGGGCATTACCAATGTGGGTTCTCATCTCACTCATCGAGGCGACAATCCTCCTCGCAACAACTGTACAATGTCGGAAGGAGTCTGATTCCACACCATATTCAGCATGAATACTAAGTATTTCATGAATAAGATGGATTTGTTGCAGAAATAAATAATAAACGCCGACCATATGAAGCATTGATTTAATTAATCATCCGGTATAAATAATCGTGGTATCTTAATTATATTGTATACGATACCTGAACGATGATGAAAGGAAGGATTACGATATTCATAATTCATTTGCCATTGATTGGGGCTATATTGGTGTGAATGCTGCCGTATCACCACTTATGGGACAGCCTCTTGACTTTTTTCTGCAATTACAGCATAACAAATCATCGGAAGAATAACCTAAGAGCCACTACTGTTTTTTAGAATAGAAATTCGTAATCTTTTTACACATTATAGAAAAGGCTTTTATTTCCTCTTCCGTTAATGCTTCTTCAATTAAATTCATCATTTCATTCCCTAAACTATCCACACGAATAAGAAAAGATTTTCCTTCTTTAGTGAGTACGATGTTATAGGAACGACGGTCATTGTCCTGCCTTTCCTGAACAATATACTTTTTTTCCATTAGGCGTTTCGTCAATTTGGAAATGCCAGATTGGGAAATACCTTTCAATTCAGCAAGTTCTTTTGTGGTTTTTGAACCCTGTTTGTTCAATGTATCTAGTATATAATACTGTGCCGTTGAGACCCCCCCTCTACGTTGAAACGGTTTGTGTCAGAAACACTGGAGATTTCGGGCGGCTGCTTTGTCCTACTTTATCCTCGCTTGAACTAAGCTTGTAGGAGAGGTATTGCAATCTTCACCTATTTAGGCGGCTCTTGTCTCCGGCAATTGGGAGTGTAGAGGATAAAATATTACAGGAATATTATGGCATTTTACTTTCAAAATACAATCATACGTTCTCGTGTTATCCTGCTATAACTTTCTGATCTTCCTCTTCCGCTAGTACCGTCTTCAATTCCATCTTGGATTCACGAATCTCATTGTCGATCTTAAGAGCTAACTCTGGATGGTCCTTTAAAAACTGTTTGGCATTTTCACGGCCTTGTCCCAGACGATCGCCGGCAAAAGAAAACCACGATCCTGATTTTTCAATCACATCCAATTCAACTCCAAGATCCAAAATGCTACCTTCTCTTGAAATCCCTTCGCCGTACATCATGTCAACCTCTGCTTGCTTAAACGGTGGTGCAACCTTATTCTTGACAACCCTAATACGTGTCCGGTTACCAATCATCTCGTCACCTAATTTGATTGTCTCGATACGACGTACATCCAGACGAATCGATGAATAGAATTTCAAAGCGCGGCCCCCCGGAGTTACTTCCGGACTGCCAAAAGAAACCCCAACCTTTTCCCGAAGCTGATTAATGAAAATAGCTATCGTTTTGGATTTGCTGAGTGATCCAGATAACTTCCGCATCGCTTGAGACATGAGGCGTGCTTGCAGTCCGACATGAGAATCACCCATTTCGCCTTCGATTTCCGCTTTCGGAACAAGGGCTGCCACAGAATCAATCACGATAATATCTACCGCTCCAGTTCGAACCAACGCATCTGCAATTTCAAGAGCCTGTTCACCAGTGTCTGGCTGAGAAAGCAGAAGTTCATTGATGTCTACCCCTAAGTTTTTTGCATATGTTGGATCAAGGGCATGCTCGGCATCAATAAAAGCAGCTTGTCCCCCCAGTTTCTGAACCTCTGCAATTGCATGCAATGTTACTGTTGTCTTCCCCGAAGACTCTGGCCCATAAACTTCAATGATTCTTCCACGCGGAAAGCCCCCAACGCCTAATGCTATATCAAGAGCAAGATTTCCGCTCGAAACAGACTCAATCTGAACATGGGCTGCTTCTCCTAACTTCATGATAGCCCCCTTCCCAAAAGACTTCTCAATTTCTTTCAAAGCCTTTTCTAGTGCTACTTGTCGGTTGTCTTGATTGTCCATAGTCATAAACTCCTCCCCAATATACGAATACATGTTCTCGTTTATAGGGACAATTTACCATACATACGTTCGTATATCAATGGGTTATAGGAGATTATTCCCAAAAAGTTCACTTACTTACCCATTCTCCTTTGATCTGCCTATAGAAACGATAACCCTGCTTCAGATCAGCATCCAATAATAGTTTTGCTTCCTTTAAAAGTTCATTCATTGGCTTTACGGCTTCAAAGGATTCTGTGATTGCAATAATAGGGTATGAAGAATGCCTCAACATGGAATGTAAATGGCTAGTATCACCGCGAATTACGAGAACATTACGGGACTCCCCTCCGATTTCAACTCTCCCTGTAAAAGGAGATGGAGCAGCATGAATTTGAAATACTTTTTGTTTATCTCGCATTGCACAACAAAACTGAAAAAAGGCCAAATGGGACAGAATTTGTTCCAGCGTCCAAGTCCGCCAGAATTCATTCGTCCAATCCAAATTCAAAAGTTGTGCTGCTCTTGGGCCAATCGTATAGATTGGGATCGTATTCTTGTTTTTTAGAAGCAGGTGCTGGATCAGTTTCTTTTCATCGAGCATACGCCGTACTTGATGCCGTTTCCACTGGAATAGACGACTCATTTGTACACTTCCAATGCAGCCGATCAATCCAAGAGACCTCAGTCCATCTGCTTCTGTGGCTGCTCTTAGTGGCGCAAAGCCCGGAGTAATTCCTTCGGGGAATAAGGCAGGCTTGAACGCCCATTCATATGCGACTGAGAAAGGTGATGTTTCCATACCAGGTTCCTCCTTTGTATCAAGATAAAGAAAGAGGCGATAAACGCCCCTTTACTTCCTTGGAATGATGCGGCCATAAATCCGCTCTTGCTTTACATCAACACCACGAACCCGAATATAAACCGTGTCGCCCCGCTTCACCTTACCAAATCTGATATGAGGTACAAGTGCATCGACCCCACGCTCCAGATTGACAAAAATGCCATACTCCATTACACCGGATACCTTGCCTTTATAGGTTCCTTTTGTCACATACCGCTTGGTGCAATCCGGCCAAGGACTTTTTTCTGCTGCTTTCTTGCTGACCTTGACGGTTTTATTTTCTTTATCCAGTTCTACGACCTTCACTTTGAGATGATCCCCTGCGCTCACTTCTTCACGAAGATCATCAATCCAGCCATATCCATATTCCTGCACTGGCAGCTCCACCGTAATACCACCAATATCCAGCATAACTAACTTAGGCATGACAGTACGAGCAACCGCTGTAATCACCGCATTCTGCTCTAGCCATTTCCATGTCAGACCTTCCATGTGATCCAAGGCTGCTTGGCGAGAAGCGATAAAAGTATCGCCGTCCCGATCATAGTTCAAAATTTTGAAGGCAACTGGCTCTCCAAGCAACCGCCGGAATTCATGGGCATCTTTCGCACCAGAAAACTCTTGCGGAATGTATCCTCTGACTCCACCAACTAATACCACACCACACAACTTGTTCAACTTCGGTTCAAGACCAATGAGTTCAGCTTGCAGGACCAGGTCATTCTGCCGCGCACTATAAATCTGCGCCCAGCCTTCGTCATAACTGTTTTGCTCCAATTTGTCCTCGTTGTAACCTTCGATCAAAACTCTTTTCAATTCTTCACTCATGTTCATAACCTCCATAAATTTGATTTTTTGATATATAAAAAAACCTCAACGCTTATAGCGGAGAGGGACTTACTCAAATGGATCACTTTCCTCAGTGGTTTCGGAAACAAAATAGCTTTCATCCAAGCTTGACTCTTCTGGCACAGATTCTGTTATGAACTTCAAGCGCGATGTAGTCATTTCTTCATCGACCTGCACAACTACTTCATGGTCGGTCTGCTCAGATTCAGGATTTTTGCCTTTGATTACGGTTTTAAATCCTTTCCACCACAGCCGCCTTACTTCCCACTCTCGCCGCTCTTTCCAATCCCTCGGAACGAATGAACCCTTGCCTATTTTTGGCGGTAGAGGCGTACCATCGTCTAGCAATTTCGCCACATAATGAAATTTTGGCAAGCCATCCATCATCTGTGTATAGAAAATACGGTCTTCTTCTTTCTCCGTATCCCGATAGTTCTCCGGCAACAGATTTGGCAGCAACAATTGCTGTTTAAACGTACTTTGCCTGCTGATAATCTGCTTCTTTCCAAATTCCCTACTAAACTCCAGCGCATCCTGATAAGATAGGCCACCAAAAGCAATTTTGTTTCGACAGCTCGTCATAATTGACTGCTTCATGGCCTTCGCATTGATTTTTCCAGATTCAACCTCAAGCTGGCCTAACGACTGAATAGCGAAGATCCCTGCTGTTTTGTATTCCGCAGCAATGGATAAGAACAGCTCCACATCGGGATTGATATACCTGGAATACTCATCCACGATCATAAAATGCGGTACGCGCGTGCGTTCTGTTCCCGGTCTTCGGAAGGTTCCACTTTGTAAATGCATAACGACAAATTGTCCAAAGGCATCCCCTGCTTTACGGAGTTTGCCCATGGCCGTGTTTACGGCTAATACCCCGCCGGATGCAAAGTGCTTGTCCATGTCGAAATCAGACTGCCCTGTTAAGATCGGCTCCAGATGTCGGTTCGAAGTCAGATTCTCCAACTGTGCGCGAAGGCCGATGACAAACTGCTGGTATTTCTCCTTCTGCGCTCCAAGTAGTTCCGATTGAAAAAACTGTACCAGATCGGATTCACCTTCTTTGAATCGCAGTTCCTGCACCTTATCCTCCAGCAGCCGCTGATCCCGCATCGTCCGAAGTACATCACCCAGGTTGACATCATCCAAGTAAAGCCGTTTTAAAAGCTTGGTAATATTCCGTCCGGCAAGTTCCTGAACTGTTGCGAAAAATGCCTCCTGTTTTCCAAACATAGATTTCAAGACAGTCACCGTGGCTTCAGCTACATCGTCCTCGTCGCCTTTCATCACCGGAAACCGTGCACTATTACTGATTGTGGGATCAACATGGACACAAGGCATATCCATCTCACCGCACATTTCATTGACCATGGCGGCCACATCGCCTTTTGGTTCAACGACCGACAAGCCAAGTGGTATTCCCTTCTTTTTCAGAAGCAGCAACTGGTAAATTATCGGCTTGAGTAAAGTGGCTGTCTTTCCACAGCGGGTAGGGCCAACAACAAGCATATGTGTGAACATATCGCTGTCTCCCCATTGAATCATACTCTCACCTCAGTCCTTCATAGGAATTTCCTCGCCCAAATTCAGTCTGATCTCTGTTTTGGACGATACAAATAGACGTTTAAAACTCTTCCATCGGTCAGCCGCAGTAGGCTTGACATGGACAAGTTGTTGTTTACTCACATTGCCTCGGCGGTTTTTCAGATTATGTTCGAGTCTGTAGTTGGCAAATGCAAAGAACAAAGACAGAATCAGTGCCGCTATAAATGCTGCATGCACCGTTCCTGTTATCGATAATGGAAAAGATGGAGATGCTATGACTTCCTCTTTCAGCCGAAGACTTAATGCCGCCCCAGCCCAAAGTAGACCAGTGAAGAAATAAATCAGCTTATTCTCCCTCTCCAGTACCCAGCCATACAAATAGATGATCAAACTGACTACGCTTAGTGACCATGGAATAAACAATGGCCATCCTGGTAAACGCCAATACAAATAAGCCCACCCGCCAAGAGTGAGCAGAAGAGTTATGAATCTGGTCATAGCAGATTATTTAGAAACTCGAATGGGTCTGAACCTGCTTTCAGAATGACAGATCGAGATGAAAGCAGATTTAAATGACGAGAGGGCTCTGTTGGCATAAAGGTTGAATAAGGGAAAAGTTCTAGCCAACCAAATTCCCCTTGCAAAGGTTTTAAGTGCTCTTCTTTCGGATACAAGACATATATTATTTTCCCATCGTCTTCCGGTACTTCAAACGATGTAATGGGGCGCTGTAAAACATACACTTTGCATTCCTCATTTGAATATGCAATAGTTCCGACGAATGGAGATTGTGCTGCCTTGATCTTAAATTTGAAAGGCGCTGCCCCATCTTCCAGATACCTTACGAATTCAAAAAACACCAATTTTTCAATCACATCAGAAATCGTCCAATTTTCAATTCGTTTAGGCGATTGACCTATAGTTTCGCTACCACTAAGACCTAGTGTATAAACAACATACTTCTGCCCCTCTGTCACTAGCTCATGCTGAACAATCTCACCTCTTGAGATCATCGAATGAATATGCTTTTGTTCCACCACATATAATTCAACCATTTGCTCGTGTTCAATCGCCCCAATATCTCCGATAGCACGGAGCAATGTTTTTTTGGTTGGGAAATCCAGTGTCTCACTCAGAAATGAAGAATTGGGCTTCCACTTCCATTTTCTTTGCAAATCATATTTGAAAGTCTCCGATTCAATTTGCTTTTGTTGTTCTGGCATCTTCGGTGGTATTTGCAATGCCTCATGCTTATTCTGGAGCACTTCACTCATACGGTTAAATTCCTGAATGTAGCGTTCCTTAAAACTGGCTGCTTCCTTGCCTGTGTAGCCCATGACAAGAAAAATAAACCCATCTTTAGTCATGGTGTACTTTGGATATTTACGCCCACGTTCATTCACATATTCTGACTCTCCAAAATTGGCGAGTGAGAATTCTTTGCTGCATTCCAGATTACGAATATCGCGCAGAATCTTATCATGCTCCTTTTTAAAAACTGATGCTACCGTTAAACTATCTGTCATCGGCTCTCCATCCATTGCAAACACCAGATTTTCCACAAGTCATCCTCCTACTCGTTCAAAATAGCTTTCAATATCGTCCTCGAAATACCCACAATATCCACATGTGCTGCACTTGATAACTCCTGCCTGTAACGTTCAACTTCATCCTCATAACAAAAAAGCAGCACTCGTCGTCCCACTGTCTGG
>RCUF01000542.1_pt1 | contig 10344 bp, 5 predicted proteins | sample 2166311 | NCBI WGS metagenome assembly RCUF01 (sample SAMN09932608, study PRJNA488358) | compost metagenome | feature: garden; material: soil; isolation source: compost soil in 4-hydroxybenzonitrile-enriched culture | place: Germany: Experimental Botanical Garden Goettingen | collected 2016-01-27
GAAGTGGTACACAACCAATCCTACTCCTACGTGTTGTCCTCGATCGTATCGGAGCAGGAGCAGAAAGAGATTTTCGAATACTGGAAGCATGACCCGGTGCTGCTGGACCGCAACAAGTTCATTTCCGACATCTATCAGAACTTCCGTAATAACGCGACGCCGCAGACGTTTTTTGAAGCCCTGGTTGCTGACCTTATTCTTGAAGGCATCTTCTTCTACAGTACATTCGCCTTCTTCTACAACCTGGCGCGCGATCAGAAAATGATGGGCACCAGCCAAATGATTTCGTATATCCAGCGGGACGAGAATCAGCATTGCTACTTCTTTGCCGAAGTGTTCAAGCAATTGCTGGTCGATTATCCGGAGCTGAACACGAAAGAAAACATCGACTACACCTATCGCACGATCGACCGGGCGGTCGAGCTGGAAACGAATTGGGCGCATTATACGCTAAAAGATGTGCAAGGCATCGACTTGAACGAATTGTCCGATTACATCAAATATATCGCCAACAAGCGACTGACGTTGATGGGTCTGGACAAAGCGTACCAAGGCGTCGATATCAACTGCATGCCATGGATCAAGCCGTTCTCCGACGAGGCGCTGAACGCGACGAAAACGGACTTTTTCGAGGCCAAATCCCGTAACTATGGCAAGGTTGGCGACGACAACGGGTTCGACGACCTGTAAGGACAAGAACGGCGCTACAAATGATGGCGGCTCTTCTGCATTAGCTCTGCGGAAGAGCATTTTTTCGCAAAAAAAGTTTGTCCCATTTAACTTCGGTTTAAAAAAACGGGATATGCTATGATTAACTACCAAATCGGCCCAGTGCCGGAACATCGGAAGGACGTTAGCATTTATGGATTTACTGATTACCGTAATTATGCTTCTGATCTGTCTTGTAGCCTCCAACATCATCAGCCACTATATCCCGTTGATCCCTACCGCGTTGACGCAAATCGCTCTTGGGATTCTGATTGCGCTGGCCTTTAACGGGTTTTCGCTAGAACTCGAGACAGAATGGTTCTTGCTGCTGTTCGTTGCACCCCTGTTGTACAACGACGGCAGGTATTTCCCCCGCGACCAACTATGGAATATGCGCGGGGCGATCCTGGGGAACGCAATTATCTTGGTGGTATTAACTACATTGGGTGGCGGTTACCTCATTCATGCGGTGATTCCCGACATTCCACTGGTCGCGGCGTTCGCACTGGCCGCGATCCTGTCCCCTACCGATCCGGTGGCGGTCAATGGGATCGCCAAGCGGATTCATCTCCCCGAGAAGGTGCTGAATCTCGTCCGAGGGGAATCGCTAATCAACGACGCCTCGGGCCTGGTAGCCTTTAACTACGCGGTTGCTGCGGTTGTTACGGGGTATTTTTCGCTGCGGGAAGCCGTGTTCGATTTCTCCTATATGTTCGTGACCGGAGCCTTACTGGGACTGGTGCTCAGCTTAATCATGACCTGGATTCGGTTCTCCCTGCTCAAACAAGGGATCAAGGATGCCACGCTGCATTCCCTGCTGCAAATTCTGACGCCGTTCCTGATCTTTATCGTCACGGAGGAATTCCTGCACGCTTCCGGTGTTATTGCTGTGGTTGTGGGCGGTATCGTGCATTCCCTATTGCGGGAGCGGACGGAAACGATGCTGGCGGAGGAACAGGTGTTAACGGAAAATATCTGGTCCACCGTGCTCTTCATCCTGAACGGGATTGTCTTCCTGCTGCTTGGGTTGAACATCCCGTCAACGATGCAGGCTACCGTCGACAACCCGAATATTAACAATGTGCTGGCAGTCGGTTATGTGCTTGTTGTTGGGATCGGGATTTTGGCGATTCGCTTCATCTGGTCGCATTTCTTTGCCATTTATGAATACCGGAAGGCTAAAGTCGGCGAGGTTGACAAACCTACGATAAAATCCAGTTTGGTTCTGACCCTGACCGGGGTTCGCGGCGCAGTCACGATGGCCGGGGTATTGTCGATCCCTTATGTGGTCGCCAGCGGGGGTCCGTTCCCGGAACGATCGTTGATCTTGTTCTTGGCGGCAGGCGTCATCTTGTTTACGTTGATTGTGGCCACGATCTTTTTGCCTATGCTTAGCAAAGGGGGCGCGCCCGGCGAAGAGACCGACGAGTTCCTCGATATGAATGAAGCCCGTACCCGCGTGCTGCGGGTAGCGATGAACAAGATCAAGGAAGAAATGAACGACGACAACAAGACAGCGGCCTACCAGCTCATGGACGAATATAGCCGGCTGCTTCAGCCGGCCTTGGATCAATGGGGAGCTCAGCGTCCGGATCGTCCGGCCATGCTGGGTAAAATCACCGAATTGCACCGGGTCGCACTGAAGGTGGAACGCGGCTACATCCAACAGGTGATGGCAAACGGAGGCATGGACAAAGAGATGTTCGAGGCTTTCGAGAAGGCGCTGGAGTTACGGGAAGAGAAGCTGTCGCAAAGCGGCCGTGCTCGCTTCTTTTTCCTGGTTGGTAGTGCGGTTCGAGACTTTCGGCGCGCGAAACGAAAATACAAGGAGTTCGCCATGAAGGCCGAGGGAAGAACCATCCAAATCCACGCGCTGCAAGCCGCACTTGAGCACTTGCAGGGGCTGAAGAAAGGGAACGAATCGGACAACCTGATCCAATTCGTCATCCTGGATTACAAGCGTGGGATCGCCCGGCTTAAAGGCACCGCGGATCCATTCAGCGAGAAAACGGAAGCGCAGAAGGAAGAGCTGCGGTTGCTGGTCATGGACGCTGAACGCGCGGAAATCAGCCGCATGTTCGAGAATGGCGACATTAACCGGGAACAAGCCCGGGAACTGCGCCGAGCGATTAACCAGATCGAAAGCCTCACCCTCTACGAGCACGAGGAATAGCGATGATTAAGGAGACGGCGGTGCCGCGCGAGCGTAACGGAACGTAACGCGCTTATTCGGCGAAAATGGGCAACACAGAAATCTAACGGAACCAGAAGACGCTATTGGGACTATTTAGCCTGGGATCAGGCCTTAAATAGCCAAATAGCGTCTTTTCGTTCCGTTAGACTGGGTAACTGGCGTTTTTCGCCGAAATAAGGTCTGCTCGTTCCGCTACGCGAGCGTTCCAGCGTTGAGCGCGCCGACGCGCAGCTCCGCCCACGGGAGCGGTAAACCGCCGGGATGCCGCAGGCGGACCGTCCGGCTCTCGCCAGGCAGCAGGTCGAAGTAGTTGTCGCTGAAGCGGACCCCGCCCAGCGGCAGCTCCAGCTTGACCAGCCGGGCAACGCCCTGGCCGGAGGCCGTGACCGTGACGGTCTGCGCTGCTTCATCAATCTGCACGTCCAGCTCGGCGGCAGGCAAGCGCAGCTCCTTCGGGTCGCGCAGATAATAGCGATTCACCGGTGCGGCGAATCCGGTGGTCCTCAGCTCCACCAGCACCTCTTCCGGCGCCAAACCGGCCAGCGCCTTCGCCTCTTCCAAGCCTCCGAACGACAGCGCCGTTTGCGGTGGTATCTTCGCCGCAAACGAAAACCGACGAACGCCTCCCGGAGGAGTGTCCTGCACGCCTGCGGATCCGCCTCCCATTCCCCCGACTTCCTGCGCCCCAGCCAAATCGCCACTCTGGGCCAAAGGATGCACCGTTAACGTCACAGTTCCCTCCAACTCCTCCAACGTGTCGTTGACCACCCACACGCGTAGCGGCTCACCCGGTTCATGTTCCAACGACAGGAGCACGGGATGAAAGAAGGTCTTGCCATAATAATACGAAGCCTTCAGTAGCAGCTCGTAATCGATCATCGACCAGCTCGTCCCCGGCCAGCTGTCATTCAGTTGCCACACCAGCGCGCCGCTGTTGCGGTGACGGTGGCGGCGGAAATGCTCGATTCCGTACTTCAGCCCTTCCGCTTGGGTCAGCATGGAGAAATTCATGTACTCCTCGATGTCCTGCGGAATCCCCGTGTAGCCTTCCATCAGCAAAATCCCTTTGCGATGGTTCGTATCCTTGTTCCGATACGCCATCTCGGCGCTCCCCCAGGTAAACTTCCCTTCGGGAATGTTCTTCGCCAACGTATATCGATTCGCCGAAGCATGCATACCGAACTCACTGCTAAACAAAGCAAGGTCTTGCTTATAGTTCTTAAACGTAACCCCTTCGATGCTATAATCGAGCCGCGGCTTCTCGCCTTGCATACGCGGGTACACCGACCCATGCCACACTTGCCAGTTATGGCGGTCCCCCTGATTCGGATCGTTGGCGTCATACCCGTCCTGCGCGCCATACGGTGACGAAGGCCAATACGGACGATACGGGTCCAGTTCGGCCAAAAGTCCGGGGATCAGTTCATGATAGATTGTCTCGCCGAAAAAAGCTCCGGTAATGTCACCCGCTGCCGACTTCATGTCAACCAGCCAGTCGATTTCATTGTTGCCGCACCAAAGCGCAAGCGAGGCGCGGTTCCGCAGCCGCTTGACGTTATCGATGATTTCCTGACGCACATTGTCCATGAAGTCGCGGTTAAAGTCCGGAAATAGCGCATTGGCAAAAGCGAAATCCTGCCACACGAGCACCCCACGACGGTCGCATTCCTCGTAAAAAATCTCCTTCTCATAAATGCCGCCGGCCCAAACGCGCAGCATGTTCATATGCCCCTCCACGGCCAGCTCGATCAGTCCGCGATACATGGGTTCCGAGATCGATCCGATCATATGATCTGCCGGAATCCAGTTGGCTCCTTTGGCATAAACCTTAATGCCATTAAGGATAAAGGCAAACGACGGACTGCCGTCGGGATTTTGCAGCGATAATTCCAGCGTGCGTATGCCAAAAGGCTGCTCGTAGCGGTCAATCTCCTCGTCGTCGGCAAGAAGCGTCACCTCCAAAGTGTACAGATAAGGCTCGCCCAAATCATGCGTCCACCAACGCCGCGGCAGGGCGATCCGCAGTTCGGCCGACGCCGATCCCTTCGTTCGAAAAGCCTCCGGAAAGGCTTGTCTCAGCCCTGCTTGAACGCCTAATAGAGCCCCGTATTCCTCCAGCACAGGAAGCTTGGCAGACGTTACCTCCGCCCCATCCCCGTCCAGCAATCGTACGACGGCCACCGCCGTCGTTCCGGAACGAAAGGCCTCCGCTTCGGCGCTCACCCGGATGACCGCCTCCTCCGCCGACGCGGATAACGTTGCGGCATATACGCCGGTCAGCTTCGCCCGTCTGCGCCGCTCCAGCCGAACCGGACTCCAAATGCCGGTCGTCACGATCCGCGGCCCCCAGTCCCATCCGAAGTTCATCGCCGCCTTGCGGATCCAGGGACGCTCCTTCGTATAAGAGGACCATTCGAACTGCTCTTTGTCTCGATGATGTAGATCTAGCGGATCGAATCGAACCGCCAGCGTATTTCGGCCTTCACGGACGATCTGCGTGACGTCGAACGTATAGCAGCGAAACATGTTGGATGCCGAGCCAATCTCATGTCCGTTGACGTAAACAGTCGCAAACGTGTCCAGCCCTTCGAACGTGAGTTCCATCCGCTCTTCATCCCCCGGTACGGCATTCAACTCAAACGTCGTGCGGTACCACCATTCTTTCCTCTCGATCCAGCGGCACTTCGCATCGTTATGCCCGTAATACGGGGGCTCGATGATCCCGCGTTCCAACAGCGCCGAATGCACATCGCCCGGAACGTTTGTCTCGATCCAGAAGCGGTCGTCCAGTCCGGGGGCGGCCAGCTCCAAAGGTGGTTTCTCCCCAACCTCAAAATGCTGCAGCTTCCATGGTCTCGATAAAATCATGAATCGTCCCTCTTTTCCCGATGGTGATGTAGGATGGCGATTAATTCTCGCTCGCTGTCACGCCTGCCGGATCATAACCCAACGCTTCCTCGCGAAATTCGCTGGGCGTCTTCCCCGTATGCTTCTTAAACAGCCGGCTGAAATATTTCACGTCCTCGTACCCGGTCATTCCGGCGATTTCGCTCACCTTGGCCGGGGATACGACCAGCAGGTCCATCGCTCGGCGCATCCGCAGAGCGGTGACGTAGTCGCCGAAGTTGCTTCCCGTCTCTTTCTTAAACAGCTCGCTAAGATGCCCGGGATGCAGGTGCACATAAGCTGCGATCTGCTGCAAACTTAGCTCCCCCGCCGGGCAGGACTCCATAAACGCCTTGGCCCGCTGCACATGGGAAGCCTGCCCTTCGCCGAGCTGGCTGTGATACAAGTTCATCACGGCATGCAGATGACGAAACAGCTCCTCTTTCAGCTTGCCCCCTTCGACCTGCTGCTGCAGCCATGGCTCGAAGCGCGCTTCTCCTTCTTTCCCTAAAGCCCGGAGCGTTCGCTCTAGCCAACGGTGCGCGGCGACGGCCGCCGATTGCAGACAGGCCTGATACGATTCCGGCGTACATTCCGGGTCCGCGGCCAGCTCGTCGACCAGCCGCTGTGTCCAAGCCCGCAGGGCCATCGGATCCTGCTCCAACAGGATCGCGCCAAGGCCGTTCTCCTCCTCTTGCGATAACACCGTCCTCCCGCCTTTGCGATCGGCGATTTCCCGGTAATCCAGCAATTTATGGCTCATCAGCAGATCACGGTAAGCAAAGGCGGCGGCCGCCGTCACATAACTTCGATGGACCTGTTCCAGATCGTCCACGGCAATACCGGCCGCAAGGCGCAGCCGGCAGTTCAGCAGATTTTCAATCCGTTCAAGTACCCCCTTCAAACGCCCGACCGTAGCGAATGCATCCCCCCTGTCTGGCCCGGTCACGCAAACGATTTGACCTTGGTGGATCAATACCGCCGCACCCGGCAGCAAGTCCTCCAGCATATTTTGCACGGCAAATCGCAGCAGCGAATCGGCGTCGTCCTCCTGGCCCCAGCCGTCGGCGGACAAAAGTAAAACCTGCCGGTATCCCGGGCTAAGAGAGATTTCCCTTTCCTGATTTTCCTGCTCGGAAAGAACCGGGACCGATCCTACCTCGCCTTCAATCACCCACTTAACCAACTGACGCCGCCGCTCTTCCCGGGCCTGCCGCTGAGCGCGGGAGTCTTCGGCCCGGCGCTCCTGCAGCCGTCGCTTGGCCCGAAGCACCGTTCGGATAATTTCCTCCGGTTTGCTAGTCTTCAGCAGATAGTCGCCAACTCCCTGGCGGATGGCTTGCTGGGTATAGGCAAAATCCCCGTAACCCGACAAAATGATCACCTCCAGCCCCGGCAGCCTTGCGGCCGCTTCCTCCGCCAGCTCCAAGCCGGTCTTGCCGTTCATTCGGATATCGGTGATCAGGATATCCGGCCGCTCCGCTTCCAGCCGCTCGAGCGCTTCCTCCGCGGATGCGGCCGGCGGAAGCAGATTCAACCCGAGCTCGCTCCAGGAAATAACGCTGGCTAGACCGGTCCGGATGATGACCTCATCATCCACTATCAATACGTTCATGGCGATCCCTCCATGATCGGAATAGAGAACGAAACCTGCGTCCCTTCGCCTTCCCGGCTATCTACGGTAAGGCCCGCTTCTTGTCCGTAATGCAAGAACAGCCGCTCGTTTACGTTGCGAAGCCCATATCCAGCGTTCAATTCTGCAACCGTGGCCATCGTGGCCGCGGTCTCCGCCATAACCACCCCCGGCATCGCCGCTTGATCCTGCGTATTCCCTGTCCCTTCAACTCCCGGCAGCGACAGCGCCTGACGGACTTCTTCCAAACGCGCGGCGCTCATCCCCAGCCCGTCGTCCATGACCATCACATGCATGCGTTTCCCCTCCGGCTGGATCAGGATGGTAATCGTTCCGATGCCCTCGCGTTTTTGAATCCCATGGATCAAGGCGTTCTCCACCAAAGGCTGCAGCAGCAGCTTCAGCATCCATTTATCCAGAAGCCCCTCCTCCACGATATACTCAACATCAAACTTATCGGGAAAACGAATCGATTGGACCCGAACATAGTTACGGATATGCGCCAGCTCCTGCTCAACCGGACAATAATCTCGGCCCTGATTAAGGCTGATCCGCAAGAAGTCGCTAAGCCCCTCGACCATATCGGCGATTCGCCGCTCCCCCGACATCAAGGCGATCCAATGGATCGAAGACAAGGTATTGTACAGAAAATGCGGATTGATCTGCGCCTGCAATGCCCGCAGATCGGCCTCCTTCTTGCGCGCCTCCCCGCGGATGACCTCCCGCTTTAATCGTTCGATATGAGCGCCGAGCATATTGTAGCTCTGACCTAGCCGGCCGATCTCATCATCCGAGGTCGCTGGAAAACGCGGCAAAGGCCGCTCCGGATCGATCCGCGACAAATGTCGGGTCAACACGCGCAGCGGCCGGGTGATCCGGCGCACCGTAAACCAAATCAGCAGCGTGCACGCCAGCACGGAGACACCAACCACCATAGCGGTTAACGTCAAGATATAGCGGTTCTCCGCTTGGTATTGGTCGTAGGGGACACTGCCCACCAGCATCCAGCCGGTCAACGGCTCGCGGCGGTACAGCACCGTCGATTTTGAATCCCCGCTACCATAGATCACGCTCCCGTTCTCAATCAGGCGGTTGCTGCGCGGTTCCCCTCCGTCGTCCGCCGCCGCGACCCCGCCCGGGATCAAAGCGAACAGGCCGGGCGCAAAGGTATCCAGCGGCTGGCCTAACCTGGACTTGTCGGCGGATGACAGAATGGTACCGTCTTCTCCAATCAATTCGACTTTACCCATCCCCTGGCCAAACTCCGGCGATTCCAGATTGCGGGCAAGCTCCCGTTCGTCAAGGCTGATCGCCAGCCAACCCAGTCGGCGAAAATCATAGATGCTGCGAATCGGCCGGAACAAGGTCATGACCTGCTCCATCCCGGCGTAATCGCGAATTTCGTATACGCCAGACCATGTTTTCACGCCCCCGGCAATCGCTTCCGCCGCCGCAGGCGGGAGCTCATTTTCATACCATGTGGCCGTAGACAGGCGTCCGTCAAACCGTTCGGGATAGATGGCGATATTGGCGATATAAGGCTTGGAGGCCGCCAGATTCGTCATTCTCCCTACTAACTCGGTCCGCTTAGCCTCATTGTCCTCCGGGCCGGTCAGATAGGTCTGCAAATCCCGTTCCCCGATCAAGAAGATCGACAACGTTTCGATATCCTCCAGCATAAAGCGCAGATTGGCATCCATTTGCTTCAGCATGTCGCTGCCGGTCAGCTTCGTTTTCTCCTCTGTAATGTTGGAAGAGATCATAAAGGCGAACAAACCCAAAGCCAACATCGGCACGATCATGGACGCCGCAACCACCACCGACAGCTTGCGCTGAAGCGACGTAGTCAGCCATTTATGCATGTTGCGCTCCCCCTTTGCTCCGGTGTAGGATATTCCTCCCTTATCCTTTCACCGCGCCGGCCGTCATCCCCTTCATCATTTGTTCCTGAAACAGCAAATAGAGAACGATGGTCGGGATTACCGACAGCGTCATGCCCGCCAGCGACAAGCCGTAGTCCGTCTGGTAGCCGTCTGCGAAGTTAGCGATGGCCAGCGGCAGCGTCTTGAGCGCCGTCTTGTTGATAAACACGAGGGCGAAGGAGAAGTCATTCCAGGAATGCAGGAAGCTAAGAATGGTCACCGTGGCTAAGGCCGGAACCGACATCGGCAACATGATGCGGAAGAATAACCCCCACAAGCCGGTGCCATCGATAAAAGCCGCTTCCTCCAGCTCGCGGGGCACACTCGTCAGGTACGCCGTCAGCACGAATACCGCCGTAGGCAGCGCAAATGCGGTGTAAGGCAGAATCAGCGCCCAATACGTGTTCAGCAGCGACATCTGCTTCATGAGAATAAACAGCGGAACCAGGGTGCTATGAATCGGGATCAGCATCCCGATCACGAAGAAGGTCAAGACCCCACCTTTCCAGCGGAACTGGAAACGGGCCAGGATAAACGAAGTCAGCGCGGCTATGAACAAGGTCAGCACAAGCGATCCGAGAGCCACAATAAGCGAATTCCCGAATGCGGTACCGAGCCGCGAGCTCTCCCAAGCCCGCGTGAAGTTGTCGCCATGCCACACCTGCGGCAGCCCAAAGGGACGGGCGTAGAAATCGGCGTTCGTCTTAAACGCGCTGATCACCAGCCAGAAGAACGGGTACAGGGTCACCACCCCATAGAGCGTCAGCAGGCCCCAAAACAAAAGCCGGCCCGTTTTGCCCAGCATCCGCCCGCCGCCGCCATTCCCCGCGTTTTTCGCCGATAGAGGGGTTGTTAGATTCATGTTCATGTTCAATGGGTACCTCCTTTCATCTTAAGCGGCGTCTTTCTTCCGATTGGTCAGCCACTGGCTGGTGCCAATCAATAGCAGACTGATGATCATGATGCTGGTGGAAATCGCACTCCCGAACCCATAACGATAG
>RCUF01000543.1_pt1 | contig 10310 bp, 9 predicted proteins | sample 2166311 | NCBI WGS metagenome assembly RCUF01 (sample SAMN09932608, study PRJNA488358) | compost metagenome | feature: garden; material: soil; isolation source: compost soil in 4-hydroxybenzonitrile-enriched culture | place: Germany: Experimental Botanical Garden Goettingen | collected 2016-01-27
CATGCGACCCCCTGGTCCCAAACCAGGTGCTCTACCAAGCTGAGCTACGTCCCGATGTCCTATTCATGAGAAACTATCTCTCGTGAAGACAAAATATAGTATACCACCTCCTTAACCTCAGTGCAACATTTTTTACAATACCAAATTATTACATATGTAATTTCTATTTAAGAGGTCGCCTTAATTGATTTCGTTTTTAAGTATTAATGAGTTCGTCTTCACTAAGAGTCGTGTTCGTTCAGAATTAAAAAAGGTGTTTAAAAGCCAGAATACTAGCTCTTAAGCACCTCTTGCAATCAACTGTTTAACTGATAATCAACCTGCCAGCTGACTAAGAAATTCTGTCTCGAACACTCTCGCTGACACCGGTTTGCTGAACAGGTAGCCCTGGCCTTCATGGCAGTTTTGCAATTTAAGGAATTCAAGCTGATCCTTGTTTTCTACACCCTCAGCTGTCACCTTTAATTTCAAATGCTGGGCCATTGTTGTAATAGTGGATACAATCGCAGCATCATTGCTATCCATCATTACCTCTTTAACAAATGCCTGATCGATCTTGAGACGGTCAATAGGAAGACTCTTTAAGTAATACAGGGAACTATACCCTGTACCAAAATCATCGATACTAATATGTACTCCGAGGCGTTTTAATCCCTCTAATTGATTGAATGCCGTTTCAATGTCCAGAGTCATGCTCTCAGTGACCTCCAGCTCCAAATAACGAGCTTCCAGGCCTACTTCCTTCAGAATCGTATCTACCCGGTCTGCCAGATTGTACTGTCTGAACTGACGCATTGATAAATTAACTGAAATGCATACAGGATCATAACCATCCAGCTGCCACTGTTTATTGTGCTGACACGCCGTCCTTAATACCCATTCTCCAAGCGGAACAATTAATCCACTTTCTTCAGCTAGAGGTATAAATTCACTCGGTGAAATCAACCCGCGTTTTGGATGATTCCATCTTACTAACGCTTCCATCCCGACCATCTTACCGGACAGGAGACTGAACTGAGGCTGAAATTCAAGGAAAAATTCTTCCCTTTCCAATGCCTTGCGCATATCATTCTCCAACTCTACTCTGGATTGAGTAGCCCGTTTCATAAAGTCCATATATCTTGCAAAATCTTCACCCCTATCCTTCGCATAATGAACCGCCATATCAGAATATTGAATAATTTGATCGACCTCTGCTGCATCATCAGGATAAACAGCGAGTCCCATACTCAATGAAATATGATACTCCGTTTCATCAATTACGATAGACGGATCAAGAGACGTCAGCATTTCGCGGGCACGACTTTCCACTTCAGATGCATCGCTCATTTGAGGTAAAATCACGGCAAAATCATCTTCACCGAGGCGAAAAATACGTTCTTTGTCCAGACATAGCTGAGACAGGCGACCACCAACCTCCATCAGAAGCTTATCACCTGCACTGTATCCCAATGAATCATTAATGGCTTTGAAACGGTCAATATTAACTACCGCAACCCCTATGCACAGCTCATCATGGCCATGTGTATTCAACAGTTTATTAAGCCTTTCCTTCAATCGCCGTAAATTGGGAAGACCCGTCAAATCATCATGATAAAACATATGCTTCATTCGTGCTTCGGCTGCCTGTCTATCAAGCAGCGGCTCTTCAATCGTCAGACGATAAACACCTCTAAGTACAAAATAATAAGAGATGCCCATATACCATTGTCCCAGTGCCATAATTAATCCGTTACCAAGCAAATGATAATTCATAAGCAAAAGATGTCCCATCATCATAAACATCATCGCGCAAACTACCGTTATAGTTGCAGCAGGGTTATCCTTGCGACTACGATGCACAATAGCAGCCATACCGACAATGTAGAGAAGTAAAGTGCTGCTCCATATTACTCTGCCACTAAACATGGATAAGCTATCACCAAGAATAATAGACAGATCACTCTGATATGTATAAAGCAAACCTATACCGACCGCGCTAAAGATTGCAGTTCCGGCAAACACAGCTATTTTATGTTGTCCCGACACTTGTCGATCAGGCAAGAAAAAAATAATTGACATCCCTGCTGCACATATAAAATGCGAAACAGCCAGAAATGCGAAGGATAGATTAATACCAAATTCAAGACCAAAAGGACGTAATCCACTGATTGTCAAAATATGAAGAACATCTAATATCCCGACCACCGAGAACAAAGCCGCAGAATATAACCGCTGTCTCGACAATTTATCAGCAAACAGAATCCAACCTTGGGCAAAGATAGCAAATGATATTGCTCCACAAAACAAACCAGCCATCAGCTGCAATGTGGAAATAATATCCTGGGGTATCCTCATCTCTCCAATTTCGGAGGCAAGCAGAATTAAACTGAGCATCACTACTAGACCCATTCCGACCTGTAAGGCCGCTTTCTTTTCCTCTGTTCTGATTCTCATATGTCTAAACCCCCGGAGGTAAAAATCTCTGTAATTATATTTCAACACTTTTCGTTCTTTTCCTGCATTTTACCTTAAAAAACATTTACTTAAACATAAAAAACTATCAAAATTTGAAAAAATAAAAAGCCCGGCACTTTGGGAGCCGGACTTTTGGTGATCGAGCATTTATTTTTTTTCAAAATTCACTTCTGGAGTTGTTAGTTTATCAAAGAAATCAACAGCCTTGTCTTTGTCTTTTGAAGCCCGAAGCGCCATTGCAGAGCGTGGATGTTCATCCAGCATACCAGTGATCATGTAAGGAATGATGTATCCCCATTCTTCCTTTTCACGAAGTGGAATCATCAATTGTTCCAATACATCGAGTACAGGACGCAATTGGTAGTTCGTATTCTTCATATGAGCAACAAGTAATTCTGTTGGGCAGTTACCTGCCGCACGCCCCATTCCATATACAGATGCATCTAAAAGCTCGACGCCATTTTCAGCAGCTACCAGTGTATTGGAAAAGGCCAGCTGCATATTGTTATGAGTATGCACACCCAAACGTTTATTAGGCAAGTGAGTCTTGAATTTGTTAACCAAGTATTCCATATCTTTATAATCCAGGCTTCCGTAAGAATCTACGATATATACGACATCAACGACGCTCTCTTTAATCATTTCAAAAGCTTCAAGCAGCTCATTCTCCATGACATTAGAGAGCGCCATAATATTTATTGTAGTTTCGTAACCACGATCATGGAATACCTGCACCAATTGGAGCGCTTTATCAACATCCTTGATGTAGCAGGCTACACGAATCAGATCAAGAAGACTTTCACTGCGCGGCAAAATATCATTCTCATCAACACGCCCGATATCGACTAAGGCGGACAGCTTAGTATTTCCCTTTTGCGGAATTACTTTTTTAAGGAAGTCATCATTCAAAAAGCGCCAAGGACCAGCCTCATCTGCACCTTTAAGCAGCTTTGGAGAGTTCTTATAACCAATCTCCATATAATCTACTCCAGCTTCATTCAAGCCAGCATACAATTTTTGCACAAACTCTACACTAAAATCCCAGTTATTGACTAGCCCTCCGTCACGGATCGTACAGTCAACAATTTTGCTTTGATTGATCTTCATCCCTACCTATCCCTTTCCCTCGATTGTTTTACTATTCATCTTACTTGAAGAGAAAACAAAAAGTAAAGATAAAGATATCTAATTGATTGTGACATTCATCACAGAATGTGATTTTAAGCCATGCTATCATGTAAACCTAATTGATATTGATTATCAATATCGAAATAAAAATCGAACCAATGGATTAGGGAGTGATGAAAATATGCCACCTTGCCAATGCTGCCTGTTAGGCCTCAAACCCGGAATAGCGGGATCTATTCGCCACTTTGGAGCTATTGATCCAATGCTGAAGCGTCGACTTGCTGACCTGGGAGTTGCAGAAGGATCAAATGTGACAATTAAACGTCGCTGTCCCTTAGGCGGACCTATAATGCTTGAGTGCTGTGGACAGCTGCTGGGCATTCGTAAAAAAGAAGCCGCTCAAATCGAGGTGGATGTATCATGAACAATGCTGCCCTGATTGGCAATCCCAACACTGGTAAAACATCTCTGTTTAACTCGTTAACTAGCTCTTACGAATATGTAGGCAACTGGTCGGGTGTTACCGTCGAGAAGAAAGTAGGACAACTTAAAAACAAAAAAGGCTACCTCACTGATCTCCCCGGAATATACACACTGCATCCACTGTCACGAGATGAAGGAGTTGCGGCTGAATTTTTGGCAACAGAATCTCCCTCCCTTCTTGTTAACATCGTTGATGCATCACAATTGGAGCGCAACCTTTACTTGACCCTGCAGCTACTTGAATATGGCAAACCTCTCATCATTGGACTTAATATGATAGATGTTGCCAAGTCGCAGGGCCTTATTATTGATACAGAAATCCTTGGCGCAAGTCTTGGCTGTCAAATCATACCGCTAATTGCGCGTACTGGAGAAGGAAGCAGCAACCTGCTTACCTCAATTGAAGAAGCAGATGAATCTTTACACACCCCTTACTTCACCATAAACTATGGAGAAATTGTCGAGAACGCCATTCTGAACATTTCCCGGGAATTAAATGATGCCCTGCCAGATCTATCACGATCTCATCGTTGGACCTCGCTTCAGATACTTGAAAATAATCCAGCTGTCACAGCAGCACTATTAACAAGCTCTGCCGAAGCTGGACTTATGGAACGATTACAAACGGTGTGTCAGTCCGCGCAGCAGCAAATGCAGGATGCCGGTGAACATTTATCCATACAGGAATATATTCGTTCTGTTCGAATGTCCCTTTGTCATGAAATATGCAATAAAGTGGTGGATTCTACCCTTCGCAAACCGCATCCATTAACAGAAAAAATTGATGCTGTCGCTGCCCATCCTTTTTGGGGGGTCCCAATATTCCTTGCTTTTATGTTCATTACGTTCAAGCTTACCTTTGATTGGCTTGGAAATCCGCTCTCAGACCTTCTGGATGGCTTCATTTCAGGACCGATAACTAATATAGCGGTAGAAGGACTTGAGCTCGTAGGGGCCTCTGATTTTACTAGAGAACTTATATTAAGCGGGATCATTTCTGGTGTTGGTGGAGTAATCGTATTTATACCCCAGATTTTCATTATGTTCCTGATCATTTCGTTTATTGAAGACTCAGGCTATTTGGCTCGAATTACAGTTATGATGGATAAGTTAATGGAACTGGTTGGACTTAACGGGAAAGCAATCATTCCATTTATTATTGGCTTTGGCTGTAATGTTCCAGCAGTTATGGCATCCCGAAGCATAGAACAGCCTAAAGAAAGAACTTTAACCATGGTGCTTATCCCACTTATGTCATGTTCTGCGCGACTCCCTGTATACGCATTGTTTGCTGGCATTTTCTTTGAAACCGCACAAGCAACTATAGTCTTTTCTCTGTATATTATGGGCATCGTCCTAGCCTTGGTTATGGCTAAATTGTTCTCACTCTTTATGCTGAAAAAAACCAAATCCTTTTTTATGGTAGAACTTCCGCCATATCGAATGCCACAAGCAAGAACACTGTTTCGCAGCACTTGGGAAAAAGGAAAAGGGTTTATCCGAAAAGCCGGGACCTTTATTCTAGGCGGATCTGTGCTTATTTGGCTGCTTACTTATCTTGGACCAGGTGGAGTTGCCACAACGATGGATGACAGCTTCCTGGCTGCTATTGGCGGTCTCTTTGCATCTGTACTCGCCCCTATCGGGTTCGGCACATGGCAATCCGGAGCTGCGCTGGTCACAGGATTTATGGCCAAGGAGGTCGTCGTATCTACAATGAATATTATTTACCACGTACCTGATATGTCCGGTCTGCAAAGTCAACTAGCGCTCGTATTCACACCACTGCAGGCATACAGCTTTATGGCATTTGTTTTGTTGTACACACCTTGCCTGGCAACTGTTGGTGTATTACGTAAAGAGACAGCTTCCTGGAAGTGGACCCTATTCTCAATCTTCTACTCCCTGGTACTAGCGTATCTGGTATCGCTAATCATTTATCAGGGCGGACAATGGATCGGATTTTCATAAAATAATTTTATAAATCAAAAGGAGAGGTTGATATGGCGGATCTGATCATTATTACTGTAGTATTTGGCTATGCTGCCTACGCTTTATACAGAGGTATAAAAAAGAGCAAAAAAGGGGCATGTGCAGCTTGCTCTGCGCGTAAATCATGCTCAGTAGCTTGCAATACTGCTTCCTCCTCCTCGGCTTCTAAAACTGAAAACTAGCAACAAAAAAATTAAAAGGCTCCCGAAAGGGCAGCCTTTTTTTGTGCTACAAAATGATAGTTTATATATAAATTATTCTTATGCCAAAGGAAGCGTTATCAAAAACACAGTCCCTGATCCTTTCATGCTGTCGACCGAAATATTTCCTCTGTGATTTTTAATAATGCGATAACTTACAGACAAACCCAAACCCGTGCCCTTCTCCTTTGTCGTAAAAAACGGATCAAACAATTTAGCGAGCAATGCCTTGTCCATTCCATTTCCATTATCCTGAATCGAAATAGTGACGAACTTGCCATCCAGATGGGCTCCGATATCGATTATACCTGCATGATCACCCTCAACTTCCTCAATAGCGTCCATTGCATTTTTAATGATGTTAAGCAGCACTTGCTTGATCTGTTTTACATCGACCGATATTTTCATAACCTCTTCAGGTAATCGTAAATTGATTTCACAGCCCTTCATCAGCCCTTCACTTTCAGTAAGCAGTACAACCTCTTTAAGCAGGGATGACACACTAACTACGACCTTTTGCGGAGCCGATGGTTTTGACGAGTTCAAAAATTCATAAATAATATCATTTGCTCTGTCTATCTCCGTAAGAATGATACGTGCGTATTCATCTCTTCCAAGCTGAACCAGGTGGGGACGCAGTAATTGAATAAATCCTCTAATCGCTGTTAATGGATTTCTTATTTCATGGGCGATAGCTGCGGATATTTTTCCAAGCATAGCAAGCTTATCATTCTGATAGGCCGTCTGCTCTATTCTCTTATAATCGGATACATCCTTTACGCTTAGTAGATAATCCCCGTCCATTTGATCTCCGTAAGTCACTGTGATTAACCAATGCCTTCCGTACTCATCAATCAATTCATGGTATTTTTTGCGATGAAAAATCGTTTCCCTATAAATACGGAGAATTTTCCGCTTCTTAAACCGAGTCAGGTGCGTATGGCGCAACATTTGAAGTAAATTACAACCTATTAGTGATTGGCGCGGAATTTCGAGCAGCTTGGCCATCTGAACATTGATGAAGCTGAGTTCACCTTCGCTATCAAACAGCAGTATTCCGCTGTCTAGATGCTCTAATACGTTCTCATACTTGTTCTTCACAAGTTCAGTAGATTGATAAGCCTTTACGGACTGGAGCAACGTGTCCTGAAATTCACTCAACAAGTTGGTACCTCCCTTTCCCAAATGGTCTGCCTGCCTCATTCACAACATACGATCACTCTCAAGATCAACAACACAAAAAAATGACCTTGTCCCCATCCGACTAATGTATCCTTTTTCAACCGGTATACGCGGTTAAATTTTCGCATCCAACTTGCGCAATCGAAAATGCGGATATACATCGAAAATGAACTACATCAATCATAGTAAAGTTTTCCAAAAACCGTCAATCAGAGAAACTGTCGAAATTAGTTGTTTTATCGGATATTATCAAATTTCCCACAAAAATGTAGCAGCTTCCTTTTGAAAGCTGCTACAGCATGTCAACTATTTTTGAATTAATTTAGATTTCCGTCTGCTCATAACTGCTAATCGTTTTTTAAGTTCATATTCCCATTTTGTATCACCAATTTGTTTAGCGACTGTAAGCAGATCAAGAGCCATATCAATCTGGCTGCGAACGAGATCAAGCGGATCATCATCCTCACAGTTCACGCAGTTGCGAAATATTGACTCATCGTCCTCCATCACAAAATCCTGAAAATCAATTTCAGCCATACCATCACTATGCGCATATTCCGCTAATATTTCGTATTCATGCTCGACTTTGTAATGAACCTCTACCCGATTACATACCGGGCAAAAAAGAAGGGGGACATTATGTACCTGGGTACGGTAATGCTTCAATGTACCTTTCGTCCCCAACATGCTAGCACCGCAACAAAAACTCATTCCCCATCACCCTTCCTGGTTCGATTTCAAATATTGTATTCGATATGTCTGATTCAGATTCCTGTGATTTATGGCAACCGGGTTATAATTGGGCAAAAAGCCCCCTATTTGGCATTTTCCAATTAGGGGGCCTTACGTACTATTTGATTTGTATTATTACAGGTTTTTATCTCCTGGTTTCCAGTTCATTGGGCAAAGTCCACCGGATTGGAGAGCTTGAAGTACACGTAATGTTTCTTCAACACTGCGACCTACATCGTTATGATTAACTACTTGGTATTTCAATTCACCCTCAGGATCGATGATGAATAATCCGCGAAGTGCGACGCCTTCTTCTTCGATCAATACGCCATAATCACGAGCAACGTTCTTCGTAATGTCAGAAGCAAGCGGGAAATTCAGTTGACCCAAACCATTGCTGTCTTTTGGAGTGTTAATCCAAGCTTTATGGCTATGCTCCGAGTCAATACTGCAGCCCAATACTTCTGTATCAAGTGACTGGAACTCAGAGTATGCATCGCTAAGTGCAGTAATTTCTGTTGGACATACAAAAGTGAAGTCCAATGGATAAAAGAAAAATACTAACCATTTACCGCGATAATCAGATAATTTCTTGCGTCCAAATTCTTGTCCGTCACCAGTTACAATCGCCATATCGAAATCCGGAGCAGGTCTACCTACTAAACGTTCTGCCATTTGAAAATCCTCCTTTGAAATATGTAAGAAACATATGAAATATTTCTGTATCACACCATTAAATTTGCAGTTTTATACTACATTTCAAATGTTATCATCGTGAAAATTCAAAGTCAATATTATAGTAATTTCTTTTTTATAATAATTATAAATAAAGAACTTTTATTGAACATTATGAATGTAAGGACTCAAAAAGCTATTTATTATTTCATAGTAGCTACGATCAAATCACCCATCGCAATAGTTCCAATCGCTGAAGACTTGTCTACTGCTATGTCACTTGTACGATGTCCAGCATCCAACACTTCTGCTACTGCTTTTTCAATAGAGTCCGCTGCGTCTGCATAACCAAATGTCATTCTAAGCATCAAAGCAACGGATAGGATGGTAGCAATCGGGTTCGCAAGATTTTGTCCTGCGATATCAGGTGCAGAACCGTGGACAGGCTCATACAGGCCAAAGCTGCCTGCTCCGAGTGAAGCAGACGACAACATACCGATTGAACCAGTCAGCATAGCCGCTTCATCACTCAAAATATCACCAAACATATTTTCAGTTACAATAACGTCAAAGCTGGAAGGACGACGAAGCAATTGCATCGCACAGTTATCAACGAGTACATGCTCAAGCTCAACATCAGGATAATCAGCGGCTACACGAATGACAACTTCTCTCCACAAACGGGAAGATTCAAGAACGTTAGCTTTATCAACAGAAGCCAGCTTCTTGCGGCGCTTTTGAGCGATCTGAAAGGCTTGACGTACAATACGTTCTACTTCGTTAACAGTGTACGCACAAGTATCTACCGCTTGTTGACCGTTCTCGGTCTCGCGACGATATTTCTCACCGAAATAGATACCGCCAGTAAGCTCACGTACTACAATAAGATCAGTACCTTCAAGTACTTCCGGTTTTAAAGTGGAAGCATCCTTCAAGCAATCAAATACGACAGCCGGACGAAGATTCGAGAATAAGCCGAGCGCTTTACGAATACCTAGCAAACCAGTTTCAGGACGAAGTTCTGCCGGATTGGAATCCCATTTAGGCCCGCCAACAGCTCCTAGCAATACAGCATCAGCGTTTTGACAAACTTCCAACGTTTCCTGCGGAAGTGGAGTTCCTTTCTCATCAATAGCGATCCCGCCAAAGAGAGCATGTTCTGTCTCAAAACGATATCCGAACAATTCCTCTGTACGTTTCAACACTTTTTCTGCTTCTGCTACTACTTCTGGACCGATACCGTCACCAGCGATCACTGCAATTTTTTTCACTTCTGCCATGTTATACAACTCCCTTTTCTACTTATAAAGGCTAATAAACGCCCGAATATACTCTTCTTCTGTTGTATCATAACCATCTATGATAAACAATGATATAGAATCTATTAAGCTTATAGGTTTTATCTATAAAGGCTTATAATAGCGGTGCAAGGAAGACGATCCCTGCACCGCTTGATCCCGC
>RCUF01000544.1_pt1 | contig 10286 bp, 11 predicted proteins | sample 2166311 | NCBI WGS metagenome assembly RCUF01 (sample SAMN09932608, study PRJNA488358) | compost metagenome | feature: garden; material: soil; isolation source: compost soil in 4-hydroxybenzonitrile-enriched culture | place: Germany: Experimental Botanical Garden Goettingen | collected 2016-01-27
TATGTTTTACTGGATTGATTTTGTATACAAAATTCCGATCGTTTTGGCGCCGCAGTGGCTGGATATGACACAGCCTGCGTTTGATGTAGCGACTTCTCTAGCTCCGGTTCTAGCCTGAAGCTCCTTTTGAAGATATATAGCATCTTCATCTGCCAAGGAATGAGTAACAAAAATAAGGTCATTATCCATTTCAGATTTCAGATTCAGGGCGTTGTTCAGCAGTTGATCGAGCGCTTTTTCCCTGCTGCCCCGGATTTTGTATGCCGGAGTCATTCTGCCATCGATCACTTTGATGACTGGACGAATTTTAAGAAGACTGCCGACCAAATTTTGCATGCCTGAGCATCTTCCACCTTTGTACAAATAGTCCAGTGAATCAATAACAAATTCTGTTTCAACTTGAGGGCGAAGCTTAATCAATAAATCAACAATTTGAGTAACGCTTTGTCCATCTGCAGCAGCTCTTACTGCCTTCATAACCTGTAACCCGATTCCTGTAGACAGATTGAGGGAATCAAAAACGGTAACCGCACCGTCATCAAATTCACCCCCTGCTATGATCGCGTTTTGATAAGTGGAGGACAGCTCCGAGGATAAACTAATGTATAAAATCTGTTGTCCCTTTTCGATAAATGGAGCAAAAGCTTCAATAAAGTCGGCGGGAGAAGGGGCTGCCGTTTTAGGAAGCTTGCCATTCTCCTTTACTTTTTGATATAGCTCTGGTGTATGTAAATCGACACCGTCCTTGTATGTTGAATGATCAAACGTTACGTAGAGAGGGACGATTCCTATTTCATAATCCTCAATCCACGATGATGGCAGGTCACAGGTGCTGTCTGCAAAAATTTTAATGGTCCCCATAACATGAGCCTCCTTTTACGTCTGTTTTATTACCGAATGTACTAGCAGACTGCCTGGATTAATTTTTTTTAGTATACATAATGGCTACAGTATGTGGTCCGCAATGACTTGAAATTACGCAACCGGCTTCAGCTAGTGCTACTTCGCGGGCACCGGTCTGCTCTCTTAGAATCGCAGCTAGACGGACTGCATCATCCTCGGCGAGAGTGTGGGCAACGATGATCAGATCGTTGTCCATATTTTCTTTGTTGGAGAGGGCGTTGTCCAGCATTTGCTGTACAGCTTTTTCTTTCTTGCCGCGCACTTTGTACGCTGGAATGATGCTGCCATTAACCACTTTTAGAACAGGACGGATTTGAAGAAGACTTCCTATAAAATTCTGCATGCCCGAGCAACGTCCGCCTTTATACAGATATTCCAAGGTATCAATGACAAACTCAGTCTCGACTAGCGGTCTGCAGGATTCTAGGATAGAAAAAATTTGTTCCGCGCTTTGCCCCTGCTCTGCTGCTCTAACAGCTTTCATGACCAACAGGCCGATCCCGCTGCACAGGTTCAAAGAGTCAAACACTTTAATCCGACCTTCGGGAAACTCATCAGCTGCAATCAGAGCATTTTGATATGTCGAAGACAGACTGGAAGAAAGGCTGATGTAGACAATATCTTGACCTTGCTCAATATGGGGTGCAAAAGCATCCATAAAATCTTTGGGTGAAGGAGCTGTCGTTTTAGGCAGGTTTCCTTTCTCGGCTACTCTACGATAAATATCGATAGGGGCAATGTCCAGTCCGTCCCGAAATGTGTCATCATCAAAGACGACATAGAGAGGGATGATACCGATCTGATGCTTTGTGATCCAGGAAGCGGGTAAATCTGAAGTGCTATCTGCGAATATTTTAACTTTTGACATGATATTCTCCTTAAAAATTCGATTACTGCACATTATATTTTATCAAAAAGAGAAGGCTATTAAAATCTATTCATTTGGTAGGGATCTCGAAATTATAACTAAACGAGGAAAAACAATAAAATAATTCCAATAAAACAGACGCCGGATAATATGGTACCCAGGATGGCAAATACTTTTTTTCTACTTCTAATAGCAAGCCCGATAATTCCGAGAATGAGTGCAATTAAATTAAGGATACCAGAAATAATAAAGAGGAGTCCTCCGCCAATGATGCCACTATGTTGTTCAAGGTTTTCTATGATAGCATCGGATGATTGATCCATAACACCTACCACTATAGTAGAGATCATGACAAAAGCGGCGATGTATCCCAGGATTGATGTAAGAACGACAATGAATGAGGCTATTCCAGGTCCAGAATGCTTTATCTTATTTGGAACCTGATAGTCAGCATGATTTAATTGAAATTCCATAATACATAAAATCTCCTTCTAAGTTTTTAGACTTACTCATGATTAATTTTTCACATATTCACAAAAAAATCAACTCTGTGCATATAGTCCGCTATGTGAATTTCTATTGCTGTGGAAAGAATGTTCCGGGTGAGTTATGATTAATGTTAAAGGAGGGCGGGATCATGCAACGCAAATATGTCGCAATCGGTGCAATTCTCATGTTGCTTTCCGTAGCTTTGGGTGCATTCGGCGCTCACGTACTGGAACCGAATATCGGTGAGAAGGCTACAGGTACATTTGAGACAGGTGTACATTACCATATGATTCATGGAATCGGTATTATTCTGGCTGCTTTCGCAGCCGGGCTAGGGGCGGATTCACGTAAATTGCTGTGGGCGAATCGTCTTTTTGTTCTTGGTATCATTCTATTCTCGGGGAGTCTGTATCTACTTGCAATCGCAGGTTGGAAGTGGCTGGGACCCATTACGCCATTGGGCGGCGTATCCTTTATGATCGGCTGGTTGATGTTTGCCCTAGCTGTTAAAGGGAGAAATAAATAAGTAATATAACAAAACGGCTGGCCTTTTCGGGAATGAAGAGGTCAGCCGTTTTAGCTGTCAAAATGATAACTGATGTTACTTATCGATAAAATCAACGATCTCGCTCAATTTAAATGTGTAGACCTGTTTCTCATCTACATGGTACACAGTCAGATTGTAGGTCTCCGGAAGAAAGTTTAAAATTCGGCAAGGAATACTGATCCGTTCTTCTCCTTTTTTTATAACGATACGAACTAACCGATTACCAGAAATATATTTTTGAATCCAGTCTTGAAAGTCTTTGCTCTGGGCAATTTCCTTAAAGGAATTAGGTTCCGTGTTGGACTGTGCTGCTGATTTCTTATTGGATTGAGATGCTGGAGCGGGTGGTGGCGGCGCTGGTTGTTCCGTTTTGCTGACAATATCTTCAGAAGGATTCTTGGCTTCATTGTTTGCTTTTAAACGTTTGTAGGATTTAGAAATAAGTGACTGTTTCTTGGCCTTTAGTAACGACTCAATAATTTCGCCGAGCTCGATTCCGGAGTTAATCCGATAATCGATAATATTGTTTGCATTGTTCAGCAGATGTAAAAGTGATTGAAGCGCCTTGGCATTAGTTTCGTCCTTGACCAGAATTTCTACGTTGAATAAAAATCCTAATTCCCCATCGTTATTGTTATTTTGACTGTTCATATTTCCCCCAAAAATACTTCTCTTAAGTCTATGTTGTAAATACAATGTGATGTAAATGATATCCTTGTTAATCATAGCACCGCTTGAGGTACAATCATAGCCCCTTAGACTTAGAAAACATGAAAAAATTGTTGAGAGAAAATGATTCTATTTTACCACAAGCTGTAATGCATGCACTTTTATGGGGTCTGGGCTCCAGTAAACAATTTTGCCAAGCTATCATTAAATGGAGGCTGAACGATACCTTTTTCCGTAATAATGGCTGTAACCAAATGATGCGGAGCTACATCAAAAATGTACCAATCTTATTGGCAACGTTGCCATTTGCTGCTACCCGATCTGTACCCACGATAACGGCATCGATCCAGCATGAAAATACTGCCTGTGTGTAAATCCCCGTGAATCAACGCTTCTCCATGAGTCAGAAATTTCTCGCGCAGCAGTGCAACCTCGAAATGAAGCTCGGCGTCATTCCATAATTTTTCTGTTTCATGTCTGATATCTTCGGTGAAATTATTGTTATCGGAATTCCGGTAAGGATCAGAGAAGATCAGATATTCAGTTATTTTGCACAAGTCCAGGTTAGAAAAGGAAGCGGTACGGGAGAGCTTGTGTAATGATCAGGCTTTTTCCGCTTAAAGAATCTTTTATTCTGAACACGAGATTTAAAAAATAATCTATTCTTGATTAATTTTTTTCACAGATGTGAACATAAGCTCTTCGCCTTTTTGGTCAGCTTTGTTACAATAGGTATGAAAGCTTTTGTTTTGACACAAACTTGGCAGGAGTCAAGCTGCTTTACAGACAAGCTGTATGTAGCTAAATTGTTGAAAGTGAGGGATTTATGATGGCTAAAGCTGATTCTAAATCAACAAGCAGTGCTAATAAAACGAGTTTGGAACAAGTACTTAATGAACAGGTGGCTAACCTGAACGTGTTGTATGTCAAACTTCACAATTATCATTGGTATGTAAAAGGTAGCAATTTCTATTCCCTTCATTCCAAATTCGAAGAGCTATATAACGAAGTTACAGCACAGATGGACGCGGTGGCAGAGCGCTTGCTTACCATCAAGGGTAGCCCATCCGCAACGATAAAGGAATATCTGGAGATTGCAACGATTCAGGAAGCGACAGGCAATGAGGATGCCAGCACAATGGTTCAGAATCTGATTGAAGATTTTGCAACACTGTCTGAATCGTTCCAAGAAGGTTTGGATCTTGCAGATAAGGCGGAGGATGATGTTACCGCAGACCTGTTAACTGGCTTCAAAAGCGATATCGAAAAACATATGTGGATGCTGCGCTCATACCTTGGATGATGTAGGGGCTGGCAGACAGTTATCTGATGGGCTTGGCCGAATTTGCGGTCAAGCCCGTTCTCATTTATTCCATCCCGTGCTACGTTGCTTATGTGTACAAAGTAGGTTAGAATATGAATTGAGAATCACTGAGAATCATTAACAATCAACTGTTAATTAGAATAATTCTAAATTGATAGTTATTATGGTATAATGTTAACTAATTAACGCTGAATTGAATAATGAAGGGAGCAGTATTAATGGCTACGCACTTTGCTGTTGAAGGACTTAAAGCAACGATTGAAGGAAAAGAGATTCTTAAGGGAATCGACATTGAAATAAAAGGTGGAGAAATTCATGCCATCATGGGACCAAACGGTACTGGTAAAAGTACACTCGCTTCGGCTCTGATGGGTCATCCCAAATATGAGGTAACAGACGGAAATGTTACATTGAACGGTGAAGATGTACTTGAGATGGCAGTAGATGAACGTGCTCGTGCCGGTCTTTTTCTTGCCATGCAGTATCCAAGTGAAATTGCCGGTGTAACGAACTCAGACTTCCTGCGCAGTGCGATCAACGCTCGTCGTGGTGAAGGAAACGAAGTATCTCTGATCAAATTTATCCGTCAAATGGAAGGCAAAATGAAGGAACTCGAAATGAATCCTGAATTTGCCCATCGTTACTTGAACGAAGGCTTCTCAGGCGGTGAGAAGAAACGTAACGAAATTTTGCAAATGCTGCTGCTTGAACCCAAAATCGTTGTTCTGGACGAAATTGACTCCGGTCTGGACATCGATGCGCTTCGTATCGTAGCTAACGGTGTTAATGCGATGCGCAATGAAGATCGTGGTTTCTTGATCATTACTCACTACCAACGTTTGCTCGACTATATTACTCCGGATTATGTTCATGTGATGATGCAAGGTCGTATTGTGAAATCGGGCGGTCCTGAATTGGCCGAACGACTGGAACGTGATGGATACGATTGGGTTAAAGAAGAGCTCGGCATCGTGGATGAAACAATCGGTCAAGAAGCCTAAGCGGAAGGAGGAATATTGATATGAGTACACAAACCATTCTTCCGGTAGAAGTGGATACACTCAAGAATACATCCGCGAACAATGGCGAACCGGCTTGGTTAACTGAGAGTCGTACGAAGGCTCTACAGCTTGCGGGGGAACTGGAATTACCGAAATTGGAGAAAATGAGACTTGATCGTTGGGATCTGGGCCATTTTGGAAATGTTCGTGAAGGACGTTCTGAAGTTTCGCAGCAGGTTCCTGATAGTGTTAAATCTCTAGTAAATATGACTGAAGCAAGCAATTTGATCGTTCAACGCAACGGCGATATTGTATTTTCTCAGCTTTCTTCCGATCTAGCATCCAAGGGTGTTATTTTTACTGACCTTGAAACTGCAGCTCGTGAGCATGGGGATTTAGTAAAACAATATTTGCACACGGCAGTTAAAGCCGATGAAAATCAGCTTACAGCACTTCATGCAGCGCTGTGGAACGGCGGGGTATTCCTGTATGTTCCTAAAAATGTGGAAGTGGAAATCCCATTGCAAAGTATTTTCCTGCTGGATGATACAAAAACGACCTTCGCTCCACATATTGTGATCGTTGCGGAAGCTAACAGTGCAGTAACTTACGTCGACAATTACATTTCCGGCGATTATAGCGATAAAATTGTACACAATGGTGTAGCTGAAGTATTTGTTAAAGCTGGTGCCAAGGTGCGTTTTGCTACCGTGCATAATTTCAATGTTAATACGACTGATTTAATCTATCGTCGTTCTGTCGTTGATAATGACGGCAGCATTGAATGGATCGTAGGCGAAATGAATGCTGGCGATTCTGTCAGCGAAACGTTGTCCATTCTTCAAGGTAACGGATCGTTGTCCGATGCGAAGGTCATCGCAGTCGGTTCTGGCGCACAGAAGCTGAATTATACAACCAAGGCGGTTCATTTTGGCAAGAGCTCTGAAAGTCAAATGATCACGCGTGCGGTTATGCGTGAACAGGCAACAGCGATCATTAACGGAATTACCAAGATCGAGAAGGGGGCAACAAAAGCAAACGGTGAACAGACTGAAAAAGTTCTCATGCTTAGCCCGAAAGCTCGTGGGGATGCGAATCCGATTCTGTTGATTGACGAAGACGACGTTAAGGCAGGTCATGCTGCTTCCGTAGGTCAAGTTAATCCGGAACAAATCTACTATTTGATGTCACGCGGTATTACACGTGAACAGGCAGAACGCCTCGTTATTTACGGATTCCTTGCACCAGTTGTCTCAGACATCCCGCTTGAACAGTTGCAGGAGCAATTGCAAGGACTGGTTGAAAGGAAGTTAGGACAATGAACGCGGAACTGATTAAGGAACAGTTTCCTATATTGAATCAGGAGATAAATGGGCATCCACTAGTTTATCTCGATAGTGCGGCTACAGCGCAGAAACCTCGTGCTGTTCTGGATGCCCTCAAGCACTATTATGAATTCGATAATGCAAATGTTCATCGGGGTGTTCATACCCTTGGCAGCCGGGCAACGGATGCTTATGAAGGGGCACGAGAGAAGGTAGCTACGTTCATTGGGGCGGCGCATACGAAGGAAATTGTTTTTACTCGTGGAACGACGACAGCTCTTAATCTGGTAGCTTCATCCTACGGACCTTCAGCGGTTAAGAGCGGGGATGAAATTGTGATTACTCCTATGGAGCACCACAGTAATCTTATTCCTTGGCAGCAGCTTGCGCTTAGAACCGGGGCGACGTTAAAATATATTCCACTTCAACCAGATGGAAGTATTGCTCTGGATGAAGTAGAGAAGATTATTACTGACAAGACCAGGATTGTAGCTACTGCATATGTTTCCAACGTACTTGGCGTTGTAAATCCGGTTAAGGAAATAGCTGCAATTGCTCATAAACATGGTGCTGTCATGGTGGTGGATGGTGCTCAAAGTACTCCGCATATGAAGGTAGATGTACAGAATCTGGATTGTGATTTTTATGCATTTTCTGGTCATAAAATGTGCGGACCTACCGGAATTGGTGTACTATATGGCAAGAAGCATCTGCTCGAATCTATGGAACCGATCGAATTCGGTGGAGAGATGATCGACGACGTTGGTCTTCATGAATCAACGTGGAAAGAGTTGCCGTGGAAATTTGAAGGAGGTACACCGATCATTGCCGGTGCAGTAGGATTAGCTGCAGCTATCGATTTTTTGCAAGAAATCGGTTTGGATGAAATTCATCGTCACGAGACGAAGCTGGCTGCTTATGCAATTGGCCGCTTGTCTGAAATTGAAGGAATTACGATTTACGGCCCACGGGAACGTGAGGTTGGACTCGTGACCTTTAATTTGGACGACGTTCATCCACATGATGTGGCGACAGTACTGGATGCATCTGGTATTGCAATCCGGGCTGGTCATCATTGCTGTCAGCCGCTGATGCGTTGGCTTGAAGCGAGCGCAACGGCCAGAGCAAGTCTCTACATCTATAACACGGAACAGGATATCGACCGTCTTGCGGAAGCTTTAATCCAAACAAAGGAGTATTTCGCGTGATGCAACTTGACGATTTATACCGCCGCGTAATTATGGATCATTATAAGAATCCCCGAAACAAGGGAAAGTTTGAAGACGGGGGAGTCACAGTGGATCTCAACAATCCTACCTGTGGTGACCGCATCTCGCTGCAGCTCAAAATTGAGGACGGCATAGTTAAAGACGCTCGGTTTTCGGGTGAAGGCTGCTCCATCAGCATGTCTTCCGCATCGATGATGACAGAGGCCGTTAAAGGCCGGACCTATGAAGAAGCTTTGGATATGGCTAATCGTTTTTCCTTGCTGATGCAGGGTGAGTCTGTTGATTTTGATGATTATGATTATGAAGATATTGAGGCTTTATCTGGTGTTTGCAAATTCCCGGCTCGAATTAAGTGTGCCACACTTGCTTGGAACGCCTTGAAAAAGGGAATTGACGAAGAATAATAAGAAGTATATTTCATTAGATAATAACTAAGAGGAGGTAAAGCAGCCATGGCAAAAAAAGCGCCTGAAATGGAAGATTATAAATATGGCTTCCGGGATGAACACAAGGCGGTTTTCCAGACGGGTAAAGGTTTGACCCGCGAAATCGTTACTGAAATTTCCCGTATCAAAAATGAACCGGAATGGATGCTTAACTTCCGATTGAAATCCCTGGACCAATTCGAGAAAATGCCATTGCCACGTTGGGGCGGTGATCTCGATGAGCTTGATTTTAACGATATTCAATACTATGTAAGACCATCTGAGAAACAAGGTAAAACTTGGGAAGAGGTTCCGGCAGAAATTAAGGAAACCTTTGATAAGCTGGGTATTCCAGAAGCGGAACAGAAGTTCCTTGCTGGTGTATCAGCGCAATATGAATCCGAAGTTGTATATCACAGCATGCAAAAGGATCTTGAAGCACAGGGCGTTATTTTTATGGATACAGATAGTGCTCTTCGTGAGCATCCGGAAATTTTCCGCGAATACTTCGGTACGGTAATTCCTCCAGCCGATAACAAATTCGCCGCTCTTAACAGTGCTGTTTGGTCCGGCGGCAGCTTCATTTATGTACCTAAGGGTGTAAAATGTGAAGTTCCACTGCAAGCTTACTTCCGGATTAATTCGGAGAATATGGGTCAATTTGAACGTACACTCATCATTGCTGACGAAGATAGCTTCGTGCACTATGTTGAAGGCTGTACGGCTCCAATTTACAGCACGAACTCGCTGCATAGCGCTGTAGTAGAAATTATTTGTAAGAAGAACGCTCGTGTTCGTTACACTACAATTCAGAACTGGGCGCCAAACATCTACAACCTCGTTACCAAACGTGCGGTTGCTGAAGAGAATGCGACTATGGAATGGGTTGATGGAAACATTGGCTCCAAGCTGACAATGAAATATCCAGCCGTTGTACTGAAAGGTCGCGGAGCGAAGGGCAGCGTGTTGTCCATCGCCGTTGCAGGTAAAGGTCAGCATCAGGATGCAGGTGCGAAGATGATTCACTTGGCTCCTGACACAACTTCCACAATTGTCTCCAAGTCTATCAGTAAACACGGCGGTAAAGTAACTTATCGCGGACTTGCTTCCTTTGGACGCCAAGCGGAAGGTGCTAAATCCAACATTAAGTGCGATACGCTCATTCTCGATAATGAATCTACTTCAGATACTATTCCGTACAATGAAATCATGAACGACAATATCGTTCTTGAGCATGAAGCGACTGTATCGAAAGTGTCCGAAGAGCAATTGTTCTACCTGATGAGCCGTGGTCTTACCGAGGCTGAAGCAACTCAAATGATCGTTATGGGCTTTATCGAGCCGTTTACAAAGGAGCTTCCAATGGAATACGCCGTTGAGATGAACCGTTTGATCAAGTTCGAAATGGAAGGAAGTATAGGTTAATAATCAATAAACCTTGCTGTAACAAGGATTTTTGGTGGTTAAGATATCCGTTGTTAATCATTCGTGCCGATTTCGTGCCGA
>RCUF01000545.1_pt1 | contig 10236 bp, 11 predicted proteins | sample 2166311 | NCBI WGS metagenome assembly RCUF01 (sample SAMN09932608, study PRJNA488358) | compost metagenome | feature: garden; material: soil; isolation source: compost soil in 4-hydroxybenzonitrile-enriched culture | place: Germany: Experimental Botanical Garden Goettingen | collected 2016-01-27
GCCTCCTTAAAGCAGCTATTTCGTCAATTCAAGAAACTGTTCTACGTCAGCCACAGCTAGAGACATTGCGTCACGCCAAAAGTCCGGTTTGGTCAGATCGACATTCAGATGTTTGGCAGCTAGTTCTTCTACTGTCATTCTTCCAGTATCACGCAGCAATGCGTCGTATTGGTCAGCAAATCCAGAACCTTCACGCTGAGCCAGAGCATAAATGCCTGTACTGAACATATAACCAAAGGTATATGGGAAGTTATAAAACGGAACATCAGTAATGTAAAAATGGAGCTTGGATGTCCAGAAATGTGGATGGTATTGACCAAGAGCACCATGGTATGCCTCCTTCTGCGCCTCTTCCATCAAGGAGGACAATTCAGAAGCATCCAGCATTCCTTCCTTCCGTTTCTCATAGAAACGAGTCTCAAACAGGAAACGGGCATGAATATTCATGAAGAAGGAAATCGAGCTTTGAATTTTATCCGCCAGCAATCCAATTTTTTCTTTTTCATTTGAAGCATTTTTAACCAGTGCGTCCGAAACGATCATCTCCGCAAATGTCGAAGCCGTTTCCGCTACATTCATTGCATAATCCTGATTAAATGCAGGCAAATCATCCATCAAATACTGATGATAAGCATGACCAAGCTCATGAGCTAACGTTGACATATTGGAGACTGTTCCGCCAAAGGTCAAGAATATACGAGTTTGCTTACTAACCGGAAGCGAAGTACAGAATCCGCCAGGCCGTTTACCAGGTCGATCCTCAGCTTCGATCCACTGGTTATTAAAAGCATCTACCGAAAAGTCGGCAAGCTTAGGGCTAAAATTTCTGAACTGCTTGACGATTTCTTTGGCAGCATCCTCATACGTAATTTTTCCGGAAACATTATTTAACGGCGCATCAACGTCGCTCCAATTCAATTGTTCCAGACCTAACAGCTTTGCTTTCCGCTCCAAATAGGATACAAAGGTGGACTTATTCTCTTCGATAACCTGCCACATCGTATTTAATGTATCATGTGACATCCGATTAATAGCAAGCGGCTCCTTAAGAACGTCATTCCAACCACGTTTCTCATACAGTTTCAGACGGAAACCGCCAAGTCGGTTCAACGTGTCGGCACTATAATCCTCCACATCCTCCCAAGCCTTCTCCCAATTTGCAAAGGTTTCCTCACGAACTGAGCGATCCGTATCATCCAGCTTATTTGCTGCCTGTCCGACTGACAGCGTTACTGTCTCGCCATCCTTGGTATTAAATGGAATGCCTACCTTAGATACGATCGTATCATAGTGTTGTCCCCAACCATGATAACCATCGATAGCCAGATCAGCAGCAAGGCTCTCCAGCTCAGGTGCCAATTTCTCCCTGGCAGCATCGCGTCTCTCACTTAATATAAAAGAAATCGGGGCAATCTCTTCACGGCTTATCCATCCCGCCCATACATCATCCTCAGTTAGTCTCAACACATTTTGGAAAGAAGTCAGCAAATTTTCGAAAGATGCACGAATGGTAATGACTTTCGTAGTAAGCTGAACTGCCTTTTTATCATGTTGATTTTCTGAGGTTAAGCATTCCACAAAGCTGCCCGCTTCAATAATTTGCGACTCCGCTGCCTGGATCCCCTCTATAATGCTGTCCAAACTTTTCGTATCTTCTACAGTTGCTGGAGCCGTTATCTCCTTAAGGCGGATATTCAGGCCGGCAATATTTTGTTCAAGCTGATCAAGGAACGATTTGAACTCTGGAGAAGAAGATCCTCCCGGGAAAATATTTTCCAAATTCCACGCCTGCGACAGTGTATTGGTTAATTGCTTCATTCTTGCATCAATCCTTTCTAACTGCAATGTTGATAGTAATCAGAATATAGGTGTATAACTATTATTAAACAGACAGGAGGAAAAAACCATGAAGCCATTACAAATATCCCCCGACACAGCAGTAAAATTAGCCGCTAAGCTGAAAGTGCCCATTGAACATCTTATGCATATGCCTCAGCATATTTTACTGCAAAAAATAGCCGAGCTAGCCAAAGAGGAAGCTGGACACAATAACACAGAGAAAAATCAGGATCATCCGTCATCATGATACCTTTTGAACGTTCCCTTCCCTATGATCTCGTTATGGGCGATGTTTATGTGCCGGAGTGTCCTTTTTGTAAAAAGGATCAAGTACTCCTGCTAATCAAACCGGAAGATGTATTGTTGGCACGTGAAGGCAAGAAAAAACTGCTGGTGTTTCCCTGCTGCGGGAATAAAGTTGTCGTTCTGGACAGCGATAACGATTACTTATTGACGGATACTATAGTCCGTCGTTAACCATGTCCCAGAGCATGTCAGGGGGTGTTCTTCTAGAAGAACACCCCCTTCTTAATTAGCTGTGCATTTCCTCCGGCAGCTCATGCCCTACATTTAGCATATCCTCACGCAGTACAGCCCATTGCTCCCGTGAAGCCCGGATCATCGCAGCATCCATAATTTTTTTGTCATTGATGACACGCGAGAACCATCTGACTGCATTATTATAATCTCCGACTCGACGATGCAATTCACCTATTAAATACATCAGCTTTGCATCGTTACCAAATGGGTCCTCATTTTCATATACCCGAATGTACGATTCAAGAGAAAACTGCAAGAACCGCATCTCCTGCTCCTGATTTTCTTTATAACGATACAACCACGCAATATGATGCAGCAAGCTCGCTATAATACGTTCCTTATCGCCGATAGTCTGAGCGCATAGTAAAGCTAATTTATATGTCTCCAAGGCTGCAGTCCAGTCCCGCTTGCCACCATAGTCCCGTTGAATAAATTTGCTTCCAATTCCATCCACAAACAATTTCCTCTGCCGATCATTCAGACTTTCAAGAGAGTTCTCAGTCGAAGCGAAACCACAAGAAGGGCATACTCGTACGACATAGAAATCAGGATTTTCTTTCTGATAGTGTTTACAAAAATCGGAGTCCGTCTTGGATGCCCGTTTTAAGCTCGGCCGTACACGTGAAGTTGAAAACTCATGCTCGCAATAAACACAGGTCACCTTAATTAGATATAGAGGCTCTAGTTCCATTATGTATACTCCCTCTCCGTTAACCCGCCTATAAGCGAATCAGTCAGTTTTGTTCTATGGTTCTATGGTGTGTTGACAAAATGAAAAGCTGGACCAGACAATCTCTGTAAAACAAAATCACGAAGCTCCTCACTTATTCCGATTTCCTCAAGTGCAGCAGACATACAACCAAGCCAGGCCTCCGCCCGCTCTGGTGTAATCGGAAAGGGGAGATGACGCGCCCTCATCATGGGATGACCATGTGCATCCGAATATAACGAAGGTCCTCCGAAAAACTGTGTCAAAAACATATATTGTTTCTCCAATACCGGTTCAATATCCTCTGGAAAAAGGTGACCGATAACCGGATTATTCTGAACTTTAGGATAAAAAGCCTCTACCAAACGGCGAATTGCATCGGCTCCGCCGAGATTGTCGTAAATACTTAAGCCAGGCTCCATAGGCGTTCTCCTCTCGTATTTTCAATCCCGTAATTCTGACTCTACCTTATTATAACAAAGATATTCAAAAAAAAAATAAAAGCTCCCTGAGGAGCTCTTACTTAAATGTAAAGTCTGTTTGGAGTGTGTAAAGTTAGTAGCTGCGCCAGTCCTCTTCACCAGTGTGGACCAGAGAGGCGCGGATAACGTACACAAAAGCACAAACGAGAACGCCAGCAACAATACTCATAATCAACACCCCATCCATAATTAATTGAAAAAGGATTCAGAAATCATTGTTAGATCACAAATTATATAAATATTTTATCATAAAAAAAATAAAAAAACAGCCGTAATGTAACCGCTTTCTTTTATTTTTTGTCCTGTTTGTCCTCCCCTCTACATACACTTCATTATGATCCAACTGGAGGCGTTGAAATGAAGGTTACAAGGTGGACTCCCCCTCTTTTGCTACTGATTGTACTAGTCTTATGCATATTAATGTTATCTTATCCGCAGGCCAGCTGGATTGCCGGGACAAGAGGCCTTAGCATTTGGTGGAACGTCCTGTTCCCATCATTGTTTCCATTCTTTGTAATATCTGAAGTTATGCTCGGATTCGGTATTGTCCACTTTTTAGGCAAACTGCTCGATCCACTAATGAAGCCGTTGTTCCGGATTCCGGGGAGTGGCGGCTTTGTCGCCGCAATGGGATTTGCTTCAGGCTATCCGGTCAGTGCCAAGCTTGCCACCAAGCTAAGGGAACAAGGACTCGTGAGCCGTGTCGAAGGTGAACGGCTAGTCGCTTTTACCACTTCATCTGATCCCATCTTCCTTATTGGCGCTGTTTCCGTAGGATTTTTTGGTGATCCTAAGCTTGCTGGAATTCTCGCAGCGGCCCATTATGGGAGTGCTATTTTTGTAGGTATTTGTATGAGATTTTACGGAGGTTCTAACGAAACTCCACAACAAACCATGAAGCAGAAATCTGATAAATCCAACGCAAAATCTGATGCCCGCTCTTTCAGCCTGCGTGCTGCTGTTAAAGCAATGCATGACGCACGGGTCGCAGACGGAAGAGGCTTGGGAGAATTGTTACAGCAAGCTATTACCTCCTCCTTGCAGCTTATGGCTGTAGTTGGAGGACTTGTTGTTTTTTTCTCCGTTATTCTTGAGGTATTGACTGTATCCAATGCTATGTCCATTTTATATCACGGTATTCGTCTTCTTTTGCATGTGCTCTCCCTTCCCCCGGAACTTGCCGAACCGTTTGTCGGCGGGCTCTTTGAAGTTACCTTGGGCGCTAAAGCAGCGGCCGCTCCAGCAGGAGTCCCTCTCGTTTTCAAAGCAGCAGCAGCCGCTTTTATATTGTCATGGGGCGGGCTTTCTGTTCATGCTCAAGTAGCTAGCATCCTGAACGGCGCAGACTTGCGTTATCTGCCATTTTTATTTGCACGAATACTTCATTCTGTTGTAGCAACAATCTTCGTATTTTTGCTATGGGAGCCTCTTGGCATACATTTGCCTGCATTCATCCCTTCATTCTTGATGACTAGATCCGACTCGGCATGGAGCCTGTGGCCTGACCTGTTAACCGTTTCGTTAATCATTATTTCTTCCATGTTAATTGTGTCCCTTCTCATAAGAATCATTCATTTGATGATATTCCGAAGATAGGTAACAAATTGGTAAATGAACCGTTGTGTTATGTTTCATAATTGATTATGATCTTATTTATAAAGGAAAAACAAAGGAGCATATCATCTTGAGATATTACGTTTTGGACCGTGGGGATCAACTATCCGTTCGATTAACCGAGTCCTTTCATAAAATGGCGGCCGAGCAAGGGCTGCAACTAGATGCTGAATCCCCTGATATTGTTGTGTCTATCGGCGGAGATGGCACGATGCTCCATGCATTTCATACCTTCATTAACCGTATTCCTTCGATCGCATTTGTTGGAATACACACGGGTCATCTGGGCTTTTATGCCGATTGGAAAGCAGATGAGATTCCGGAGCTTATAACTATGATGAGTGGTCATTCCGACTCCGGCCAGCTCATGCCAAGAATCGTCCGTTATCCGCTTGTCGAACTGGAAATTCAGAAGAAGTCTGGAACAAACTCATACATTTGCCTTAACGAATTTACTTTAAAGGGCGTAGGGGGAACTGTTGTAGCGCAGGTTGATATTAACGATGAGCTATTTGAAATGTTTCGGGGCGACGGCATATGTGTGTCTACTCCTTCAGGGAGTACCGCCTATAACAAAAGTCTCGGAGGAGCCATGATCCACCCATCCATCGAGGCATTGCAAATTACTGAAATCGCCTCAATCAACAATCGGGTATTCAGAACAATGGGATCTGCACTCCTATTACCTAAGCATCATCACGTGGATATTTACTCCCATAAAGAGCAGAGCCTTATTCTGACGATTGATCATATCAATATACCTACTGACGATTTGATTTCAGTTCGATGCCAGGTAGCCAAGCAAAAAATCAGCTTCGTTCGTTATAGGCCATTTCCATTTTGGAATAGAGTTCGCAATGCATTTCTTGATTAAAATAAAATGAAGAGGACGTCTTAAATGAACTTGTACAAATTACGCCAAAAAGCACTTATTCCTTTGCTAGCTATTTCAATTTTTGCTCTTCCAACAGCGGCTGGGGCTGCCGAAGCAACCAATGTTGCCGAGTCCTCTGATATGGCTATCCTTCAGGAAGTTCTTGATTATTTGGAAGCTTACAATATTGAAGGTGCGGAAAGAGAGCTGTTACTGGAAAATGCCATTCGCGGAATGGTGTATACACTTGATGATCCTTATAGCGATTACTATTCCAAGGAAGAGCTGCAGCAATTTGAAGACAGCATTAATCAGGAATACGTCGGAATCGGAGTCACACTACGTTTCAATAACAACAACCTGTACATAACAGAGGTTCTTGCTGGATCACCTGCCAGTAAAAGTGGTCTTAAACAAAACGATATTATCAAAAAGGTCGATGGACAAGCTGTCAAAAGCATAGATGATATCATGTTAATTTCCGGTGAAGAGGATTCAAAGGTAGCGATCACCATCTTACGTGGGGATAAAACATTAGCAATCCCTGTCACTAGAACACATTTTACGTTGCCTTCGGTTAAAGGCTCCATGATTCCTTCTACCCGAATTGGCTATATTGCAATCACTTCCTTCTCGGACACCGCCGATCAGGAGTTTGACAGTGAGTTGGACAAGCTTCGTAAGGCAGGAATGAAATCTATCGTGCTGGACCTTCGTGATAATCTTGGCGGATATGTTGAGGTTGCTCAGAATATCGCCAAACGCTTCATAAAGAATGGAACATTGATGTATACCGCTGATCAAAGTGGAGTGTTGGAAGAGATTCCGATCACAGATGGAGAAAACATCGGGATGCCGGTTGTAGTATTAACCAACGAATTGACCGCCAGTGCATCTGAAATACTGACAGGTGCACTGCATGACAACGGTGTAGCCACGGTCGTCGGTTCTCAAACCTATGGTAAAGCGCGTATTCAGAATTTGTTTACACTATCCAATGGAAGTTCCCTGAAGCTGACTGTTCAGCGTTATCTGACTCCAAACAAGTTGGACTTTAACCATACCGGGCTTACACCAGATATTGAAGTTAGCAACAGCTCAGTCGCTCAGCTAATTACTGGATTATATAAAGCAGGATTAAGAACCATCGATATTCAAGCAACTGCTTCATCGTTCAGTGTTAACGGTGCTTCATTCGGTGGAGAATTTATCGATGTCATTCAGAGCGGTAATAAAGTATACGTCTCTTCCCGCATTCTCGGTTCGCTCGTAAAAGGTTCTGTCACTTGGGACAACATTAACCAAAAGCTGATCATTACCGACTCCAGCGGCAAGAAAAGCGGCTTCAGCATTGCTGCGAAAAGCGCCAAAATGGTGGATAGTCAATCCTATATTGAACTGCATGATTTTCAGAAAAAATTTACGGACGTCAAATGGAGCTATCAACAAGGAGTACTTAAACTATCAAAATAATAATTCACAATAAAACAACGGTTCCTTATTCGGGAACCGTTGTTGTTTCTTCTCCGTTAGGAGCTACTTTAGAATTTGCCTGATCTTTTGAATTGTCTTTGGTCTTCTGCAGTACAAAGTACTTGCATCCAAAATTACAATACTCATTAATGTAATCTGTAATACCTGAAAAAGCGGTATCACGGTTTACCTTTGGATGATTATCCCGCAAAAAACCCTTCAGACGAAGCTTCTCGTAGCCCCAATCACCAATAATGTAATCGTATCGGTCTAACACTTCACTATATCTCTGCTTAAATGCCTCTGCATCCCAGGCATCCTTGTAGTTTTGAATCAATTCATAGGTTCTGCCGCCAATTTGAATCACTGGCCTACCTCCCTTATCACCATCACCTAATTGGGTGCAGCTGCGCCTTCTCGACGGCTTTTTGCCGAATTAACCTGCTCATGTGCATGATAAGAACTACGAACCAATGGTCCCGATTCTACGTGACTGAATCCACGTTTCATGCCCTCTTTCTTAAGCTCGGCAAATTGCTCAGGTGTATAATATTTCTCAACATGCAAATGCTGCGGTGATGGCTGTAAATACTGACCTATCGTCAAAATATCGCAGTCTATCTCTCGCAAATCGTCCATTGCCTGCAGTATTTCATCCCATTCTTCACCTACACCCAGCATGATACTGGATTTCGTTGGTATGTTCGGCTTCATCGCCTTTGCCCGCTTAAGAAGCTCAAGAGAACGACGATATTTAGCCTTGGCTCTCACTCGGTCAGACATGCGCTCCACGGTCTCAATATTATGATTGAGAATATCAGGGTTAGCTTCCATCACAACACGAAGCGATTCTTCATTTCCGAGGAAATCCGGAATTAGCACCTCAACAGAGCATAATGGCAGACGTCCTCGTATAGCTTTAATTGTCTCCGCAAAAATGAAGGCTCCCCCATCATTCAAATCATCTCGAGCAACACTAGTCACAACGCAATGACGCAGGTTCATATTTTCGGCTGCTTCAGCAACTCGCTTCGGCTCTTCCAAATCAAGCTCCGTCGGCATCCCTGTATTTACAGCGCAAAAACGGCATGCCCGTGTACAAATATCCCCCAAAATCATAAAAGTAGCTGTTCGATTTGCCCAACATTCATAAATATTCGGACAACGTGCTTCCTCACATACAGTATGCAACGTTTTGGATCGCATCATTTCTTTGATGTTCTGATAGTTATCTCCGGTTGTCAGTTTGATTCGGATCCAATCCGGTTTAGGTTCTTTGACATGTTTAGACAAGGCAAGAGACCTTCCTTCTCGTGGAATAGCTATAGCGCCATTTATTATACCATGAATCAGATGGAAAAACCTACTGTTTGAATTGGAATAAAAACACAAGTTTTGTCCAACCTAAGGGGTGCGAGTTTTAAAAATCAAAGGAGGACATCTTCCGTTGAGATCTTATGTTCAGTTCGGCAAAAAAAGTATCCGCTGTCTCATTTGCACAGTCATGATCTCTTTCCTGTGCACCATTTCCGGATTTGGAGCAGTTGCAGCCGAAGCTCCTGGAACTCCAGATTCAACACACAGCAAAAGTGTTTACGAACTAAGACGAAGCCTCTACGAGGAAATCGGTATCCTCACGCAAGTTCCATGGTATTGGCTCGCCGCAGTCGATCAATATGAGCGTACGATAACACCTCGTAGCAAGGTAGCGAAAAAGGATAAGGAGCGACTGGTAGGACTTCAATTTAAGGATGAAGTATGGGCCGGCGCACTCAATCCGAATCCCGGTGATATGAATCCTGCGACGATCAGTCTGTTTGGGGGACTTGGCAGAGACGCTACTGCTGACGGAAATGCAGATCCTGGAAATGACCGGGACGCCTTATTTACAATGGCTTCCTATTTGCTTGGCTTTGGCTTTGATGATGAGGATTTTCGTATCGCTTTGTGGCGGTACTACCAAAACGACTCTTCTGTCTCCCGAATCCGTCAATTCGCCAAAATTTACAAAACCTTTAACCAGATCGACCTGTCAGCCAGCGCATTTCCTCTTCCCGTGAAGAGTATCTACACTTTCCGGGATACTTGGGGAGATCGACGGGGATGGGGCGGGCTGCGAACTCATGAAGGAACCGATCTTTTCGCCTCTTATGGAGTTCCTGTTCGCAGCGTCTGCTACGGAATTGTTGAGACTAAAGGCTGGAACCCTTACGGCGGATGGCGAATCGGTATTCGCGACCTGTCCAACCGATATCATTATTACGCCCATCTACAAGGCTACGAAAAAAATATTGAAATCGGTGATGTAGTGAAGCCTGGACAAGGAGTTGGCTGGGTAGGCAGCAGTGGGTACGGTCCTCCCGGAACGCAAGGCAGATTCCCCCCTCATCTTCACTACGGAATATACCGTGACACCGGATCAACCGAGTGGGCGTTTAATCCTTATCCACTGTTACGTCAATGGGAGAAGGAAGAGTGGGTTCGTATCAAGAAAGGAAAGAAGTAGGGTTAGTGTCAAAACTAGAAATAGCGGTGCAAGGAGGATGATCCCTGAACCGCTTGATCCTGCCACATTCCATGAACGTATCTCATGTGTAATAGTGCATGATGCGGAATTCCTGAAATTCCTGCAAATGTGCAGGCTTTGATCATGTAAAGCCTCTAAATGCCCTAAATTGCTGCAAATGTGCAGGCTTTCTCTAAGG
>RCUF01000546.1_pt1 | contig 10229 bp, 14 predicted proteins | sample 2166311 | NCBI WGS metagenome assembly RCUF01 (sample SAMN09932608, study PRJNA488358) | compost metagenome | feature: garden; material: soil; isolation source: compost soil in 4-hydroxybenzonitrile-enriched culture | place: Germany: Experimental Botanical Garden Goettingen | collected 2016-01-27
GCTGTGGTTTAAATGGTTTGGCTACTGTTCCAAGAGTAAGCATAAGGTTACTAATAGTCCCACCAACATCTCCAGCAATCACCAGCCTTATCCTGGTGTTTGTGCTAGAGTTAAATGTAAAAGGTAGTGTTGAATAAGGGGTAATCCATGTTCCAGCATCACCAGCTTGGAATATGGAAATTTTTACTCCATTAGGACTATTAAAAGATAGATAATAATCCCTATTTGCAATTACATCAATTTCTACGTAACTCCAACCAGCGTCTGTATAACTCTGACTATATGTGTAGGGAGATATTACAAAACTATGTGAAAATAATGTCCACTCATAAAAAGACGGCAGCAAATTATCCGACGTACTAACCACATAAGGATTCTCCACACCGACTATACCAGTCCGTCCCTGCCCATTAATCTCCGTCTTGCCCTGGATCTGCCCAAGCTTAAAGCGGGAATCTTTTGGTGAGTTAATTACCTGCAGCCCAGGCTGCAGCGTTACGGAACTGCTCTCAGCGGCATCCAAACGATCATAAATATTTGAAATCCCCTGCTCAATCCGATTCAAATCATTTTCTGTAACAAGATCATCGTATTTCCAATCTACTTTTGCTTCAAAAGACATTTTATCCCTCCTCCGTTACATCGATTGTATGAAGCAGCAATGTATCAGCCGCAATTGACACGCTAACGTTATTGCTGCTAATCACTTGACCATCAACATCCTGAAGCTCAATCTTCGAGATATCGGATATATCTGCTGAATGAACCATGTACTGCATGATAACCGTGCTGCCGGATAATTCCTTAAGCTCGAACTGCGTAATTACAACGCTATCATTCAGCACAATTTTATTTATTCGATCCTTCGTAAATCCGGCCACACTCGTTAAAAAATGTGTAGAAATCATTTCACTACCACCTCCGGTCCAATCACTGAAAACGGCGTGCTTCCTAAGCGCCAATTGGTTGACAGACGAGTCTGACGAGTCAAAGTTTTACTTCGGATACCTTCGCGAAGACTTATCCGATCCATAATTGATGTTCGCTGCAAATATACTAGATTAGCCGGAATCATCGAATGAATGGTCAGCTGAACCTCCCGAAACAATGCAGCATCGTCAATGCCCATCGTAACCGTCAAAATAAAATTCAACTCATCTACAGAAGCAATTGCCCGTCGACTCCCTACCAAATAATCCAACCGCTGCTGCAAATATCGAAACGTAAAAGGCGGCTTTGTCGAGTATCTGTTAACCAATCTTTTCCGTCTAAAATCCAGTGTTTCTGTTGTTGGATCAGCTTGAATGCCTAACATACTTTCACGGCGCTTGATTACTTGTTCAGAAGCAGTATCAACAAATCGATCATCAAGTAGTTGATCCATGACCTGCTGCAAGCCAAGCAGTTCTGTTGACTCCGTCTCGGTGAACTCCTTAAAGTCGAAAACATCATGGTAGAGCTCCGGCAAATATCCCAGCAATCTGTTCAAAAGCTTACTCATGAAGCGTCACCACCCCAAGCCTCGGTATGTGCACCTCAGACAAAATAACATTAGCAGAGGCCCCATTTAACTGTGTATTGCTTACGTCGTCAACACCCCTCACTGTCAAAATTCTGGATTCGATCTGAGAGATACGAACGTTTAGCGCCGACTCTCCAGCCCATGATTGCCGAAGCTGAAGCAAATAGGAGCTAACGACCTCCTCAATATCTTGTTGAACCTGCCCCAAGGTTGTATCTCCCGCAAGCGTGAGGGCAGTCGAAACGTTAATTGTAAAATTCGATATCCCCTCAATGGTCACAATGTGGCCGATTGGAGCAAGTCCAATTCCCTGTCCGCTGTTTACCGTAGGATCGATCAAATTTTGCACCTCGGCAACCAGCGCTGAAGAAGGCGCTTCAAAATCAGAAGCGATAATTACAGCCTTAACCGTACCTCCCCCATTCCAAGCCGGAAATATTTTTACCCCGCCAACACCGTCTATTGCATTAATTTTCCCCTTATAATCAGAGATATTACCGCCAAAAGGCTGCTCATTTACTGCTTCCAGAAATCTCTTTCTTAAAGCTTCATCCGTCTCAGCATCCTCTCCAGGAACAATCACATCGGCAAGCTCGGCTCTAACGAGACCCGAAACATAATCAATAGGAAGCAAATTACCATACTCCTGATTTCCAGAAATACCGGCAGTGCTGCATTCAAGCACCCATACTCCGGTTGATATTTTGCTAATCGCGGTATAATCAATATTTCCAATAGAAAAGCGACTTCCCACGGGAACATCAACAAGAACTTCTCCTGATCCATAAAATAATCCCTTCCGTCTTGCGAAGGTGGCCTGCTCTCTGCTAATGCCGAATTCTGCAGTCCGGCGCTCCAGAAACGATCCTGTCGCCGTATCTGCAAAAGAAAGATTGTTGTTAATGTCCAGCTCGGCATACATTTGGGCTAATTCCATCGCAGCCGGAGCCAGCGCATCATAAATGATGCTGCCCTGACGTTTATCCATTTGTTCGGACACGCGGCCCAACATTCTGGATAAAATAGCTTCATAGGTTTGATGGTCATACATGCGTATTCACCTCCGTTCTATAGTCGCCATGAATGGATTCCACCATAAACGACACACTCACGACATCACCTTGTGTTAACGTTTCAAAGTCAGTTACGTCTGAAATTCGGTCATCCTGAAGAAGGGCTTCTCTAATTCTTCGCTTCAGCTCTGACTGCGCATAGCCTGAATTGCTACCGATCAGCCCCTGACTCTCAAACCCGTAGTCATTATCGTAGATCAGATACATGAATCGCTCAGTTTGCAATATTTTGTGTACCGCTTGCTTGACTGCGTCCAATCCGTCAATAACTCCCGCACACCGATGATTATTGAAATCAAGTCGATACGTTCTGCTGGTTTCGGTTACTTCCTCCAAATTATTGGTCAGATTACCGCCGATCGGAATCATGCCTTCACCACCTTATCCCATACCACGTATTTTTGGCCTCCCTGCATCCTTAACAAGAGCACGGAATCCCCTACCTTTAATCCTTCACGAATTACTAGCTTGTCGACCAAGGCATCCTCCATGACCGCACCATTATGCCGATGCTTAAGACTAACCTCATACTTTACAAGACTTTCTGTAATAATTAAAAAATCCTCATTGAGCGTGAAGCGTTGATCAACGTTCACCTCAAGAGGATTTATTCCTGTTACTGTTCCGAACAATACCGAGACCGGATTTCCGGCATTTACAGCATCGCTTCCGAGCTGTCGAATTTTATCTCCAAGCGCCATCATATCACCTTCAAATCCATACTCATCGTATAATCTTCTCCACTAAAGCTGTGAGAGCATTCCTCGACTAAAAAATACTGATCAATACCGAGATCACTTATCTTTACTGTCAAATAACAACCTGCTCTAGCAACAGGATTCCCTAAAGCTTCAAGCTTCAACTTTTTCGTCTCCCGGTTTTTCAACTGTGCCAGTTGATCCATCAGCTTCTGAATCTGAGCCACGTTCTGATTTTCATCTACGACTTGATAGTATTGAAGCAATCCCCATTTTGCAATATTGGGGCTATCCTTGGAAATATAGACCTCTCTCCGGCCCGTCTGCTTATTATCGCGCACGAGCTTGATGCGGTTATAGGTTTCACTGTCTATACTTTTTTCAAAAGAATAACCATACATGAGGCTGCTATCACCGATTACCAAATCCAATTTCATATCTCTGGCATCACGAATCGTAAGCTTTCCAAAGTCATCGTAGAAATTGTAAATATTACCTGTATGAATCACCGTTTGATCAAGCGCCTTGCAAATGATATCCATCAATTTTTGATTATCTTCTGCCATTGAAGCAATCACGTACTTCGTATCGACAATATGGCCCCATTTCAAGTTAAAGTCATTCGCAATTCGTTTAACTATAGCTGCCGCCGTCATATTTTGTAATACGTATGAATCATTGTACATAAGGTACCTCATCTGGTCGTAGCACTTTACGCTAATTTCCTCTTCATTTCCGTTGCTAATTGTAAATACGTAGCCATAAAAAAGAGGATGATCATCCCACTTCACCCGAACGACATCCCCGTTATAAATACTCATTTTGTCATCAGCAATAAATGAAAAGTCAAAGCTTGCAGGCTTGCCGATTCTGGACGTTTTCCACGTCGCACTGCTCACCAGCTCTGATATATTCCACACATTTCCGTCCTTGTTATCAAGCTCTATTGTAAGCATCTACTCTCTAATCCCCCTTAAGGCAGCTTAATCACTTTACCAATTGGCAGCTTTTTCAACTCACTGTCCTTAATTCCATTCAGCGACTGAATCTGCTTGAATTTGGAGCCATCACCAAGGAATTTCTTCGCAACCTTCCACAAGGAATCTCCGGCAACCAAGGTATAAGTTTTAGGCGTTGCTTTAGTATCGGCACGAGGAGTGGAATCAGTGGCTTGATTTTGGACAGCACCGCTCTTAGTGACTTGAACCTTATGTGCTTGATAAGGACGATATATTTTAAATGAAAGTTGATACTGAATGTCACCAGGCGCTCCCGCCGACTCATTAAAATTGAATTTTTCTATCGTGACGAACTGATTAATATCAATCGTAGATCCGGTGAAAACCAAATGAATCGGTTCGAGATCCGATCGCCATTTTTGAATCGTCTCGATGTAATGAAAAGGTTCTTTCCATTCCTTCTCCTTACTCACATTAGCCCCGGGCAGCCAGCGGGCAGGAAAAATACCTTCCATTGAAATTTCCCCCAGCTTCGGACTTTTGATGATATTAATTTCTCCTAGCTTGGAAATTTCATAGGTTTTGTTGTTTCCCGCATGGGAAATATCAAGCTTCTGCGGCAGAACAGCGAACTCTAGCCGTTTAGAGTCGTTATTACTGGATAAAGTTAACGAATAGTTGTCCATCATGCATACACCCCCGCAGCGGAAGAGGATATCTCTTCCTCAAGCACCCGCTCAATTTGCGATACAATCGTATTGATATCCGCATTATTCGTCACGGGTCCGGTCGTAACCTGGACAGTAGGGGTTAATGTCACAAAGTTCTGGATCGATTTCATCTCAGCCAGCTCACGCATCATTTTCAAATCCTCATTACTGATATCGACAGTCTGTTCAATGGCGCCTACTTTGTCTACTTTGCCAACGTTAGGGATAGAGGGGTTAGAACCGCTATGATCAAAGACATTAGAATTAGCAGGATTATATGGATCAGGATTTGCCTTAAAAGCAGAATCTTGCGTAGCCATTAAGTTATTTAATCCATTTTGAACTTTATCCTTAACATATTGAGTACCTTCAATTCCAAGCTTTTGACCCTGAGAAGCAACATCAGCGATATTCTTATATTCCATATGCTGAAAGCTCACGACATCTTTATCGCTTACCGGTTCTATCACATTATCCATCATATTTTTTACAGCATCACTCACCGCATGAATGTTATTTTCGTCAAAAAGTTCTGCGGTTTCAAAGTCAGTTCCAAAAATACCATTCACTTTTTCAACGAGCCAGTTAAAACCCTTTAAAGCCCCATTTATGCCTGAAAGAATTACCTTCATAAAGCCACCCGCAAAATCCTCAGCAGAACGAATCATATTGTACATGTATCCACCAAAGGTCATTGCAAGATCATAAATCAACTTCTTAACAGCATAGACAGGGTCAATAAACAGATTTACGAAGAATTCAGCAAATGAAACGAAGGTATTATAAATAGATGCCACTATATTGTAAATGTAAGCATAGAGTGCAAAAAACACTCCGGTTACAAATCCAACAATTTGCTCCACTGATACTCCAAAATAAAGAAGTGCACCTACTAATGCTGCTACCGCAATAATGATAAGCATAATTGGCCAATTTGCGATCATCCAGGCCGCGGCTTGTGCAACAACCGGTGCTACCATAGCCCACAGCTTACCAATCATCGTTGAATATTGTGTAATCAGATTCGCGGCATCGCTATTGAGCAGATTGTTAACACCCGTAATAATCGGATCCAGACTCTGTATAGCGCTGCTTTTAAGCACATTAAAATAATCGCCGATTGTTAAAGGCATCTGCGAAAATTTCTCCTCAATATCACTTGATGCTGTAAACATTGAGTTTTTCAGCATATCCGCAGAAATTGCTCCATCGGAAGCAAGCTGCATCAATTCCGCTTTACTCTTTCCCGTATAATTTGACAACGACTCAATAATTTGTGGAGCAGTATCCAGCAAGGCGCTGAATTGATCTTTGTTCATACTGCCTGAGTCCATAACCGATGTTACTTGACCCATTGCAGCCTCTTTATCGGCAGGTTTAACCTCGCCAACCTTAAAAGACTTCTGCATTAACTCCTGAAATGCAATAAGCTCGTCATTACTGGAAAAAGCCGATAAAGCCGCTTGTCCCATTTTGCCGATATTGTTCGCAATTTCCAAATAGTCTCCTCTGGATCTTTTGGCAGAAGCGAACACCTTATCCTGTAACTCCTGTGTGGATTGCAGATTATCATTGATGGAATCCAATCGTGAAAAAGTTTTTACATATTCATCAGTTGAGGATTTTAACGACTGAAGACCATCATAAGCTTCTTTAAAATTGATATTTTTAATAAAATTCGCTATTTTGTCTCCTGTCTTTTGAGTACTATCGCCAACACTTTTTTGAGCCGCAGCTGTTCCTTCCATCTTGGATGCTATTTCTTCTTCCGCCTTGATCACTTCATTCTGAACAAACACAAGCGTTTGATACGTATTAGTCGTATTGTTTATGGTCTGATTTACGTTATTAACTGTGCTATTAATTTGGTTTACGGAGTTGTCAATGTTATTAACTGTACTATTAAAGGTGTTTGAAATTTTATTTAATTCGAGATTAAGATTATTTCTAATATTACTGATACCTATATTCAACGTTTTAGTAATATCAATAATTCCAATATTCAATGAATTTTTGAAGTTTTGTATCGGTTTAGACATACCATCAAAAATTCCAAGAGCAGACAACGCTGATGCCATTCCCCTTCCTCCTTTCAAAAAATAATAAAGAGCACTCACATCATAGAGAGTGCTCTTGTTTTAACATCATTTCTTCCCGATCTTCGATTCTGCCTTAATTCTCACCTGGATCATAGCGATGATAGCTGCTTTTTTTCGAGGTTCCAGCTCTACGAATTCCCAGGGCATGATGCGAAGTTTATGGAGGGCGTAGTAGGCCATATTGGCCTCGCCATCACCCTCGTTTATTAGTTTTTTACTTCATCAGCTAGCTCATTAACATCCTTATCAAAGCCGTTAATGCTCTGAACCTTTTGAAGGAGGGTTGCATATTCACCCGGTAGAAGCATCTTGCGTAAAAGCTGATCAGCTCCCAACACACCATAGGATTTCTGCAGCTCAGCATCCTTCAGGTCAGGATACACAACACTTGTCATAACCAGCTTAGCCAAATATTCATCGGAGTTTGTATCGATCGTCACGACACCTTTTTCCTTAATTTTGCGCTGTGATGATTTTCGAATTGCCTCATTTTCCTCTTCTGTCATGCTCCGCAATTTCCAAGGAATTGCTCTACTGTCCTTATCTTTAAAACGGTTCGAAATGACGACCTCTTCAGTAAGCTCAGAAACTACATTTTGCGCAAAAAACAGACTTAAGTTTCCCATCGATTACTTATCCTCCTATACCCCTTGAATGGTGTTGAACTGATCCAGAATGTCATAATCTTCGAATGTGAACGGAAGCTCCTCATCCAGCATGTCATCACTAGTTGCATCAAACTTTGCTGCAATGACACTGTCCAGATTACAATTCTTTAAAATAACCGTTTGCTTGCCTGTCGAGCTGCCCGGTTGTTCATTCACAATTTGCAGATCAAACCAGAAATCCGTCCCGTTTCGAATAAAATCGCGCATAAGCTGACGGAACACCGAAGACACGTAATAAATGGTGAGTGTGCCGGTTCCCTTCCAGCCTGCTGTTCGCTGCGGAGTGTTCGTTCTGCCCAAAACAGGTACATCTACTTTATTTTTTTCAATGGTTGCTTCCACCGTTTTTGCATAAAACAGCTCTTCTGTACGTCCTTCAATGGTTACAAATGCCTTACCTTGTTTGCCACTTAATGCATCTTGTTTATTAAAATATGCCATGAATATTCCTCCTTAATTTACTGTAATATTTACATAGATTTTTTCTGGACTATCTACAGGCTGAAGACCGACACGAATCAATACGGCATCAACATGATCACCCGGCAACACTTCAATATCGCTTTGCGAATCAAAGTTCTGGATAGCTCCAAGCCCTTGCAGGCTTTCCAAATAAGAGATAACCTCTCCCTTAAGCAAATTGCGTCCGTCCGCATTGTTATTGATTTTGCCAATATAGTTCTGACTGAAAATTCGTTTGATGTCATTCGCTGCTGAGTCCAGAACACGTACAACACGATTTTTACGGAACTTGTTATCTTTCTCCGGGCTAAAGGTCGTCAATGTATTGATGTCTTGTTCAACAACTACTTTGCCGTTTACTACACTAAGTACAAGCTCACCATTGTTCAGGGCCTGAATAATTTCTGAGTTCGTATACTTCGGTGTAACATCGATTGCATTTGCGATCGACGCATACGTTAGAGATTCATTCACATCCGCTGCAGCCTGCATTGCTGCAATTTCCCAAATGAGTGATGTCGGCTCAACGGTTAGACCGTCCGATGTAATTACACTATTTTTAAGACTGATGACTCCCTCATGATCCGCCGCAGGATAGTTGTACAGAACGGTCTGAATTTTTTTACCCTCTTGCTCCCGAAGACGCTTAGTATAAGCGACAGCTAGTTGCTTAATCGAGTTATCATCTACCGGCAAGCCGAGGATGTTGAACTCTTCAGCTTCAAATGCGGCAAATGCATCGGCATATTCACCAGCTCCACCAGTACCACTTGCACCTCCAGACAGTGAAACAGCAGCAGTTTCTGTAAGTTCACCTGTCCCTGTAAAGTCAACGAATGCATTAGATTTCAATTCATTTGCAGCCGCAACAGTCTGTGCATCTACTTCTTCACCTTCAAGCAACGTACGCACATCATATGAATCAACAATATCAATGTTCGATTGAATGCTAACCTGCAAGTCGTTACCACGAATACCGCCGAATTTAGCAGTAGCAGTTAAATTGCCAAGGGTTGCTTTTGCTTTAACTGCTCCAGCAGCTCCCAAACGATAAATCAGCACTTTGCTCGCATGAGACATTGCCGCCGAAATATGACGGATACGCTCATCCGTAGCATGATAACCAATCAATAAAAGTGAATTTTCCATAAAAGTATCCGCTTCAACGACGGTTATTCCACTTTTCCCCCACGGTAATGCAGCCGGAAAAGCCACCACACCCCGATCACCCAAACTACCTAATGCCTTCGCCTTAGATTTAAAATTGATATAAACTCCAGGTCTAACCTTATTTTGTACTGTAAAAGTGCCACCTGCCATTTTTACTTCACTCCTCTATTTTTAAATTGATTGATTTCTTCCCGGACTTCATTTTTCGTATAACGCTGTCCATCTTCAAGAATGACTGCAATTAAATCTTTCTCGATTCCCGAGAAGGATTGTGACAATAAAAACTGCTCTTTGCAAAAGCTGAGCTCTATTTTTCCATCCTGTAATGGAGCGATTTTTTTCTTAAACACCATCTTTAATTCTGCCCTCCTCCTTCAGCATTCTCATTTTCGGTGCATCAGGTTCCGGTAACCATATCAAAAAACGAAAGTCAAAATAGAAAAGGAGTATTCCTTCTTTGACTTCATGCCTCATCTCGACCCCACAATACAATGCACCTTCAATTTCAATTTCACGAAATAAATCATACAAATGTTCCATATATTCATACATCAAACCTTCCGGAGTATCGGAAGCTGGAGTATATTGTATTGTGAAAGAGCAAGTGCAATTGTATCTACGATTCAGCTCTTGTGCCTGTGAGACAGCAGATAATTTCACCATAAAATAAGGAGGAGTTAAAACCTCTGAGGTTCCTTCGCCGTATACTCTCAAATCAGGCAATCGTTCAGCTAGAGCTGAGATGACTCCTTCTCGAATGCTGTTCATTGTTACCTCGCTCAAACATGCCACCCCCTGATTAGAGCCTGCTCTTCCAGGACACATCGCGGAAGACTACAAAATTGTCTGGTTCCCTCCAAACGCCCCC
>RCUF01000548.1_pt1 | contig 10199 bp, 9 predicted proteins | sample 2166311 | NCBI WGS metagenome assembly RCUF01 (sample SAMN09932608, study PRJNA488358) | compost metagenome | feature: garden; material: soil; isolation source: compost soil in 4-hydroxybenzonitrile-enriched culture | place: Germany: Experimental Botanical Garden Goettingen | collected 2016-01-27
GGGATCGTCTTCCTTGCACCGCTATTTCTAGTTTTGACAGTATACCTGCTTTTGGGACAGCCCCTTTGTTGCTGATTATATGGTATAACGTTTATACACACTTTCTTTAATAATATCGGGCAGTTCCTTCATTTGCTCTGAATAGGATTCGGGTGACAGATTTCCCTGCCTATAGCGCTGCGTTAATTGTCCTTGCATCTGGCTTACCTGAAGCTCGATGAGCCGGTCGACATCCTGCTGATGGGAATCTGCAATGTCAGCTAAAGAGTTGCCTTCTAGCAGAGCATTATAGACAGTTTCGTCAGCAGAAACTCCAAGAGCCTCATTGAAGTCGTCATTTCCGGAGTCTGAAGTATTGTCATTATGAAGATTGGATTGCTTGATTGGGCATGCGGAAGCAGAGCCGCTAGTCAACTGTCCGGATATGCCTGGAGTTAGTGTAATAACAAATGCCATCGTTCCAACAATAACTACTTGTTTTATATTCATATGGATAAATTCCTCTCTTTGCAGCATAAGTCTACTTTAATTAGTACGTTTAAAAACTTCATTTAGTTTCAAATGGAAAATGTTTCTCCAATTACCCGGTCCAAAGTGGGTATAGTAAAAAATATAAAATACATGAGATAAATACTGCATACACAATTTGGAATAGTGTATTAGAATATTAAAAAATACGTCACGTATCGATGTAGAACATTTTAAAGATATGGGTGGTGCAGAGAAATGATTATTGGAGTTCCCAGAGAGATTAAAAATAATGAGAATAGAGTCGGAATGACGCCAGGTTCCGTCCTTTCTTATATTCAAGCAGGTCATGAGGTTAAGGTTGAGAGCGGTGCTGGTACAGCCATCGGATTTACTGATGAGGATTATGTATCTGCTGGAGCAAGTATTGCACCCACAGCAGCAGAGGTCTGGAATTCGGAAATGGTCGTTAAGGTAAAGGAACCGCTACCCGGGGAGTATTCCTATTTTCGCGAAGGGCTGGTGCTGTTTACGTACCTGCATTTGGCTCCGGAGCCTGAATTGACGCGAGTCCTTGCGGAGCAAGGTGTAATTGCTATCGCTTATGAGACCATTCAACTGGAGAATGGAAGTCTTCCGCTGTTGATTCCGATGAGTGAAGTAGCTGGCCGGATGTCGGTGCAGCTGGGAGCCCATTTCCTGGAAAAGCCAAATGGAGGAAAGGGCGTATTGCTGAGCGGAGTGCCAGGAGTTGAGCCGGCAAAAGTCACCATTATTGGTGGAGGGATCGTTGGAGCCAATGCGGCCAGAATGGCGGTAGGATTAGGAGCTGATGTAAGCATTCTTGATACTAACCCGGATCGCTTGCGACAACTTGATGATCTGTTTCAGGGGAGGGTCAGAACGATCATATCTAATCCCTACAACGTCGGGCAAGCTGTACAGCGAGCAGATTTGCTTATTGGAGCAGTCTTGATTCCAGGCGCTCGAACGCCTCGTATTGTTACTGAAGATATGGTCAAAAGCATGGCTCCAGGCTCGGTTATTGTAGATGTGGCTATCGATCAGGGCGGGTCTATAGAGACAATTGACCGGATTACAACTCATGATCAGCCTACGTATGAAAAGCACGGTGTTATCCACTATGCGGTTGCCAATATGCCGGGCGCTGTCGCCCGTACTTCAACTTTGGCGTTAACTAATGCAACGACCCCTTATGGACTGCAAATTGCTACTAAAGGATATCGTCAGGCGGCGCTGGACAATGCTGCTATTGCTAAAGGGATCAACGTAATGATGGGAAAAGTAACCTATCTTGCAGTTGCTGATGCACAGGGAATTGCCGGTGAAAATATCCATGAGTTATTAAAAGCTAACGGATAAAACTACGCAATGATTTCCAGAAAAATGGTTATATTTATATAAATTAACTATAATTTTAAAATGATTTGAGTGGAGATCCATGTTACGATTTGGACGTACCAAAAATCAGGCCGAAGCTCATATGAGCGCGGGGGAACCATTTTTGGGGGTGAAGTCGTAACTTTGCGACAGGGAAAATCCACTTTGTCCCGAACCCGTCAGCTAACCTCGTAGGCTGCAAAGGGAGAGATTTTACAATATGAAAAACGTTTCAAAGAAACTTGCTATAGTAGGAGCAATCGCTCTTTCACCAGTCTTGGCAGCAGGTCCTACAATGGCTGCATCGTTAAATGCTACTGACCAGGCTGCAACAAAAGCATATGTGGCAAAAGTTCAATGGTCAGGCCATAATTTCAACCTGCCACAGCAAAATAACAGCCTGTCTGGGCAGAGCTTATCAGACCTGCTGAATAAGCTGTTGAATAATAGTGATAATAGTAATAATAGTAATGCGTCAAAACCAACATCGCCTGCGCCTTCCAAATCGGAAACCATAACAGAAGATACGAATGCAGGAAAAGGAAATACAGAAACGGTAACAGAAACAGAACCAGCAAAAGAAGAAACTCAAAAGAATACTACGAGCCAGGATGAGAATAATAAATCCGAATTCGCTAAGCAAGTGGTCGATTTGGTAAATCAAGAACGTGCCAAAGCGGGGCTTCAACCATTAAAAAGTGATGCGGCGCTTACTAACGTGGCAATGATCAAGGCTAAAGATATGTACAACAACAATTACTTTGATCATAATTCTCCAACGTTAGGATCACCTTTTGACCTGATGAAATCAGAAGGCATTCAATATCGCACCGCTGGCGAGAACATCGCCAAAGGGCAACGCACCCCGCAAGAAGTAATGAACGCGTGGATGAATAGTGAAGGTCACCGTCAAAACATTATGAATGCAAATTACACTTCCATCGGAGTTGCTTACTATAATGGTGAGTGGGTACAAGAGTTTACTGGTTAATGAAATTACCCCTTCGGTAGGTATATACGTTTTCAAAAGGCTCTGCTGAAATATGCAGGGTCTTTATTCTGTTTGGCTGATCTTATACTTAAAATAGGTATTCACCTATCCATCTTCTGCTGAGTATTCTATCTCAGAATAAGCTTAAAGCGGAGGGAAATTGAATGGGATACTATGTCAAGGTGGAACCTAATGTCAAGATCTATGTTGAAGATGTGAACCCTGGTGGGGATAAGACGATTTTATTTGTTCACGGTTGGCCGCTGAATCACAACCAGTATGAATACCAATTTAATGTACTGCCTGGCAAAGGGTATCGGTGCATTGGCATGGACCTGCGTGGGTTCGGCAAATCTGATAAGCCTTGGCACGGGTACTGTCTGGATCGGATGGCTGATGATGTTCGTGGAGTAGTTGAGGCTCTTCAATTGAAAAATTTCACGCTTGCCGGCCACTCCTATGGTGGAGCTACCTCAATCAGATATATGGCAAGGCATGCGGGGTACGGCGTGTCCAAGCTGGCTTTATTCGGAGCGGCAGCTCCAAGTGTTACACAAAGACCAAACTTTCCATATGGGCAACCAAAAGAGAACGTTACAGCGCTTATAGAGAATTCCCTTAACGATCGACCGAATATGCTCCGCGGGCTTAAGGATATATTTTTCTTTCAGAACGTCTCTACAGCACTTGGTGATTGGTTTTTTGATTTAGGATTGGTTGCTGCTGGTCATTCTACTGCCAAGGTAGCTCAATCATTTCGGGATGAGGAGCTATTCTCTGACCTTGGTAAAATACATGTACCCACTTTGATTCTACATGGCATTCATGACAAGGTATGCTACCCGGAGCTGGCTGTAGCCCAGAAGGAGGGAATTCCGGATGCTAAGCTAGTCTGGTTTGAATTCAGCGGGCATGCACTGTTCTATGAAGAACGTGACAAGTTCAACAGTGAGCTAATGAAATTTATTGAACACTAAAGCTATTTATATACGTATTTGCGCTGTGCCCAGTAACTGAACAGGAATAAAGTGATCTCGGTCAACAATTTGGCCGGGATTATTGTTAATCCGATCATTTCATGATACAGGTACATAAAGCCGTAATTCAGCAGGAGTACAAGTACGACAAGTGAGAAATATTTAGGCATAGAATGATGGATTTCAGCAGCTCCACTCTGTTTGCGGAACACTACATTTCGATTCATGGTGTAATTAAAAATAGAGCTGCAAATACGTGCTGCGACGACCGATAACAGCAGATTCGCACTAATATGCTGAATGATCAGCAGTAACCCGAAGTCTAACAGAGCGGAAGCAATGGACGATGCGCTAAATAAAATGATCGGCAGATATACCCTGATTGAATCGGCTAATGGACGAAAATGTGATGATTTATTCTCATCTAAATACACTGTATCGATAAAAGTCTCTTCAATGCTATATCCTTCCTGATGTGCAGATAGCAGTAAGTTCATTTCGTACTCAAAACGTTCCCCGGAAATTTGACACAACCAATCCAGCATATCCGCTGAATACCCGCGCAGACCTGTCTGCGTGTCATACACTTTAGTTCCTGTGGTAAAAGAAAACACCGCCCGTGTTACCGAATTGCCAAAACGGCTGCGCAGAGGAACCTTGCCGCTAAAGCGCCGGCTGCCAAGAACTATCTTATGATCTCCCTGCTGGACGATCTCACTGACTGCCATAATATCTTCAGGCAAATGCTGTCCGTCACTGTCGGCGCATACTACGATATCTTGTCCTCCGGATTCCATTAAATAGTGAAAACCCGTCTTTAAAGCTCGTCCTTTCCCCTGATTTACTTCATGGTGCAGAACGATACATCCAACTGCTTCCGCCGTGTTGAATATTTTCTGATATTCCTTGCCACTGCCGTCGTCAACAATGATGATTCGGGTGTCAGAGCGCTTGCGCAGCTTTTGAATAAGCTCAAGCAGACGTTCGTCAGGTTCATATGCCGGAATAAGTATAGCCATATCACTTACCCTCTTTCACATATAAAATGTCGCTGACGCCGCGTTCTCTATTTTTGCCCAGAGGATTGTTCACAACCCGACCCATGAAATACATCGTTGAAGAGCCGCCGCCATCAAGATTGTATGCTTCTGTACACCCGAGATCCGCAAAAACCTGAGCGAATTCAGTTAACGTCATACCACGGCTATACCCTTGCTTCCGACCGTCTACAACGATGAATACGTAATGATTTGGAGCGATCATCCCGATTCCTGTTCTTGGATTTGCATTTTGAATGGAACGGTTCCCGAAGTTGGTATCGATTTTGACCTGATCAAAATTGCTTGTCACTTCGCCAGCCTTAATCAGCACAGGACCAAAGGATAATGTATTAAGCACTCCATCAGACAGCAGTGTTGAGGAGTCCGCATCTTCTTCCTCATAAGACTTCATCGTCCCGTCATTGAGTAAGGCCAGACCTGTTCTTGCGGGCTCATCTCGGTATACAGTTCCGTTTCGAATGATCACACCATCGCTGCGGAAGCCATAGTAATCTCCATTAATGGCGAATATAGCATTGTTGGCAGAAGCAATCTCCGATGTGTTCTCGATAATATTGCGTCCAAAGCTGTCGTCTGCAAAGGCTGATAGAAGGTTAGTTCCGTTTTTCAACTGAACGTCCGCAACATAGTAAGTGATTTTGTCAGATCCCGAGCCGCTTTCTACCTGATCGATTTTAATTTGAAGCTTGTCGCTGTTATAGCCCCAGTCGTCGTACACCGCTTTACCTGTAACACTATTTTTATTGCCGCTGGAATTGCCATCATCCACGACGATCTCTACATGCTGGATTAAATATCGGTCGGCAACTCCGTATAAAATCGCTCCTACTACTAAAAGGACCAGAAGCAGTATAGCGTACAATTTTCGTCTGGATTTTATAGGTTTGGAACTTATCATAAGAACACTCTCCTTATTAATAACTGGATTAAGCTCCTCGAATTGGAGAACCCTTTGAGCACGTAATTCATGTTACTGCGGGCAGCTGAAAGGGAACTGAAAGCTAAATGAGCATTTGCTGAAACTTCCTGGACACGTGAAAAAGGGGGGATAAATTAACATGAAACTGAGGAAACTTGCGATTTGTAAAAATAACGATAAAATTACGTCAATAAGGTATCATGAAGGGTAACAATGGAATTAGAATGGGAGGGGGAGTTGATGATGGATTCGCAGAGTGTGCAGGAAATTGTCAATCGGCAAAAGCAGATGGTTCAGTCAGGGGTTACTAAATCAGTCGCTTTCCGTTTAAAGCAGTTGGAGACTCTTAAATCTGCTATTAAGGAACGTGAGAAGCTCGTAATGGAAGCATTATTTGCTGATCTGGGCAAATCTGAATTTGAAGCGTACGCCACGGAAATCGGAACGGTATATGACAGTATTAGCCATGCTATGAAAAATCTTAAAAAATGGGCCAAGCCGCAGCGGGTGCGAACTCCGATCGTTCATTTTGGATCAACCAGCTATATTTATTCTGAACCGTATGGATCTACACTCATTATTGGTCCTTTTAACTATCCATTTATGCTAGTTATGGACCCGTTAATCGGAGCGATATCTGCAGGGAATTGCGCGGTAGTCAAGCCATCTGAATATACTCCACATGTATCTGCAATCATTGCAGAAATTTTAGCGGATTGCTTTGATGAGACTTATATAATTACCCTCGAGGGCGGTAAGGAGATTACTTCGATATTGATTCATACTCCGTTTGATCTGATATTTTTTACAGGCAGCATTGGAGTTGGAAAGATTGTTATGGAAGCTGCGGCGGGTAATTTGGTGCCGGTGATTTTGGAGCTTGGGGGCAAAAGCCCATGCATTGTAGACCGAGAGACTAATCTGGATCTAGCTGCTGGACGAATCGTATGGGGCAAATTTTTGAATACAGGACAAACTTGTGTTGCCCCGGATTATGTACTGGCTCATCGAGACATAAAAGAAGCGTTGATTGTAAAAATGAAGGAACAAATCACCGCTTTTTACGGAGCTGACCCTAAGGACTCTCCCGATTATGGAAAGATCGTAAATACCCGGCAATGGGATCGTCTGAATGGACTTCTCGATCATACAAAAGTTGTTGCTGGAGGAAATGGAGATCGGGAGGATTTGTACTTTGCACCTACAATAATGAATGGAGTGGAATGGGACGACAAAGTGATGGAAGAGGAAATATTCGGCCCGATTATGCCTGTTCTGGAATATGACGATTTATCTCTTGTCATTGATAAGGTAAATGCTAGACCTAAGCCACTTGCCTTGTATTTGTTTACCGAGAATAAAAGCGTCGAAAACAGAGTGCTGGAGTCTGTCTCTTTTGGTGGCGGATGTGTAAACGATACAGTGCTGCATTTGGTCAGCCCTTATTTGCCTTTTGGCGGAGTAGGATCATCGGGTATGGGGTCTTATCATGGCAAGCACAGCTTTGATTCTTTCTCCCATCGCAAAAGTGTGCTGAAAAAGTCGACTAGAATCAATTTGGATTTGATCTTTCCCCCGTATAATGAACGAAAGCTGAAATGGATTAAAAAATTCATGAAATAGTACTTGCGACTAATATAAGCAACGTTAGAGTAAAATAGAAAACACAATAGATAAGGAGGCCATGCCAGTTGAAATATCGCAGATTAGGAAAAACAGAACTGGATGTATCCGTTATTGGAATCGGGACGTGGCAGTTTGGAGGAGAATGGGGCCAACAGTTCACTCAGAATGATGTCGACTCTATTCTGGATAAGGGTCAGGAGCTTGGCATTAACCTGATTGATACAGCGGAATGTTATGGGGATCATTTGTCAGAGTTGCTGATCGGAGACTATATTAGTCGCCGAAAACGTGAAGATTGGATTATTGCGACTAAATTCGGTCACCATTTTCATGAGCGTTTTACACGTACCGATGTTTTTGATGCGCAGGATGTGTTGAAACAGCTTGATGCTTCCTTGAAGGCGCTTCGCACTGAATACATCGACCTATATCAATTCCATTCAGGAAGAGATGAGGCATTTGATAATGATGATTTGTGGACGTTGCTGGACAAGCAGATTCAAGCAGGGAAAATTCGATTCTTGGGCACTTCCATCGGCAGCAATGACAATCTACATCAGACCGAAAATTCCACAAGGGTGAATTCCTCAGTTATTCAGGTTGTGTACAATCGTCTGGATCGGGTTCCGGAAAACCGTGTATTCCCTTCCTGTGAACAACAGGATTTGGGAGTGTTGGCCCGGGTTCCGCTTGCTAGCGGCTATTTAAGCGGCAAATATAAGCCTGGAGCTACCTTTGAGTCCACCGATGTTCGGCATCGTCATGATGCCCAAAGCATTATGCGCAAGCTTGAGGAAGTGCAAGCGATTCGTAAAAATGAGGTGTCTGAAGGAGTAGATATGGCGCAGTGGGCATTAGCCTGGTGTTTACGCCATCCGGTCGTCAGTGCAGTAATACCGGGTTGCAAAAACCCGGCTCAAGTAGAAGCTAATGCCAGGGCAGCAAACCTGCTAGATTAGGTTGCAAGAATAACGATGATCCGATGAATTGCGAAAGTTGCGAAAATCATCGGATTTATTTTTTTGGCATATTTTTATGTTGACGGTTGTAAATAATAGGTATAATATGAACGTATATACTATAATTTTCTATATATTGGGTGATTGGTGGAGGATCTGATAGGGGGTGATTGCTGTTTGAAGCACACATCTACGATTTGCGCAGAGCTGGAAGGTTTCATTAAGAGAGAAGAGATGACTCTTCATCATTTTGCTGGAACTTCCGGTATTAACGCGGGTACGTTAAGTGGCATTCTAAATGGTAATCGACCAATCGCTATAGGACAACTGGATCGAATGACTTATGCGATGGGTCTTCCGGAAGGCAGTCTTTACGATTTGTATGTTGATGAGTTTTTTGCGCCTCAAGCTCCTCATTGGCGAAGGCTTCGTCCTTTTATGCTTCGTTGTGCTGAACTTAAGAAATACGGATGTATTCAGCGAATCTCGAATCGGTTATGTAAAGATTTTTGGCATATTTCCGGTATTTTCAATACTGCTGAAATTTTGTTTGAGAAAGGCTTGTACGAAGCGGCGGCTATATTATACGAGAGCGTCGTTGATAGTGAGCACTCAAGTCATATGGAGCGACTTGCGATAAGCTACTATCGTCTATTTCAGATTTATCAGGGAGACTGTCGTAAGGGTTATAAAGCTGTCATTCAATTTTTGCCTTACCGATATCGCCTGCCGGAAGCGTATGCTTTGAACGGTCTGTTGTTGCTTGCTGAAGTTTATGCAGTCAGGTCCAGTTGGACTGAGGTAGAGAATTATGCGGATGAATTGAGTGAATTGGCAGTTAAGTTATATAAGAGACAGGTATGGAAGTCAGACGATTTTAATCCTGATCGCCCACTCGTATACTACTACGGCAAATCTTATCTGTTCAAAGCTGCATCGTATGAATATCGTGGAATGTTCGAGGAAGCGAGGAATTGGATTTCCCAATATGCTGATCTGAGTTGGTTTGAGGGTTTAGATCAACAAGGACTGGACGAAGTGAATAAACTGAAATCTTTGGCAGAGGCGAACTTTATTAACCTAGAGATCAAAGCAGGAGATCGTAATAGAATCCCGGAATATGTTTGTTTTCTGGAAGAACATCCTGATGAAATTGTTGAAGGATTAACTATTTTATTGGAATCGGCTAATCGGTACCACTTTTTTATCGATGAGATTCTATGTAAATTTTCATATAAAATTGAGCAATACGGAAATGTTGATACAGATCACAGATTAACTCAAAGAGTGGCAACTAATAGCTATCCAAAAAAATTATCGTATAATTTGCGTTGTTCTGTGTTTTTTCAGAACTTTGCCGTCTATAGCTTCAGAAAGGGTCTTCATCGGGAAGGCATAAAGAACCTGTTATATAGTATGGCGATATCAGTGACCTTAAATAATAAGGAGCACATATTTAATAGTATGGTTATGTTTGAGTTGTACCGCCGATTCGCTTCTGATCAACAATGTCAGACTTATAATAATTTATGCAGAAATTTGTGGGATCATGAAAAAGTAAATATCTTAGGTGGTTCCAACCGTGTTTATGTTTAGTTCTGTTGTGTCGTAGCTGGTTCTAGCGTATTGAGACAGTTGTCACATGGCTGGTAATTAAGGATTAGTACAAAAAGGACTGGCTTTAAGCCAGTTCTTTTTGTCATACTATATATTGAACTAATGATTGTACGTATATAGGCAGTTGGGTAAAATGTCTTTCCATCGCTTTTCCTTCCACACTAGAGTTATGAGGTTCGC
>RCUF01000550.1_pt1 | contig 10132 bp, 9 predicted proteins | sample 2166311 | NCBI WGS metagenome assembly RCUF01 (sample SAMN09932608, study PRJNA488358) | compost metagenome | feature: garden; material: soil; isolation source: compost soil in 4-hydroxybenzonitrile-enriched culture | place: Germany: Experimental Botanical Garden Goettingen | collected 2016-01-27
TTCTATTTGACGCATGAGAAAGAAAGACAGGAAATTGCACTTCGGGCTTTGGAAAGAACTTACCGGGATCATACGTACAGCAATCGAATCCACCAAATGTTCGAATATATATTTGGGTGATCTTTAGTGTTCGATCATCTCTAAGGGAGGAAGCAGACCAGGTATTTACTGTCTGCTTTCCTCGTAAGTCATGATGTGTCAATGACAAGGGAGTTCTGACCATACCAATCTCTTAATCTAGAATACACTATCTTAGATTCGTAATTTTTTTGCTGAAAGGAGTGGTCAGATGGCTTTTGAGAGAGTTCCGGGTTTAGTAAGTGTTATGATTCCGTGCTATAACTCATCTTCTTACATTTTAGAGACACTTAACAGTATAGCGGCTCAAACTTACCCTAATCTTGAGATCATTATCGTAAACGATGGATCTACGGATAATACTGCAGAAAAAATACATTTATGGTTGCAAAGTCCTGAAATTCAAACGCGGTTTGTATCCAAGCAGAGATTTCAATTGCATTCTTTGCCTTATAACGTTGGTTACGCTGGTGCCAATACAATTGGTTTATTTTTGGCAAAGGGTGAATTTATTGCAATTCACGATTCTGATGATTTATCACATCCCGAACGGATACAAAAGCAAGTCGACTTTATGCGTACTCATGAGGATATTGGACTGGTAGGTACCAATCTTGCTGAGTTTTGGTCTAACAATCCGAAGGTAAAGTATGTACCCAAGTGGATTCAATACGGTCATGAACAGATAAAAGGAAAGTATGATATTGGTTCCGGTGGTGCTTGTTACGGAAGTCTTCTGTTTCGCGGAATTGTTTTTGATGAGACGGGTGGTCTAATTCGGAATCTTCCATGGAAAAAAGCCATTGTAGGACATGATAATTTGTTCATCAAACGTTGCGTCAAGCAAGGCTTTCGAATTGATAATATTCCTGAAGTTCTTTATTATTACCGCCTTCATGAGACCCAAATGTCTGGCAGGGGAAGTACAAGGAAGAAAGGAGAACAAACAAATGGATAAATTACCGAATGGCTTTTCTGACTTTAGAACAGGGCTTGAAACTAGTCGATGTCGCATATTATCTGAACTGATACAGGCGGAGGACGTTACTTTCTTTACCTGTGGGGGGAACATCGGGGATTATCTTATTTGGGCTGGAACGAGACATTTGCTGCACCAGTTTAAATATAAAGAGGCAACACATAGGGAAATAACAGATTCAAAAGGTCATACTGCTTTAATTACTGGAAGCGGCGGATGGTCAAGAGCGCACAGAACACTTCCTATGTTATTGCCGGAAATTGAGAAAAGATTTGAGAAGATCATTATTTTACCATCTTCTTATGATCCTGGTGTTGACACTGTCAAGCGAGCCCTTTCCCAAACACGCGCTAAAGTTTTTGTTAGGGAACTGGAGTCCTATCGTATGGTTAAAGATCTTTGTAATGCTGAGCTTGCATTTGATTGCGCATTTTTCTTTGACTTCTCATCATACAGGATACAAGGCAAAGGAGAAGGAGAGCTTCATGCGTATCGGACTGACGGGGAGTCGGCAATAGCGCAGAAACCGTCGGACAATTATGATATTTCTAACAATTATGTGGTAAATAATCTGGATACTTGGCTTCATATCATCTCCCAATATGAACGAATTCGTACTGATCGGGCACATATAATGGTCGCTGGGGCCATGCTAGGCAAAACGGTGTATTATACCTCCTCCAACTATCACAAATTACCAGGTATTGCTCAGTTCTCTTTACGAGAGTATCCGGTCTACCCTGAGAAAGCTGGACAATAAGGGCTCCTTTGGAATCTTGGAGGTGACTGGACATGGGGCAATGCACAAACGTTGATCGTAAGGATGTATTTCAGTTTAAATTTGTATCTCATTATTTTCAAGTTGAAGGTGCAAAGGGATCGATACTGGAAGCCAATATGAGGGCTAAATGGTTGTCATTACTATGCCCGGATGATTTACGAATAGCTTTTGCTATGAATAAAGGTCAGGTTCCTATGTATGGTGCAGAGTACGTTGAACTGGTAGACAAGAGAGAAGCCGGGTGGTGGAATCACTATTTCTTTAATTCATGGGATTTAAATCAGGAGACGGGAAAAACCGGATGGAGTGTCGGTCCAAATATTGATTTATCCCAACCGCTCAAAGCTATGGTTCCGCTCATCGTATATTCAAACTACCACAAAAGTATTGTGTTAAAAAAATGGAATCATTATGATCCGAATTTGATCACAGTCATTCCCAACATGGTAGATGATACGTTATTTAATCCGGGGGCAGACTGTCAGAGGGGGATCATTGGCTGGATTGGCTATGATCATCCAAGTAAATATACTAAAGGTCCTGAAGTAATTCCTTATTTAGCAAAACGATTTCCATATTTGAATTTTGAGATGGTACATGCTTCAGAGCCCAAATTCCAAGATGAATGGATGAAGGAGCCCCTTCCAAACGTTACGATTTATCAGAAAGTTGCTCATTATGACATGCCTGACTTGATTCGCAGATGGCATGTTCTTATAAGTGGAAGCAAATGGGAGACAGGTGCAACTCATATTAAGGAGGCGATGGCTTGTGGAATTCCAGTCATTGCTGCAGACGTTGCTGTAATTCCAGAGATAGCTTCTAGTCAAATGCTATTGAAAGACATGATGTGGGGGCATCCGCCGCATACAACACATCCCTATCAATGGACTGACACCTCTTTAGAACGATATGCCCAAGCGTTAAATGAACTGATTTCTGACACTGATAAACTAAAAAAGTTGTCTTTTGCAGCAATTGAGGAAAGCAAGGCAACCTTTCCACCAAAAATTGCGGAGCAGTGGTTCCGATTTATGCGTAAATGCCGGGATTGTTATCAGCTTAGTTAGAAGGAGGTGGTGAAGATGAAGGAACAAGTCACTGTGCTCATGCCTGTATACAATCCGGGAAAATATTTGGAGGAGGCTTTAAAGAGCGTCTTTATTCAATTGTACGAGGATTGGCGGCTGATTCTGATCGATGATGGTTCTGATGATGAGGTTTTATCGTCCAATAGTACGATTTTACATGATAAGAGGGTTGAATATATACGTTTACCACATAATTCAGGCCAATCGAAGGCTTTGAACAAAGGGCTTGAGCGAGTGAGTACTCCTTATGTTGTTCAATTGGATAGCGATGATTGGTTTTATCCGCATACGTTAGAGGTATTAGTCCGTGAAGTTATCCTTCAGCCAGAGAATGTCGGGGTTATTTCAGGGAATATCCATATTGTTCATGAGGATTCTGAAGGTCAAAGATTTATGACGGAAGTATATAAGGGACGGTTTTTTCGTAATAAATATGACTTCCTGTTGTCTAATACATCCGTGTGGCCTCGATTTTATCGTACCTCTGCTCTGAGATCTATAGGAGGATGGCCGACAGACGACCCTTATGAAGGACGTTACTTGGAAGATAAGCGGGTCTTGTTAAGACTTATAGAAAAGTATGATTTTCACTGGGTAGACTATATGCTGTACAATCATCGCCGCCATAATAACAATCAAACGAATCAAATCGATATCTATGCAGAGATGACGGAGTGGACGGTTCGTAATGCATTGGAACGCTGGGGTGGGAAATACAAGCCCGAGTTTATGACTTATGGGGCAGGATGGAAAAAGGTTAAGGGACTTCTTCCTCGTGATTGTTCTTATCAAGGCCAGGTTGAAGGGATGGCTGATGCCGAACCCTCGTTATCTGCCGGAGTTCCTCAACTTAAAGTTGAGCCTCAGAACTCAATAGTTCATGATTCTTTTGATGAAGTTGATGATTCCAGTATGTACAGCGGTCTCACATTTGATCAGCTCGGTCTTGGTACAGCTCCGGGAAGAGGGCCGGGAACAGGACCCAATACGGGACCAGGTACAGGTCCGGGTACAGGACCAGGTACAGGACCAGGTACGCTGGGAGGATAACAGGGATGCCGAAAATCACGGTAGTTGTGCCTACCTACAATAAAGCGGATTTTGTTCAGGAAACGATTCAATCGATCCAGAAGCAGACTTTTGACGATTGGTGCTTACTTGTTATTGATGACGCATCAAGCGATCATACATTGTCAGTAGTTCACAAAGTCATCGATCCGCTTCGAACCCGAATCCTGTCACAACCCATGAACAAGGGGATTTGCCATGTATTAAATTTGGCGCTTGAACATATCGATACAGAGTATTTTGTTCAAGTCGATGGCGATGATTGGATTGAGGCGGATACCCTTCAAGTCCTCTATGATCAAATGAGTGCAGAATCCGGGGATACGGCATTGGTCTATGCAAATACTTGTCATTGGCATGTTATAAATGGCAGTCTGCAGTTCAATAGAATAGCAAAGCAACGGCCTTTCCTGAATCGTTATGATTTTGCTGCGTATGACCGAATGGTGCAGCCACGTTTTTACAGAACCAGCTGCGTTAAGGCGGTGGGGGGCTGGGAAATAGATGATTTTACTGGAGGCAAACTGATGGAGGATAGACGCATTCTGCTTCGTCTTTTGGATCATTACTCATTTGCTTACGTGGATCGGGATTTATATCACTTCCGTTACCATACGAACAATTTGAGTCACGATCGAAATGCCTCCATCTATAACAAGCTTAGAAAATATTACACCGATCTTGCGCTTGAAAGGTGGGGAGGGGATTATGTTGCCCACATGACAGGCCCTCCTCATCGTTGGCAATCACTTCGGCTTGAGCCTGTGGATCGGAGGAAGGAGTAAAGCCAGTGCCGGACGTTACTGTTGTCATTACCTTATACAATAAAGAGCGTTATATTGAAGAGGCTATCCAAAGTGTCCTGGACCAAACGTATCCGGATTGGGAGCTTTTGATCTTTGACGACTTCTCAAGCGATGATTCTTTAAAGCGAGCGCAGAATTTTAAGGACCCGCGTATTCGCGTGATCCCCCTAAATAAAAACATTGGGCAAACCCATGTCTTAAACTATGCTCTAACGCTGATCAAGACTCCGTATTTTATTCAGTTGGATGCAGATGACTGGTTGAATGAAGACGCACTCAGTACAATGATTGAAACATCGAGTCAGTATCCTGATGTCGCTTTGATCTATGGCAATCATTTTGCTTATTATTTGGATGATCAGGGGGAAGTCGAAAAGAAAGAAAACATTATTTTGGAACAATATTTGGATAAGTATGACTTGATCACTAAAATGAGTAATGCGCTTGTTCCACGCTTTTATCGGACGGATGTCATTCGTGAGATTGGTGGTTGGATGGCCCAGGAAAAGGGCGACATGCTGGCTGAGGATGTTCAGATCACATTAAGGTTGGCGGGCAAGCATCGGTGGGTGTGGGTGGACAAAATTTTATATCATCGAAGAAGAGACCCTGACAATTTTAGAAGCTTCGAAATATCAAGACCTCTTCGCAGGGAATATCGTTATCATCTATATAATCAAATATTGAGAGAATGGGGCGACGAATACAGAGTTCAATGGAAAAAACTGAGTAAAGGATACTTCTTGGAGAAGCTAGTTCCTCATACTAATATTCATCACGATGATAGTCTTGCGTATACTATTGTGATTCCTAACTATAACCATGAACAAACTATCGTGGAAGCGATCAATAGCGCGATTAAGCAAAGCTTAAGTCCTGAAGTTATTCTAGTTGTAGACGATGCCTCGACCGACCGTTCGTTAGAAAAGCTCCACTTTTTCGATAATAACCCTAAGGTTCAAATCATTTCTATGGAGAAAAATTCTGGTATATCTCATGTCCTGAATGCTGCGCTGCCGCACATCAAAACATCGTATTTTATTCAACTGGATGCCGATGACTGGATGGAAGAGAAAACGGCAGAGACTCTTGTCAAAGCTATGCAGAAAGAACCAACGGCAGCCTTTGCTTTTGGAAATCATCGTCTGTGGGAAATGAATTCACAAGGCGAATTATCTCTTGTCGATGAGGTGCATCAACCTCCTTTTAAGCATAAGTACGATTATCTGTTGAAGCTCGGTTATATGGTGAATCCTCGATGCTATCGCACAGAATGTGTGAGAGGGGTAAATGGATGGATTACTAGTGACCCGTGGGATGGAAGATACTACGAGGATGCCCGAATGATTATTCGATTAGCCGCATTCTATTCATGGGTACAAATTCCCGAACTGCTGCACAACGTTAGAGTGAATCGTCAAAAATCATCCGATAAAATACAATATTATAATCCTCTCAGGAAGTCTTTTTATGAGGAAATGCTGCGTCAGTGGGGAAATCTTTATGAGCCGGTATGGAAGATGGCGGCTACAGGTCGCGTTGTTTTGAAAGAGTTGAAACCTAAAGCTTGAAGTGTAATGACAAGTATGAATGATAGGGCGGGACAGGATAACATATCTGTTTCGTCTTTTTTACTGTTAGAAGGGTATATGGGAAAGTGAATGCGTTTTCTAAAAAAAAGTGGACCGTCCTGTGTTGGACGGCAAGGCTATTAATTAGGGTATTCTTTTATTAAGTAGGAGGTTTTATCGTGCTCTCTACGTAAAAATACTTCAATTTCTTCAATGGACATTTCCTTATACATGCGGTTCTGAAGAAATCGGTAGAAGTTGTGTGGGAACGATAAATCAAGGTACAGCAATTGCAGCTGCCAATCGTTAAGTGGGTTGTACCTAGTATAATGTTGGATGAGGTTCTGAAAAGAGGTGTTATCCCAAGATTCAGAATGTTTTAATATACTGTTTAATAAACGGCCAATATCCTTAGAGGGATAGTTGTACCGAACAAATTCCCAGTCAATGATATATAGTTGTTCTTCGGTGTAAAGTATGTTCTCGCTATGGAAGTCACCGTGAGAAATATAGTGTTCATAAGGGGGGAGGTCCTTCCATCTCTGAAACTGAGCGTGAAGATGAATTAGCTTTAATGCTCTAGTTCCGGCCATCAGGTAGCTATCAATTTCATTCAGAATGATTTTCTTTTTAGCAGATCTTGACTTAGAGAACCGATCCTTCCACTCTATCATGTCTCGAATCTTTCGAATATAGTGTTTCTCCCAATCATGCTCTTCAGCATAGTCTGGACCAAAGTGAGAATGGAATCCGAGTGATACGTTATGCATGGTTCCGAGTATGGCAGCTTTACTTGTGATTGCATCCAGAGAAGATGGGGAGTTCGAGGTACCTTGAATTTTTTCTTGTAAAACGAAAAGATCTCCTTCCCAATTCAGATAGGACTCTCCACTTAATGTTGGATAGACCATTGGAATGGATATTCCTTTTTGCCGTAAAAAGTGTTCTACCTCCAAAATAAATTGAAGCCTCTTCTCCGTAACGTAAATGCTCTTTAAGACGTAGCTACCTTTTGTTGTCTCAAGTGAGACGACCAAGGTTCGCGAAGTCTCATGGAGAAGTTCGTAATTCTCTATGCTAAAGCCATAATGAGAGGAAGCTTCTAGTAGTAGGGGATCAAGCACGCAAACCACCTTCCGGAATCAAGTTGGTAGAATGAAGTATAGATAGATAGATAGATAGGTACAGCCTCTTTCAGAAGGAAAGAGGCTGTATTGCAGAAGCAGCAATGATGAATGAATCTCTTACTAGTAGTCGCTGGAACTGGAGGAGCTAGAGCTGGAATCTGAATTAGCGTGTTTTTTAACAACGACGTAGTCACCAAACGGTACGAAAGTTGAAGGATCTGCAACATCAAGACCGTTATTATTATAATATTGAAGTGCTGCCTGTTGCAGGTTAGCGGTAACATAATCCGGGAGAGTTATCGTGTTGACCAAAGGAAGCCAGATGAAACCGACAACACTACTGATTTCAAGTAAACCACCGAGCAAAGTATTACATTCATGATCAACATTGAAGTCGCCCTTTGCTTCGACTCTTAATACAGTATTACCTAAATAATAATAATCGAAGGTTTTTTCAATACGGAGGCAGCTCATTGGATCGACATGATGAAATCCAAGACTTATTTCCTTTTCTGAAGTTTTAATTGTGTCTACACATTGGGTGGAGTTAGGAGAAGGTACAGGCGCAGGTGATGGCTGCCATCCTGCTTGTGGACATTCTTTACAGATTCCGAGAGTTACCAAGACTGACAGTTTTTTATGAGTTGGATTTTTAATTGTAACGACAATTCTATTGTTAGGTACATAACCTGGAGTAAGAAAAGGAACCAAAAAAGGACCGGAGGTTACAGTTTCTTTTTTCTTATGATGAGCACTACTCGACATTTTAACACTCTCCTTAAGAGATTCAATTAGGATTGTCTATCCACTCTTATTAAATGCTAAAATATCGAAATTGCTTGGGTTTTTTGATAGACTCTAGCGTAAAAAAATGGAATCTAGTACTCATATCTGGCAGTTTGCCAGACTGGAAAATGATGTATCAATTCCTCGATGGCAAAACGAACGCGATCCTTTCGATAGAGCAGGAAGTTGACCAATTCATCCAAATCATCCTCTGGAATAGACCATTGATCCGGTAATCCATGTACAGCGTTTCTGATGTCATCTTCGTCTAGAGATTCTATAGCGGTTAGGTATGAATCAAACGGATCATAGTTATCGATAAATGGAACAAACTTTTCGTATAGGGGTCCCCAGAACACATCCATTTTCTCTGGATCATCCCACCATTCCTCCATGTTCCAGTCCGGTCCAAAAAATGCATCAGAATGGTCTATCAACATGATCTCTCTCTTCTCCTCCAAATAGAGCAGATTCGCCTGTGTGACATGTCTATCCCAGTTATTGATCCAATGATCGAATGCAATCATCCCGGCAGCGTAATGTACATTATTGCAATCTGATAAATCAACGTTGTCCCCTACATTAACTCCATCTTTCGCATATCGGGTGCCAATGTGGAGACCAGGGGGGATGTCTAGCTTCTTTAATTCAGGATACATATCTAGTAGATCGCGTGTAATCATTACGATGCTACATTTAGCTATAGGCAGATTCAACAATTCTGCTAGACGGCTGGCTATCCATTCGTTCGCCAGAACGCTAGTGCCGTCAGGATTGTTGCTTAATTTGACTACATACGATTTATGATCATCACATTTAAATATGTGAGGACGAGTCCAGCCCTGCTCCATCGGTTTTATATATTGCACAGCTCGTCGATACATCGCCTAATCACCTGTCATTCGTAAGGGCCTAACCACTGCCAACTGTTGCGGTCATCCCTGACAAAATATTTGTATACGTCATTTTGCAGCACTACAGCGGTGAGTTGACTGGAATTGTTCTCGATAAGGATTGCATCGGTAAAATGATCCTTTCCGAATACGTGTGGACCAATCCAGGGATGCTCTGGATTGTCATTGTTCCTCCACCAATGTCCTAGACCTCCACCCTTGAGCGGAGCTAACACTTCGAAGCTCCCATAACTACTTTGTATAAATGAGGGCATTCCAACGACTTCCTCGGCAAAAGTATCCGATTGGAACCATTCCCCTGTATCGTCATCTCTCCAAAAATGAACGAGGCTAGTGCCGATTCGGCAGATCACTTCGATATTTCCATAACTGGTTTCCAGGACGCTTAATCCGCTTACCTTACCACTGCCGAACGAATAAGGACCATACAAAATACCGGATTTCACCTTCCAATACAGCAGTCCTTCTTCCTCAGAAGCGGCAATCCATTCCATGACGGTGCTTTTATTTTTTTTTCGTCTGATCATGTACGGGAACCGTCCCAGATCTTTATTGATGAAAGACTCCTGAATATCGGGATCGTACTGAATCTCGCGTTTCATCAATTCACGTACAGCCGCTCTAGTTTCATCCTTCATTTTTCGATAAACCGGATGAAACAGATAGCAGTCAGGCTTCTGGTTTAAATAATGCACCATTTCGTCCAGTGGAAAATGGGGACGGTATCTGATCGTAGATGCAACATCTTCTTGATAAGAATGTACTTGTATTCCAAGCCGGTCTGTCATCGTGGCGAAGACAAGCTCATCTACCCCGAAGGCCTCAGTTTCCATCAGGTTTTTATGAAATAGACTATATTGGTCGCTGTTGAGAAATCGCTGAACTAGGTTTCTGCTGTAGACCTGTCCAACGTTAAATGACTCAAAGTAGG
>RCUF01000551.1_pt1 | contig 10131 bp, 10 predicted proteins | sample 2166311 | NCBI WGS metagenome assembly RCUF01 (sample SAMN09932608, study PRJNA488358) | compost metagenome | feature: garden; material: soil; isolation source: compost soil in 4-hydroxybenzonitrile-enriched culture | place: Germany: Experimental Botanical Garden Goettingen | collected 2016-01-27
AGCGCTTGCCTTTGCCTCTGGATTCCAACCAATATCTGGTCTTATACAATCACAGGAATCCAGGGGCAACAGCAATCGGAAGAATGATCCGTTCGCGCAGCGGCCTCACCACGCACCAACATTCCCTCCTACTCCCCTAATCCCAGCTTTTTGAAGATCGTATCCACGTTCTTCAGATGCCAGGCTGGGTTGAACGCATCCTCGATTTCGTCTGCGCTGAGCACGGCAGTAATTTCCGGGGTCGCCTCGACGATTTCGCGGAATTGGCGTTGCTCTTCCCACGCCTGCATAGCACGCGGCTGCACGGTATCGTAGGCTTTTTCACGACTAAAGCCTTTGTCGATCAACTTCGTCATAATACGGCCGGAGAATGGTACACCATACGTACGTGCCATATTGCGCTTCATATTTTCAGGGAAGACCGTCAGATTTTTTATGATATTGCCAAAACGGTTCAGCATGTAGTTCAACAGCATGGTTGCATCCGGCAGGATAATACGTTCTACGGAAGAATGCGAAATGTCGCGTTCATGCCACAGGGTTACGTTCTCATACGCAGATACCATATGCCCACGAATCACGCGTGCCAGGCCAGAGATGTTTTCACTGCCGATCGGATTGCGTTTATGCGGCATCGCGGAAGAACCTTTTTGACCTTTGGCAAAAGCTTCTTCCACCTCACGGAACTCACTCTTTTGCAGAGCACGGACTTCTGTAGCAAATTTGTCCAACGATGTGGCGATCAACGCTAATGTTGCCATGTATTCGGCATGACGGTCGCGCTGAAGCGTCTGTGTAGAAATGGGTGCAGGCTTGGTGCCCAGCTTGCGGCATACAAATTCTTCTACAGCCGGGTCAATGTTGGCATATGTCCCAACTGCACCGGACATTTTACCGTATTGTACTTGGTCAGCCGCAAAACGAAAGCGTTCCAGATTGCGCTTCATTTCCTCGTACCACAATCCCATCTTCAGTCCAAACGTAGTTGGCTCAGCATGTACTCCGTGTGTACGTCCCATCATCGGTGTGTGCTTGTAAGCCAATGCCTTTTCCTTCAAAATTTCAATAAAATTCAAGATATCGCGCTCCAGGATTTCATTCGCCTGCTTTAACAGGTAGCCCAGTGCCGTATCAACTACATCTGTGGAGGTCAGACCGTAATGTACCCATTTGCGCTCGTCTCCAAGACTTTCGGATACCGTGCGGGTAAATGCAATGACATCATGTCTTGTCTCCTGCTCAATTTCATAGATCCGTTCAATATCAAAACTTGCATTCTTACGCAGAGCCACGGTATCCTCTTTTGGAATAACCCCTAATTCCGCCCAAGCTTCACAGGCACACAGTTCTACTTCCAGCCATGCTTTAAATTTATTTTCTTCCGTCCAAATCGCTCTCATTTCCGGTCTGCTATAGCGTTCGATCATGACTATTTATTCCCCCAAATATTGGTTTGTTCAATCCATTCCAGCGCTTGTTCCGCATCCTGGCACAATAGATTAATATGTCCCATCTTTCGGCCTGGCTTGGCTTCACTTTTTCCATACAAATGCAGCTTGGGTACAACATCCAATCTTTCAGCTTCAACATCCGCTTGCGCAAACCGCCGAACCACATCCTCCAAATGCTCACCTAGCACATTGACCATCACGACGGAAGTCAGCAGCTTCGTGCTGCCCAAGGGTAAACCGCAAATCGCACGTATGTGCTGCTCGAATTGCGACGTCGCGCATCCCTCCATCGTGTAATGACCGGAGTTATGCGGTCGTGGTGCTAACTCATTAACGTACAATTGTCCGTCTTCGGTGACAAACATCTCCACAGCGAGCAGTCCCACCGCACCCAGCGACTCTGCCACAGCCAGCGCCAACTTGCGTGCTTCCTCCTGGACAGGTTCTGGCACACGTGCAGGCACAATCGACGTATGCAAAATATTGTTCACGTGAATGTTTTCGGCAGGTGGAAAGGCTTTGGCTTCACCGTTCGTACTGCGAGCTACAATCACCGAGATTTCGCAGCGAAAACGGATGAACTGTTCCAATACCAGTTCCGCACCGCCTCCTGCCAGTTGTTCGTAGGCAGCCGTGGCTTGCTCCGGTTGGCGAATGACCACTTGTCCCTTGCCATCATAACCACCGACTGCTGTCTTGAGCACACACGGTACACCCAGTTCAGCTACCGCTTGAACCATATCCGCAAGACTGCTGATTTCACGATACGGAGCGACAGGGACACCAGCAGCTTCAATAGAACGCTTTTCTCTCAGACGGTGCTGTGTTGTGTACAAAAGACTGCTGCCTTGCGGCACGCTGGATTCCTGTTCCAAAAGTGCAGCCACACCTGCGTCCACATTTTCAAACTCATACGTGATCACATCGCACCGCTCAGCCAGCTCTCTGGCCGCATGCTCATCATCATAGGCAGCGCGGATTTGTTCTGACACCTGTCCACAAGGGCTATCCGGTGCAGGGTCCAGTGTCACAAAGCGATATCCTAGATTGGTTCCAGCCAGTACAAGCATTCTTCCTAATTGCCCGCCTCCTAAAAGTCCAATCGTTGTACCAGGAGGTCGGATACGGCCTGCGGATTCACATGCCCCATTCATAGCGAGTCACTGCCTTCCAGCACCTCATCACGAATACGGTCGCGTCTCGCCAAAACCCGCTGGCTTATCTTTTCGTCAAAAGCGCCTAATATTTGTGCTGCCAGCAGCCCTGCATTCGTAGCACCTGCCTTACCGATTGCCACAGTGGCAACCGGAATACCACCCGGCATCTGCACAATGGAGAGCAGGGAGTCCAGACCGTTCAGAGCCTTCGACTGAACAGGCACACCAATGACCGGCAATGCTGTCTTCGCAGCCACCATTCCTGGCAGATGCGCAGCCCCACCCGCTCCAGCAATAATGACCTTTAGTCCACGCCCAGCGGCCTCTTCTGCAAAACGAAACATTAAATCCGGTGTACGATGGGCTGAAACTACTTTTTTCTCATATCCGATTTCAAGCTCGTCCAGCACAGCACATGCATGCTGCATGGTGTCCCAGTCTGATGTGCTGCCCATAATGACAGCGACCTGCACTGACATGTCCTTCACTCCCTGTTTATCAATAAGCGCCAAAAATCCGGCACTCGAAAATAACGTTATTTTCAAGACACCGGACTACGAAAAAACAAACGACAGAGCTTCTTAAAGGCATGCCAAAAGCAAGCCTCTTCCACCGCATCCAATGCGGCTTCAGCCGTATGTCTCCCGTAGTCCGGAAATTTAAGGTTTCCAGGTAGAAACTTCCGGGCCATATCCCCGGCATTATACGAGTTAGCATTGTGCCTATTCCATCCCAATCGATATTCTTTACAAGTATGATCGTGGTTTGTTTCGGCTCAAACATGTGTACCTTATTAAATTGTACCTTAAGTTCATTTTTTATCGACAATACACTTCCTAGTTTAACAATTCCCTACACCTTATGTCAACTTGAAAACGAACATTAGAATAATCATACAATAGAATGTTCGTGTTTAGTGAAATCAGTACCCTTATATACCCACAGGTCAGGACTATTGTATTATATTTAGCTATCGCTCCCCTCCCCTGATAACAGCGACCGCAACGCATCCCTCTGAAAAAAAATAAAAGTCGGCACTCCCTATACAGGCAGTAAACCGACTTTTACTTTTTTATTCAGTTATTTTACGACCAGCACAGGAATACGCGCATGCTGCACCACATTGTGACTTACGCTACCCAATACAAATTCACGGATACCACCTAAACCTCGGCTACCGATCACGATCGCATCGAAGCCATTCTCATTGGCATAATCCAAAATGACTTCGGCTGGAGAACCTTGAATCAGTTCCACCTTGGCATCTACACCCTGCTCAGCAAGTCGTTTTTTAACTTCATCCGTAGTTTGTTCGGCCAAATCGTAATATTCTTTATTTATTGAAGCCGGAATTGGAGCCAAACCTTCGCCCATAAAGATCCGAGGAAAATCGAATGCCGTTACCACCTCAAGCTTCGAGGACGGTGATGCCTTGACCAATTCAGCCGCCTTTAACAAAGCCTTGTTGGATGCATCCGAACCGTCATAAGCAAGCAATACTTTTGAAAATATCATAATATGCACCTCTTCCTCATTCAGTTTATTGATTCAAAGCCTGAAATATGTATTCCTGTTGTTGTTCATTCCATGACATCACTGGATGGCTGGAATAGTCTTCTCACTCATCATTAAACTTCCCTATGAGAACCTAAACTCCTCCCCTTTACCGTAAAAAATACCCATACAGCAATGCGTTCATGAATAGCAACGCAGGAATACCTAGTCTGAAGCTCATATGCCGTGTTTTATGGCGTTTACGGTACATGGCAATTAGAACGCCTAATGCTCCCCCGATCAGGGCCAGGAAAAACAACGTCCGTTCAGGTACACGATCACGATGTTTACGTGCTCTCTTTTTATCCTCCGACATTACCAGATAGCCTACTGCATTGATAAACAGCAGCCATACCAACAAGCCTGTCTGCAATGTCTCTCCTCCTTTTGCACACCGTACCAAGTTCAGGTATTAGGCCTTATATAGCGCTCTCCCCCTCATTATAACCCCACCCCTTTTACAGAAACAACGCCTCTTCTGACTTGGATAGCGCTTTTGCGGAAATAGTAAGGTGGCATAAGGGCGATCCCCGAGTGCATCTATTTCGTCTTAAAGGAGGAACTGCGATGGAAAGCACCCATGAATACGTTGAAAAGCTGCGAGAAAATGCAAAAAAGGCAGAACGCAACCGTAAACGAGGAAAAGGAACTCCCAGCGCCAGCTTGCCGACAAAACAGCATTCCAACAATCCTTGATCAACGAATCTGCATTAAGCTGTATAGCCGCGTTATTAACCTAAAGTATCAACTTAACCCTGCAGCCTTTTATGCGAATTGATTACGGGGTAAACTCTATTGTTTAGCTTCCACAATAACAGCAAGCAGACTCCTTATGAGATATCTGCTTGTTGTTTTGTTTTGCAAATGTCTTTTTTGAAATCGATTACATTTATAATAAATAAGTTCTAAAGTCATATTTCCTAACATAAGTGTTGACTAAAAGCAATTTCACACCCTATAATTCGTGATATCAACGTAATTCGACAAAATTTTTGTCAGTTAATCTATCATTTATATTTGAGGTTTAAGATTGGAGAGGAGCTTTATATGACTAACATGAAAAAAATGACGATGATTCCCCTGTTGGCTAGCTTTATTCTCGGTAGTACCTTATGGAGTGGTGGATTTACCGCCAACGCTGCGGCTGCGGCAACAGCTACAACCAGCACAACTGCACCTACTTCTACCACTACAACGTCGGACAAATCCGAAAATCCTCAAACCAATCATTTACCCAATATTAAAATACTTGCCACAGGAGGGACCATCGCAGGATCATCTTCCGTCAATACGGATACAACCGGCTACAAAGCAGGCGCGTTGGGTGTGGAAACTCTGATCAATGCCGTTCCTGAGATGAAAAGTATTGCAAATGTCAGTGGTGAGCAAGTTGTTAATGTAGGTAGTCCCGACGTTAATAATGAGATCCTCTTAAAACTTGCCAAACGCACCAATGAACTGCTTGCCAGAGACGATGTAGATGGCATTGTCATTACACATGGTACAGATACATTAGAAGAAACAGCTTATTTCCTCAATCTTGTTATCAAAAGCGATAAGCCAGTAGTTGTTGTTGGCTCTATGCGTCCAGCTACTGCCATCAGTGCCGATGGTCCCTTCAACCTTTATAATGCAGTGAAAGTCGCCGGGGCTTCGGCCTCTAAAGGTCAGGGTGTACTCGTCCTGTTGAACGACCGTATCGGTGCAGCAAGATACATCACCAAAACGAACACAACAGCAGTCGATACGTTCAAGTCTGTGGAGCAGGGATACCTTGGAGCTGTTGTGGGCGATCAAGTGTACTACTACAACAAATCCACACACAAGCATACGACTTCTTCTGTATTCGACATCTCTAACCTGACTCAACTGCCACAAGTAGATATTTTATACGAATATCAAAACAATGGTCGCTATCTGTATGATGCAGCCGTAGCAGCTGGTGCCAAGGGTATTGTCGTAGCTGGTTCCGGTAATGGCTCCTTGTCCAAGACCTCCTCAGAAGGCGCAGAGGCTGCAGGTAAAAAAGGAGTGATCATTGCCCGCTCCAGCCGCGTGGGAAGTGGAGTGGTGTCCCCATCAACAAAAGACGCGGCATCGAACTTTGTATCGACCGATTCGCTTAATCCGCAAAAAGCACGGATTTTGCTCATGCTTGCTTTGACCCAAACACACGATGTTAACCAAATTCAATCCTTTTTCAATGAATACTAAAAGTAGTTATACCAATCAAATAAAAAATCATCCTTATTATGCAAAAGAAGCAGCAGTAACGGTTGACCACCGTAACTGCTGCTTTCTTTTTTTGCGAGACAGGTCTAGCATAGTAACTACTTCATCTGACGTCCAATCGTCTTGGTTCTATACAGTAATTCGTTGTCCCTCCCACGCAGCATCAAGACTGCTGTTTGGGAATCCCATTCAAGCTTGGAGGATATTTCGCTTGCTTCTCTGGATGAGCAGCAATTTCCTCCTCCAGTATGCTTGATTTATTTTGCTGATTGTTGATTTTAAGCGGTTTATGTTTGGGCATAAATACTCACCTCCTCGGCTTACCATGCCAAGGAGTGATCGTTTTTATACCGACGTATACCTGCTGATTATGTTGACTACAGCACTTTTGGTCATCCGTTATTTGCCCTGCTTTTGTTCCATCGCTGCTTTTAGCAAATCACCCAAACTGGAGCCAAAAGATTCCTGCTTTTCAAATTGTCTTACTAGCTTTTGCTGTTCCCGTTTGTTTACCCGCTGCTTGTCCTTATCCAACGTCTCGGTAATGCCACAGGGCAGGCATCTTACATACAATCCTGCTTTGCCCTCTTTCATTTCCATTTTCTTATGACACTGCGGGCAACGTCGATTGGACAAACGTTTTTCCCCTGAACGACGGTAACCGCAATCCGCACTTGGACATACAAGGAACTTGCCTTTCTTGCCCTTCTTCTCCAATAGCTTTGTACCACAATCTGGACAATGACTATTCGTCACATTATGGGGCTTGTACTCCGCATTGCTATTTTTCACAGTGGAAACCAGCTCTTTCGCCATAGCACGAATAGAATTCAAAAACGGTTCCGGTTGTCCTTGACCACGAGCAATCCGTTCTAGCTCCGCTTCCCAACGTGCCGTCAATTCGGGCGTTCGAAGCTGTGGAGCCGCCAGTTCAATCAATTGCTTACCTTTCCCGGTTGGATGCATCACGTTCCCCTGACGCTCAATCGTATCCGAGCTGACAAGCTTCTCAATTAGATCTGCACGGGTAGCAGGTGTACCCAGTCCATGCTTTTCCATCTGAGCGAGCAGGGCTGCTTCTGTATACCGCTTCGGCGGCATCGTTCGCCCAGCTCGTACAAGACAACGCTGTAACCGGACAGAATCTCCTTTTTGCAGCTCAGGTAAAATAACGCCTCGTCCATTGTTTTCCCGATCCTCTGCTTCTTCATCATCCATATCATAATGGTTCGCGTCATATACAGCACGCCATCCGCTATCTTTTACCGTTGTACCTTTTACCTGAAACGTCTCCTGCTCCACCGTTACTGATACGGCTACAGCATCATAACGTGCAGGTGGATAGAATAGACTGATAAAACGTCGTGCAATCAGATCATACAGCTTACGTTCCTCAGGGCTCAACTGATTAAGCAATAATGTCTGCTCAGTAGGAATAATCGCATGATGATCCGTGACTTTACTGTCATCCACAATTCGCTTTGTGATGGGTAGGTTGTTACGCAATAGCGGACGTGCCAAGGAAGCATACGGACCTACTGCTACACTACTGAGCCTTTCCTTAAGTGTGTCCACCATATCGGATGTCAGATAACGGCTGTCTGTACGTGGATACGTCACCAGCTTATGCTGCTCATACAGACGCTGAAGCAGATTAGACGTCTGTTTAGCCGAAAAGCCATAGCGCTGATTAGCATCTCTTTGCAGTTCCGTTAAATCATACGCTAGCGGGTGAGGCTCGTTCTTTTCGCTCTTTTTAACACTGGCAACTGTGCCTTTGGCCCCCTCAAGTCTACGGCGCAAAGCCTCTGCTTGAGTGCGGTCAAACATGCGTGAATCCCCGCTTTCTGCCCGCCAAGTTGCCTGAAAATCGCCAAAATCCGCCGTCAGAGTATCATATTCCTGAGAACGGAATTCGGTAATTTCCTTCTCACGCTCCATAATCATCCCCAGCGTTGGTGTCTGCACTCTTCCAGCCGAAAGTTGGGCGTTATAACGACAAGTCAACGCGCGAGTTACATTGAGACCAATCATCCAGTCTGCTTCAGCTCTACAGCGAGCCGATTCATATAAACGATCAAACTGCTGACCAGGCAATAACTTTGCGAAACCTGCCTTAATCGCCTTGTCCGTCTGCGAGGAGATCCATAAGCGCCGGAAGGGCTTTTTCCAGTTTGCCATTTGGATGATCCAGCGTGCCAACAATTCTCCTTCGCGGGCAGCATCGGTTGCCACGATAAGCTCTCCAATGTCCTGTCGCTTCATGAGCTGCTGCACAGCTTTGAACTGATGATTACTTTCGCGCAGCACCTTTAACTTTGAACTCTTCGGAAGAATAGGCAGGTCCTCCAAATTCCAGGTCGCATACTTAGAATCGTAATCCTCTGGCTCTGCTAAGCCGACCAAATGTCCCAGTGCCCACGTCACCACGTACTGGGGTCCTTCTATATAACTTTTATGCTTCTCGCGGCTACCCATCACACGTGCAATCTCTCTGGCCACGGACGGTTTTTCTGCCAATACCAATACCTTCATGTTACGCTCCTTTCTCTCATAGTGTTAATTATAGCATCCTACCAACTTACGATAAATTCTAATGCCGCCAACGGCTCTTATTAACATGATCGTACATACTAGTGCTATTGCTTCTCCATGGGTTAGGATAACTTACAAATCAGGCACACTCCATTTTAATAGCAGACCCGCATAGGTGAGGCCTCCCCCAAATCCATATAACAACACATGTTGTCCATACCGTAAACGTCCATCATCCAAACCACACTGCAAAGCCAACGGGATGGATGCCGCAGATGTATTACCATACAATTCTACGCTTGTCAGCGTTTTTTCCAAAGGTACTGTACTTCTTTCACATATGGACTCGATCATTCTCAAATTAGCGCTATGAGGTACAAACCAATCAAGATCCGCCTTCTTCATATTTGCCTTATCCAATAATCGTTCGATTCCCGTTGGGACAGAGCGAACAGCCCATTTATAAACCTCTCGTCCATTTTGAGCAATAAATCCATGGTCTTGCAGCTTCTCTCCATCCAAATGATCAGATAATCCCACACGGTAAAGATGTGCTCCCCCTTGCCCATAGGTACCTATATCTGAAGTTAAAAATGCTCCTTCATCCTCGTCATATTCAACAAGTGCAACTCCTGCACCATCTCCAAAAAGTATGCACGTCGTCCGATCCGTATAATCTGTAATTTTGGACAACGTTTCGGCTCCTACTACCAGCACCTTACGATGCAGACCACTCGTAATAAGGCCATTTGCCAAATGAAGTCCATAGGAAAAACCTGCACATGCTGCACTAATATCCATTGACCCCGTGTTCGGAATATCAAAATGAGCCTGAATACGTGAAGCCGTGCTTGGAAAGTAGTAATCAGGTGTACTCGTCGCTACAATGATCATCTCAACATCGTTTATATTTACGTCATACAGGTTAATCATACGACTAATAGCTTGTATACATAAATCAGATACATATTGATCTTCAGCCGCAATGCGTCTTTCATGCATACCCGTTCTCTGTACAATCCACTCGTTACTCGTATCCACAAGCTTCTCCAAGTCAGCGTTCGTCAAAATCCGTTCAGGTACATAAGTGCCAAAGGCCGTAAGCTTAGCTTTTGAATTCAACAATCTGATCACTCTCCTTTGTAATCCTTATTCACATTATAACACCAGATACTAATACCTGGTACTAAATTATTTTAAAA
>RCUF01000552.1_pt1 | contig 10123 bp, 11 predicted proteins | sample 2166311 | NCBI WGS metagenome assembly RCUF01 (sample SAMN09932608, study PRJNA488358) | compost metagenome | feature: garden; material: soil; isolation source: compost soil in 4-hydroxybenzonitrile-enriched culture | place: Germany: Experimental Botanical Garden Goettingen | collected 2016-01-27
ATCTTTTAACTTGAGCATATATGCTGTGATAACCATTTTTTCAAAGCATCTAATTGCTGTTCGGTATGAAAATAATGCTCACTACCTTGCAGCACAGTTAGATTTGCGTTAAACCTGCTAACAAAATGATCTATGACATCTCGTCTAGTCAGATCATCCTTCGAGCCGTACAGTATATCAGTAGGGATATTCCATGTATGAACGGGAGAGCTTTTCACATAGCAGTAATAATCCCAATCCAGAGTTTCTCCCATCGGTGTTGATATCTTCCCGTGCTTCTCAAGCATTTCTTCATTCACATCAAACCATGTCATCATATCCTGTATCAAACGTTCCATATCAAGAATAGGGGATTGAAACAAGCAGTGATGAATAGGAGAATTCTGGTACGCAAGCAAACTAAAATACGCCCCTAAACTAACTGCATATAAGTTGATATATTCCCAGTGTTGTTGTACATATTCTCCAATGATCCGCAAATCATGAACACCGTTCCAGACTTCACATGTATAATCTGTGTCCTTACGTTCCCCATGCTCAGGGAGATCAAAGCTCAGCACTTGAAAATTACTTTTTGCTGCTATTTCCGCAAATTCTTGAGCAGCCTCCTTAGAGGACATTTTCCCGTGGACATAAATATATATCCTGTTCGATGCTTCTCCCCATAAAATAGCCGGGATACCCTTAATTACTAAATTTTGTTTCATCATCTTATCCTCCGTAGATAACTGATGCACGAAATGCTCTGTTATCGAATCCATAACTCCATTAGCAATATCAATAATTATAGATCAGTATGTAAAAGTGTTTTAAAGCAAGCCCGCACGAACATTTTCTGACGCTTTTGCCAAATAAGATTTTAGCACCTTCCACAGCTTCTTGCTGCAATAATAAAACAATACTGCGAACGGAATCGCTACAGGAAATGCCAGAAGATCAGGTACGGACCAATCCCCAATGATAAATGCAACAAAGGACATTTCAAAGCCCAATAATGCTCCACCAGTCTTAACAGCTCCACCTAATAAAGTCAGAAAACTGCATAAATAGAGGCTTCCAGCTAACACGGATAAAAACAGTCCACCGAAACTTGTAGCTCCATAAAATGAAATGGTTTGGCTTAGACTTCTAATATTAAAGCTTGTCGTATTGGCTATCGTTTGCCCTGCGAACGCCTTTCCCAGCTCTGACGGGTCCCCAAGCTGCTGCAAAATCATATCCATTTCGATCCCTTGCTTCATCTGCGTCTCTTTGATATGGCTTTTAATTTCGTTAATTATTTCTTCCTTTTCCGATAGAGTGAGATGCTTTAGGTTTTGATTCACTGCTTCCAAGTACTCATTCATTTTTTGGTCATCCATTGTTCTCTTCCTCTCTATTTTGTAATTCATGTATAACGCCTACCAAGGCTCCCCATTCATTAGACATTAATGCCAAATACTCTGTTCCTTTCTCCGTTAACTTGTAATACTTTCTGGGAGGTAGCCCTTCTACAGAATCCTTCCACATCGATGTAAGATAATGTTCTTTCTCCAATCTCCGAAGCAAAGGGTACACCGTGCTCTCTTTTGCTGCAATAATATCCCATTGACTTATTTCACTAATGATTTCATAACCGTAATAAGATTTTGTCTTTATCAATAAAAGAATACTGTATTCCAGAATGCCCCTTTTTAATTGGGACTTCCATTCATCCACGTTCATGATAGCACCTTCCTTTATGCAGTACATCGTACTACACAGTATATACAATTACAATAGTATATTCTATTCTACAGTACATATAAAATAAATAGTGTCCGTTTATTAAAAAGGGCATTGGCAATCAAGCATATGTATATCAAAAGGACTATTCTATTTACAAGGAGGTGCTTACATATGCACGCATGGGAACAAATACAGATAACTGTAGATTATATTGAGGAACATCTATCAGAGGAAATTAGAATCGATGAGCTTGCCAAGCTTGCTTCTCTGTCCCAGTTTTATTATCAAAGGCTGTTCAGAAGATTGGTAAAAAGACCAGTAAACGATTATATTAAACTGCGCCGTCTCGCAAAAGCATCAGAGGCTTTACAGGATAAGAGCACTCGAATTCTGGACATAGCCTTGGAGACCGGCTTTTCCAGTCATGAAACCTTTACACGAGCATTCAAAGAGGCCTTTGGTGTAACTCCGGAAGAATATCGTGCCCATCCTGTTCGCCTGAATCAATTTGTGAAACCGCAGCTGCTGCTGAACTACACACTTGTTGATGAAAATGTCCCTTTGATTGCCGATGACATCGTACTGGAAATTACACGACGCAAGCTTTCCTCCCCCCAATATTTCATCGGGTTGACCACAGAAGAGCCGATTGACCAAATGCCTGGCGGCGGTTCGACCGGTGTGGACACGCTTGGAAAGCTATGGGATGATTTTCATGAAAACAAGGCAGCCATTCAGAACCTAAAGCATGATGGCGACGAGCTTGGCGTTGCTTATTCTGGAACAAAGGACGGGTACTATCGCTATTTTGCCGGTGCTGAAGCTGAGTCCAGTGATGGGATTACAGACTATTCGACATGGGAATTATCCGAAGGTGAATATATCGTCTGCTCTTTTGAAGCAGAGGACTTTGAGCATCTTGTAATGGATGCGCTATACAAGGCTCAAAAGTATGTGTTTGATACCTGGCTTCCTAATCACGGGTTGATTAGCATGCCCTTTGCGGTAGAACGCTACGCAAGCCACAGTCCGGAAGCAACGAGCATGGAGATATGGGTGATGCCTGTAAGCAAACAATAAACGTTTGAGGCGTGAAACTACCTGTTCTAGAATTCCGCTGTTTGATTTAGGGTGCGTTTGTTATAGTGAAGAACATCATGACAAAAAGACGCTCAGATTCGCTTAACCGAGCGTCTTTATAATTTTATCGAGATTCACATTTGGGGATGCTTAAATCCATATTAGTCTACCGCTGCACATACCTCGATCAGATTTCCTTCCGGATCAGCTACAAAGCATGTCCGCAATCCGTATACTTCCGTAATCGGACTGATAACAGGGGTCGCTCCCGCTTTGACCAGCCTATCAAACTCTTCATCCACCTCTGAGGGATGCTCTACATCGAAAGTGATTTGCATCGTACCATTGATTCCTTTGGTATAAGAGAACTGGCCGTCCTTATCCATGACGCTCCGCTCACATAAATTAATGAAAACTCCGTTTTCGAGCTGGACACCAGTGAAACATCCTCCGTCCCACTCCAGGTTCAAGCCGATAACATCCCGATAAAACTCCACCATAGCCCCCATGTTCTCAACAAGAATTCCTATTGCCCCTAATTCAAGCTTCATCGTTAACCTCCCCTTCCAAGCAATTAAATTTCTTTAACTGCAATAGCTTTTCCGTAGCTTTAATAGATTTCCACCAATTTTCACTAATAGCGAATGCCTGGGTATATTTATCTCCTTGATACCATTCCCAAGGAATATCCCATACCCCTGTAGTCGGTCTTTGATCTATCAAAAAATTAAGCGCCGCTTCAACTTCCTGCTTATTTTCCTCATAAAACACACTCTCTGGAGACAATACAAATTCAAGAGGATTTGCCATAAAATTATTGGGTTCGTTCCGTATTTTATCACGTACCAGCTGCGGCACTTTGATACGAAGGTATTCATAATCGAAATGCTTTTCAAGTCCGGCAGCTTCGATATCCTCAAGCAATTCACAATACCCGCCAATTCCCATATCGCCATATTCGGTTGTTGATCTCAGTTTCTTAATTAACATTTCCGTATAGGAGCAAGCCATTCTGTAAAGCTTTGACTCGGGCTCCCCATAGCGAAGAATGAATCCAGCCAGACTTGCCGTTGTTCCTATGCTTTGATAGACATTCGTCTCTTCGTTATAATTCCACCAGACACCATGGGGATAATCATCATTAGAGGGAATCGTAAAGAACCATCCAAAATCCGACTGATGTTCCGTAGTTTCAAGATAATGAAATATCCCTTGGTAGATCGGGTGCTTCACATCCGTAAATTCAATCTGCCGAAGCAATTTAATAACAATTTGTGCGTTATATGGCGTGGAATGAGGATTCCAGTTGTCAGGGTCAATCGTCTTGCCGAATCCCCCATCATTATTTTGATAATAGGCTAATTCGGATAAAACAGATTGTTGATCTCCGTGTTCAAAAAAGTATCGCCACACTGCCAAATCAAGAGACCTTGCGTTGCGGTGAACCCATTCACGAATTTCATAGTAAGCGCTTAAACCTAATTTGCTCATGACACACTTCCTCTTCTTTTGGGAGAAATGCTGTAACCTTATCCATCGTACCAGACTACAACAGTGCCTGTATTGCAAAAAAACGACATCTGTTCAAAGCTGTTTAAAGGCCCTCTTTTTAGCTTGAATTGGTGTCATACTATGATATTTCTTAAATTCATTGATCAGGTGGGATTGATCCGCATATCCATATTTAACGACTGCATCCTGAATATCAAATTCCCGTGAGTATGCGACATCTTGCCAGACATGCTGGTAACGCACCAAACTGGAAACCTTTTTTACGGACATTCCGATTTGGTGCAAAAACAAACGCTCAATCTGTCTTTGACTTACTGCAGTATAGGAGCAAACATCTTTAATCGGGATTGTTCCTTTTGAGTTTAATATGCTATAAGCCGCATTCAGGACGTTATTGTTGCTTTTATGTATTTTAAGCTTGGATAGTAGAAACTGCTCAGCTATTGGAATTCTTTCCTTTATTGTGCGCGTCTTGCTCATCATATCTTCGAAAAAGCCACTCCATCCATGAAAGTAAACATCAGAATCGATACAAATATTTAAGCTGTCTCTTAAATGATAATCAGCAAATAAATGTATCGCCCAAAAATGAAAACGAATGGCGAAGCAAGAATAAAGCGTTGTCTCCACAACTGAACTTGCCATAAATGGTCTGTCATTCATCCCGCAATAATTGGCGCTGAATCGATTCGTCCGATAATCGAGCCATCCCCAGAAAACAGCGATCAAGATTATAAACATAAGAAATACAAGGAACAGGCTCATTTTCACTTCGCTGTTATTTCGTTCTACAAAAAACTTTGTATAGAGTGGAAAGTGTTCAACCAAAGTGAGAATCGGATAGGTAAGGAATGCAAATATAAGCATAGCGAGCACAGCCATATACCAAGAACTAAATAATGGCGGTTTCAGCAGCTTCTTCAGTAGCACTGTCAATGAACCCGCAAGGATGTAATAGCGGATACCTCCTTGCCGATGTAGTGACCGAAACAAACTGGATGAGTGGATTGTTGACAGCGGGAAGAAACCGTGGTATTTTATTAAGTAATTACTAAGCGAAAATAAGCGGGGATAATGATGAAAACGACAACTCTTCGACAACAGAAAGCATTGGAAACAAAAAACAGGCTCATCGATTCCGCCCTGCGGGTATTTTCGCGGAAAGGATTTGATAGTAGCACGACCAAGGATATCGCCAAGGAAGCGGGAGTGACAGACGGGCTGATCTATCATTATTTTGCATCCAAGGAAGAACTGCTATGGGCGGTAGTGGATAAACATTCGCTTAATAAGAATCTTCAGACGGCAGCGTTGGAGCTTAATGGCGATGATTCGCTCGAATCCCTGATGACCTGTTATTTTAACCGGATGCTGGATATGCTGCATGAAAAAGAGTCGCTGATTGTGATGTTCTTTGGCGAGGCCCAGCGCAACCCTCAGATCAGGGAACGGCTCGTTTCCATTATCGAAGAGGGAATTCACCCCCTTTATTTTCTCTTGAACAACAAAGGTGTGAGAAAGGGAGATGATGTACTGCTGGCAATCAGAAATGTGCAGACAACGATTGTCATGTATTTTTTGTTGTTTGATCGCATGGACAATGACAAAGACGGGCGGGATCGTTATATCGAGGTCACGGTGCGTCAATTTCTGAGGAGCCTTGGCTAAAAAATTTTAACATAAAATTGAGTGAGTGCTTAGTTAATTAAACCGAGGAGGAAGATGTAAATGAGCGTTATTGAACTGGATAAAGTGGATTTGTCCTATCGCCAAAAAAACGGAGATCCCTTCTATGCCCTGCGGCAACTGTCGCTTGAAGTGAATAAAGGTGAGGTGTTCTGCCTGCTGGGGCCAAACGGCTCCGGGAAGACGACAAGCATCAATCTGGTCAACGGCCTGTCCCAGCCGACTGGGGGAGCGATTCAGGTATTCGGAATGAACCCGGTTAAGGATATGCGGGCTGTTCGACGAAATCTGGCCGTAGTGCCTCAAGAGACGGCACTGTATAACGACCTGACGGCAAAGGAGAATCTGCTGTTCCATGCTCAATATTACGGGCTGGAAAAACACGTATGGACTTTGCAAATCCCGCTGGTTCTGGAGCTTGTCGGACTGAGCGAACGGCAACATCACCGGGTCGGTACGTACTCGGGCGGGATGCAGCGGCGGCTGGCGCTGGCCAGAGCCTTGCTCACCTCCCCGGAATTGATTCTGCTGGATGAGCCAACCCTGGGTGTGGATGTCCAATCCCGTAACTCGATCTGGAGTCGAATCCGGGGGCTGGCGGCGGAGGGGAAAACGGTCTTCCTTACGACGAATTATATGGAAGAAGCCGACTCGCTGGCAGACCGGATCATCATTATCGACAAAGGCCAGATCGTGGCCGCAGGCTCCCCGCAGCAGCTTAAGGCTCAGATTACTTCCAATAAGTTGGAGCTGCTGTTCACTCGGGAACAGGATGCCCTTCTGGCCATGAATCGGCTGCAACCGCACTTTGCTGCAGAGTCCAGCGGCAGCCGGATATATATTAAGACTACCGACAAGATGGAGATGCTGGGGATTTTGCAGCTTTTTAAGCCGAATGAGGATGGTTTAGTCAGTTTTGAATGGACAGAACCGACGCTGAACGATGTGTTTCTGCATTATACTGGACGCCAGTTGAGAAATTAGGGGGAGATTGACGATGCTTCAGGGGTTAAAAGCATTGATCGCCAAGGATATCAAAATAACATGGAGAAATCCGTCGCTGCTTGTGCTCAGCATTATTGTTCCAGTAGTTTTCGTACTTTTGTATTCTCTGATCACACAGGTATCGGCGACCAATCCGGTTGTCATTGCTCGTGAATCGACAGGGTCATACAGTGATCGGCTCGTTCGGATTTTAACAGAGATGAGTTCAGTTGATGGGCCATATTTTGTCGTGCGGACAACGGAGCCTGAGGAAGCTTTCCGGCAATATACGAGCGGAGAAGCCGCTGCCCTGATCAAAATCCCGGATTCCTTCGACCGGAATCTTGCAGAAGGCGGTGCGGCACCGGAAGTGAAGTTGTACGTGCATAACCTGAATTCCGATGCCACAAAAAATTTCCAGATCCGGCTCTCACATGCGGCGTACCTGTTCCAGAACGAATTTGCCCCCCAGCAGAGCATTCAGATCACTGAAGAATACTCCAAATTTCCGCAGGACGTATCCATGAAGCTGTATATTTCTATCGGGCTGCTGATGTTTGCTGTAACATATGCAGCCATGGTCAATACGGGTGTCCTTGTTGTGCGCGAATGGGAAGAGCGTACGAGCAAGGAAATTGTGCTGACACCAATCGGCTTTCTTCCGTTTGTTATCGGTAAGTGGGTCACCGCATTTTTGCAGACGGCAGCCAGTGTCGTTCTTGTACTGGCGGTGATGGCGATTACGTTGGATTTTCCGATAACGCTGATGAATCCCGTTCTTGTATTATGGATGGTCGTACTGTTTTTATTTGGTGGCTCAGTGGGGGCGCTGCTCGGCGTATGGCTCCGCAAATCGATGCCGATCATTACGTTATCCGCAGTCATAGGCATCTTCCTTTATCTCATTTGCGGGAACGAATCGTCTATTCGCGGTTTTGCCTATGACGGGCCAGTTGAATTGCTCTGGAAGTTGTCAAGTTATATCCCGGTCTCTTACATCGTGGAAAACATGCGGCGCTCCTTTCTTGAGGCTTCGGCCGCCCAGGAATTCACCGGCCTGATCGCCATACTTCTGCTGACGGCAGGGCTAGCTGTACTGTCCGTCGTGAAATTGCGCAAGAATCTGACTTATACACAAGGCCAATAAAGGGAGCAGCGGTTTCGGATTTCGGGATGCTTTTCGCTTTTGACGACAGCGGTAGCACACTAGGTGCATCTCCTTTCGAGGATGTACAGGGAGAGTCCGCAGGGACAGATGGCCCAGCAATAAACGAGTTGTTTAACAAAGATAAGTCTGCGTGCTCGAAGCCACACTTATTTGTGCTTGGAAAGGCCATCTACATATAACAATGCGGTCACCTCAACCTGAGGCGGCCCACTCACCTCCGCGTGATTTGTAGTATACGGGTCCCCCTGCAAGTTAAGCATACAAAAAAACGTTCAAGACTCAACGGATTTCATTCCGTTTTGTGCCTTGAGCGAAGCGAAAGGAATGGGTATAACAATGAAAAAAAGATGGTACGCGGTATGGGGAGTATATATACGCAATTTACGTCTGCTGAGCAGGCAAAAGCAACTATTGATCGCCCCTCTTATCCTGCCGGTCATTCTTATGTTCCTTACTGCGGTGATTATGGGAGCGGGAGGGGATCAGTGGCCTGTAGCAGTAGTGAATCAGTCTGACGATCCGGCGGCTCAGGCCGTGGTTCGCAGCATTGAGGACAGCCATTCCAACATTACGCCATATTACCGCGTCGTGGAGACCGATCTTCAAGAAGCGAGAGACAAGGTCAGGGAAGGACGATTGCAGATGCTAATCCGCATTCCCGCAGATTATGCCCAGAGCCGGAGCGTTTTCATTGAAACGTTCAATATTAACAGCGATATGATGAAAAATGTCCGGCTCAGGCTGGAACATAGCCTGCTCGATGAACTGAAGAATAACCAAGAGTTGTTGTTTACTCCGTCACTGGTCACAGAACAGCCGGAAGATGTGTGGCGGGCAGCCTATATTGCGGGCAGCTGCATTTTGCTCTCACTGTTCATGGGCGCGGCGATTACGGCGGCTAACCTGTTCGCGTTTGAGAATGAAAACCGAACACGCAAGGAAATTTTCCTGACTCCATTGCCGCCTTGGACCGCAGGACTCGGCAATGTGCTCGCCGCATTGACGGTTGCGCTGCTCTGTTCGTTGCCGGCCATGCTGGTGGGGACTCTTGCATTCAAGGTGCATTTATACCCCGGGCAATTGCTCAAGGTTTACGGCATGATGATTCCGGTGATGGCCACCTGTGCTTGCATCGGGATGCTGGCGGCGCATTGGTTCAAAAATTATCGTGTGCTGCAGCCGGTTATAATTGTAGGTTCGATCGCCACTTTTTTTGGAGCGGGCGGATTTATCGGCGTTGGTGTGCTGCCGGAGGGATCGCGCATTTTCTCCAAATACTGGATTATCTCCCGCGTCTTCGAATGGTTCAATCCGGTACTGCATAATTTTTCTCGCGGCTTCACTTTAGGGCAAATAACCAGCATCGTACTGGTAGCAGCGCTTGCGCTGTTGACTGTGCCTTGGTTATACAAGGCGGCAGGCCGAAGCCGAGTGATGAACGGCCAGTAAAGGAGGATGATTAAGATGTACCGCCTGAAGAGCGATGAGGAATCTTTGGAGGCAATCTAGTGCCATGTATTCGTCGAATTTTTGCACTTCTATTTCAAAAGACGCTGCAGGGAGTGATCCCCGAGCGTCTTCTTCTTGCTTTCACTTATGCGAATTAACACCAATTACTGTATATTGACATTACCTTTCACATCAAATTCACATCAATTTGGACATTCATCCACTGTGGCAATGACTTTTAATGACCTGTACTAATATCAAAACCTTTGATACACAAGGGTTCTAGGGCATTTACTTACACAATCCCATTTACCTGATGTGCAGTAAGATGATTACTCCGATATCCCTGATATCTCTTCGCCTGTGCGTTCCACATCGCTGCATATTTCCCGCCACTTTTAACCAAATCCTCGTGTGTACCTCTTTCAATAATTGAACCTTGCTCCATCATTAATATGTAATCCGACCTTTTTGTAGTAGACAACCTATGAGAAATAAAAATTAACGTCCGATCCTCTGCAGCCTCAAACATCGATT